>JAAOBB010000128.1_pt1 | contig 16245 bp, 17 predicted proteins | sample 7267541 | NCBI WGS metagenome assembly JAAOBB01 (sample SAMN14345205, study PRJNA599270) | viral metagenome | isolation source: viral-like particles (VLPs) isolated from bee gut | host: Apis mellifera | place: Switzerland:Lausanne | collected 2017-01/2018-02 | reverse complement strand
CTGTTTTGGGCGGTCTGTTGTTGCGCTGTTTTCCCACGTATTTGTCTCTGTCTGTCGCAACTCACCAGTATTTTGCCGTGGCGTGTGTGACCGTGTGTCACCCGGCCTGACAGTTTTAGAGCATTCCATCGCGCAACGCATACGTTTCGGGCGTGTCGCGCATTTGCGTTTCTCGCGCCTGTGTGTTATATTATAAGTGTTGGTAGGGAATACGAAAGGATCGGAAATGGCAATCGAATCTCAGACTAAGGTTAACAGCGAGTCTCTGAATGACGGTGTTCGGTACTGTAAGCTGGCGGCTAAGATGTTTTGTGGCCGTACTGACTGTGTATTTAAGGATACGTATTTTGAAGTCCTTATGTCTTGCAGTAACGCGAATGCTTGGGCTAGAATCTACTATGGTAGCCATTATGCTCAGGTGTCTTATCCTGTGCATGGGTATGCTTTCAAACATGAATCTGACAGTGGTTTCCGTGTTGAGGATTACGCTGATTTTCATAGGATGTATGACGATTTGGTTAATTTCTTTGGTCATTATCCTACGGATGAAACAATCCGCTTCATTAACGATCGTTTCAATAAGTAAAGGAATAGACAAATGAGTAGTGTGATAGTAGAAGATACTGATAAGCTGAATGACGCGCTTAAGCTGGCTGGCCGTATTGCTCATTCGTGGGACGCGCATGTGGACGTGATGTTTGAGCATGAGTATATGGCTATGGTTGTTACTCGCGATATTACTCGCTTGTGGATCAAGGTACCATACATTGGCTCAATTCTAACAGTGTACTATCCTGTAAGCGGTTATATGAACTGCTGTGACATTGGGCATGAAGATGATATGGGTGAGTTCTTTACGACTGTGGAATCATCCGATAAGGAACAGCTATTCTGGGATATGGAACACTGGTTCAAGGATCGTCTCTGCTAGATATGGAAAAGCCCCGCGTTAAGCGGGGCCACTCTCCTAGTGCTGTAGTTTGGCTACTTGTGTTTGCAGATCGGTAACGGTCTTTTGCAGATCGTTTAGCTTGTTGATTACGGCGTGCAACTCATTGTACATGTTGCCGCCTTCTGGTTTGCCTTTGCCGTCCTTGTCATTCCAAGAATATTGCCAGACTTGCTGTGCAACGCTGTTGATCTGCTTCTGTAGCTCGCTGATCTTGTTGTAGGTGCTGGTGACGTAATCCCAAAGTGTGGCGCTTTGCCCAAAGCGATATGAATTTACATACCGAGCGATTTGTTGTAAGTCCTGATCGTTTAGTGCCATGGTATCATCTCCTGTATATCTCAAATAGCAATTCCAAGGATAATTGTAATATGTTGAAATATTTGTCTCGTATCCGGTTTGATCCCCCGGCTGACCGAAGGCCGTATTATTTTCTGACTGTGACGCTTGGGCGAGTTGTCGTCCACCTATATATATCGCCACGTGGTCCGCGTCATTCAAAAGAATATCGCCACGTTGTGGATCGCCATTATTCGGTACCCTCTGCCAGCCGCGCGCGGTTAAGTTGGCTGATAGATTTCCTGTGTAGCTAGCGTCGCCTGTGTCAAACCCGGCTTCCCGTAAACAGTATATCACAAGTGATGAACAATCGCAATTTCCCGCTTGCGGATTGAAATTCCATCTATCGGCCTGTGAGTAGCCCATGTTAGCGTCACGAACCCAATATATGGCACGCGCGATGAAAGTTTCAAGACTTGCCATTTTCATCACCTAGCGCTTCTGTCATTTGTGGCGCTGGCGGCAGATCGGGTGTCTGTGTTGTGGCGCTACGATTCGGTTTGCCCGAACGCTCAAGCTTGGTGCTGTCTTTGGCCTTGGAATTTTCCGAGTCCAATAGGCTGTTGAGATAATCTTGATTATTTTTGAACAGCTTAAGTAGTTTGCTGTCCTTTAGATCAGGAAAAATTATCCCCACGTTTTCGATGATCGAATTGATTTCCATGAAGATAATGTAAATGCAGATTACTTCAAACATTGGAATGTCGTAACCGAGATTTACAATATCCCTTGATTGCGCAAAGTCGATAAGCGCGCCAAGCGCCATGATGATACATAGTGTAGCCTTGTGTACCAGCCCCTTTCTCATTTTGGAACTTGATAGCTGGCGGCTTGCCCAAGCGCCAAGATATCCGGTGATAATATCGGCGAGAATGAACGCAAAAGTCACTAATGCTATCTCACCGGTCATTTGCAGATTAGCCATGTCGTCTCCTCATGATAAGCTAGAGCCAAACAAGTTCAAGAAAATTGCTTTGAGTTCTGCTGTCTCAAAGTTAAGTCTACCACACCGGTATGCCGTCTGCAAGCGTTTCATAATATCGTCACGTTTGCCCAAAAAAGGTTTGTCGGGCCTTACCTTTGACGGTACTGTTGTCTTGATTCGGCAGTGTTCGGGCGTGTTGTCTGATAGAATGTAATATGCGTCAAAAGTCGCCGGTTCAAGGTGAGACCATATTGAGAATCTGCCTTCATCGGTCTCAATGGTATAATTATAAGTATCTTTTGAAGTGTTGAGTGGCGCAATGAGTTCTTTGGTATCATCCTGAAACTTATTGTTGATGGCATACTCGGCATAGTCGGGGTTGTTTTCGATCATGAACTTTCCGAACCGGGAATGAGCGACTTTTGAAGAAAAGCCCTTGTAATCCGCCTTTTCCACTGCAATATATCCCTTGGCATATATCTGTATGGCCTTGTGCTGTTGTTCCATATGTATGCCGTAGGCTGAAAAATAAGGGTTGGCAAGTGAAGTTGCATTGCTGAGTGCGATGACGCGGGTCTTATCCTTGTAGCGATCCACAGTGTTGTAAAATTCTGCAAACATCCACACTTCGCCGGAAAGATACGCATTCGACTTTTTGTTGGGGAAAATTTCATCAAAAATAATAAAACGAACGTCGGGAAATGCAACACTTTTCAAATTACCAGAAGTGCTAAGCGCGATGATGAAGCCCATGGTCTTCCAATCATGTTTGCCATCGTCGCGTTTTCTGCTGATCTGTAAGGCCATGCCTTCTACCTGAAATTCGTAGGCGGGAAATTCTTTTGCCATATCATCGAAAAATGTTGGCTTTATTCGCTTTATTTCCTCTTCGCTACGGCGCAAGTAGATGAACTGATAGCCTTTATGCAAAAATTTGTTGATACAGAATTCAAGCGAGTCAAAAGTTTTTCCAAGTCCTCGTGCGCCCATAATGAAATTCCACATGGCATTATGGGAGAGAATGTCATGTAGATCATAGTAATCTGTTTCAACAATTGTTGCCATTACAAATGCCTTCTAATCTGCCATTCGCTGGCCCACCCCATCTGCTGGCTGGCTGACTTCTTTTCGGGGCCGCGCCCGGGGCCGCCGTGAGACCATACGGTATTTGTATCTTCTGTGAAGATTTCCTCATGATCGAATGAAGGATTATGTCCAGACCATGTGATAAGCAGAATGTCGGCGGCTTTGGCTTGCTTGATTCCGTCTGCTACAGAAGTATTTGAAGAAGAACAGACCAACGATCCTTTCCCGGCTTCATTTCCCGTCCATGTTCCTACAAGGTCTTTCCCGATCCCAAAATGAAACGCCGACCATATCAAACCCGAGCAGTCGGTGTATCCGGTCTGATCCGGGTTCAGTCGTCCCGCGCCTTGACTATATGCGAATTTTCCGGCCCTGTCTGCAATCCATTGTAGCACTTTTTTAGCGTCTTCGCTGGCGTTTCCTGATGAACTGCCGCCACCGGTGTTTCCGCCCGAGATTTCCTGACCGCCTGTGGATTGAGCGATCCAAGTTTGCGCGGCATAAGGATACGCTACATAAGACTTGTTGTCAAATGTGACGATCAGATTATCGCCCTGAGCGTGAATCGAAATTTTCTTGGGTTGGGTAGGGTTAACGCCGGGTGGATTGTTGCCCCCGGGATTACCCGACCCGCCCCCGATCTGCCCAAAGTCGGGGGGTGCCGACTTGCCGTCCCAATTTTTCAACAGATTATAAGCGGTGTCATATCGATTACGATACCGTCCCAAAATGTAGTCGGCGAGTATGCCTGTGTAGACACGGTAAAGATCGGCGGTACCGCCGACCGAACCAATGACCGCCAGTGCTTGGCGTGGTGACTGGTGGTAGGCGGTCATGAACATGATCCTTGCCTGAATGTTGGCACCCGGCATTCCCACGTTGTCACAGACTTTTGAATAATTTTGATAATCCGAGTCCCATGTATTCTGCTGGCCTTGGTGGTTCTTGGCGTTCCCCGCCCATGCGCGCCACGCATTGGCTTCTATCGTTGTGACATATCTTGAATTAAAGTCAATGCTGTTCGCTTCCACTTGAGAGGCAAGCGTTGGCGCGGATGTTTTAAAAACTTTGTAACCGTCGGGATCAGTACCCGCGCAAGTACGAATCAGCTGTGCCGCGCGCGTTCCGTACCATTGCATCATGCCAAGCGTGATCGGGTCGCCGGTGTTGACTGCCGCCCAATTGTGGTTGCTTTCCACCTGTCCGATCACGTACATGGCATACATGCTTTGGGTGCTCATGCGGCAACACCCTTGGAATAGCTCAAATAAATTTCAGTACCGTCAGCTAGATTATCGGTGCAAGCGATTGAGCAACGGTGGGCCTGTGCCGAATCGTTGTCATTTGTATACAGTAATTTATTTATACTATTGGGGACGTATGTGTTGTTGGCCCACGATCCCGCGTTGCTGACGGATACGAACGGCGAATATGAATTCGTGGCGCCCGTGATCTTCATTTGGATATTTACTGAATAGATTCCGGCTGTCGCCCATGCCTCGCCGTGAATGACGTTGCCGTGGCCGTTGGCACCGTACACTTCCCCTTTCCAAGAATTTCTATAGGAATGGGATGAATCAATGCAGTTGCTGATGATCCTCATAAGCTCGCGATTGCCGTTGTCGTTCGGATGGATGGAATAGTCAGAAGACCAACGTTCGTTTCCAGCCAGCCATTCCCACCCATACGGAATTTCAACAACACCACGAACACGGCTAAGCGCCAGCTCAATGGCGTGTACGGTGTTCATGATGTTTCCATGGTATCGATCGCCACCGTAGAAACCAAGCAAGCAAGGAATTACAAAAATTCTTGCATTCGGGAAATTGGTGATCGCATAGCGGTAGAGAGCCTGAGCGGCTGACGTAACGTCGTCAAGCTTTTGTAGTTTATCGTTTGCGCCACCGACAATGACAATATGGGTGATCGCCGTCTTATCTCCTGAAAAACTTTGAAGTTCAGACATGAACGTTGGCCCGTTCACATACCCGGCGTTGTTCGCTGAAATGTTGACTACGTTGGACTCGCGTTCGGCCCCGATCATGTTCGCCCACGACTGTGTCAGGGCGCTGGCCCCGGTTCCGTAGCTGATGGAATCGCCGATAATAATCATATTTTCTTGAATCAGACCCTTGGGCCAGATCGCAAAACGCTTGTCGGCTATGTCCTTGGGGTACGCTACGCCCTTGTCCTCTTTCTTCGCCTTGTTGTCGTCTGCCTCGGCTTTAGCCTGTTTGGCGATCGTGTTGGCTTCGTTTGAAACAGTGGTCGCGGTGTCGGCTGAAGTCTTGGCATTGGTTGCGGTCGTGGCGGCCGCGTTTGCGGTGTTCAGTGCGTTGCTTGCGTCACTGCTCGCCTGAGAGGAATTTGAAAGGGCTTTGTTTGCGGTGGTGGTTGCCGTGTCGGCCTTGGCTTGCGCCGACTTGGCTTCCGTGATGGCATTACTAGAGGAATCTGAGGCATTGAACAGCGTTTCATCGATCTTGGCCATATCCCCGGTGTAATCACCGAGAAAAGACACGCGATCCGAACCGTTGTCACTGTATTGCGTCAGACCGTAATGTGTGGTATGATTCTGACTAGGCATTGCCTATCCTCTTTTCCAAATTCCTCACCCTGACTTCAAGATCATGTAGTTTCATGTCGATCTTTTTCATGTCGGTGTTATAGTCGTCCAACAAGGCTATTCTATCATCCGGCTGGTATTGCGTCAAACCGAAATTCGGTGTATGATTGCGGCTAGGCATTGTTTGCACTCCTAGGCTTGTACCGTACAATGTTGTCCTCGCCAATATACAGTCTGTCATAATCGGCGGCTGTGATCCCAAGCTCGCTATCCTCGGGCACCGTGGGTGCCGATTGCGTGAAAGCGTCGTCTATGTTCTGAAAAGCGGGGTTTATATCCGTCAGAAACGACGGTTTGTCCTGTGGCGAAAATTGGGGCAGATTCAAATTCTTTGTCTTGGAACTGCTTGACATGTCTTGCTCTCCTTAGTTTCCGTTGCTGAAAGCGTTGGCCGATGGATTGCGCCGTAGGAATATTTTTGCGAGTTGCTGTTCGGTGGGCGTGGTAGGCTGTTGTGGATTGAGCCAAAGAATATCGTCGGCGGTAATGTCGCCTTTGACCGAATTGACCAAATGCACGCTATGCATATCGAACATCCTTGGCTCAACTTTCAGCGCGTCAAATTGAGCGGGGGTCAGATTCAGCGAGTCAAAGTCCGAGACGAAAAGACCATGCACGCGATCCGCGTCATAAATATCATCAAGCGCCTGTTGCAACGGCACCATGCGACCGTATGCAGACGACCACACCATGATATTGTCGTCAGCGCTGGCCGCGTGAACAAGGTTTATCAGTTCATCACGTAGGTTCGCAAAGTCGGTTTTGTATTGGTCTTGGAATTTCTGCCATGCGGTCTCGGTGTCGATCCCCCACTTGGTCACCTGTTCAAGGTAACGCTCCCATTCTTTTTGAATGACTTTTAGACCATGACGTAATTTTTCAAGAATTTCCAGAAGACTCATGCCGTCGCGCATGGTGAACGGCTGAGAAGTGGACACGCGCGGGAAAGGCGGCCACGGATACGCTCCCTGACCTGTGCCGGTGTCCGGCATACCTGTAAGATCATCTACCATAGCAATATCCTATCATATCCGCGTGGTGCCATTGAGTCCATGGTATCACTGATCCCCATGAAAAGCGAGCCAAGATCAGTAATCACCATCATGTCGATATTGAGCAGACTGGCACGGTACCTTTGGATCAGATCGCTGGTGGGCAGACCGCTGTATCCCGACGTTTGCGTACTGCCTTTGCCTTTTGACTGTGAGGATGAAAAGTCGGTCGTACTGGTGTTGGTTCCGCTGGCGTTGGTTTCGGCAGAAGTATTTGAATGATTCTTTGCGTCCACATCCGTCACGTTGCCCGCATAGTCGCCGTTGCCCGAGAGCTGGGAATCGGGAGCTATGCTGTCCACCTGGCGTTGCTGGTTATGCGCGTCCGTGGTCGTGTCGGTCTTGGATTGCGTCTTGTCTTCGCTTGAAGATTTTGAACTTGCCTGAGAGTCGCTGTCGTTGCTTGTCACGGATTGTATGCTCATGGTGCTGAGAGGATCGAATTTCATCCTGTCAGACTCATACAATTTATTATAGTATGGCATGATCTCGTTCATCGTACGGCGCAAGACGAAAAAGAATTGTTCGGGCGTTTCCATGCCGATTTCGCGCAACGCATAATGCGCCACGATCTTATGATTCAGCGGGGAACGATAATTTTCATCAAATATCGGGTATTTGTCAAGCCCAAGTTTTTCATCCGTATCATACCCCAAGGACACAAGGCCGCCGAGCTTGATCGTAAAGTCGCTCCCATAGTCCTGTATCTTGCAGTCGCTGTAGTCAGTCGCCATCATTACCGCCTATCGTGCCGTCCGACGTGTTGTCAGACCAATCCACGCCCACCAGTATACCATCGGCACCGAACATATTGTTTATCTGGTCACACGCCTGTTGGCGGGTCTTCAAAAACGCAAGCCGAAAAACGTCGGTCTTTTCCGCCCCCGCTTCAACTTCGTCTGAAATTAATCGCTCTTTCTTCTCGGTGTTTGAGTTTGAGATTCCAAGGAACGATATTGCCTCATTCCACACCTGGGCCTTGGCATTCAGCAGTTTATCGGCGATATACTCGCCACTGTTGGGAATATTTTGAACGATTTGATCCATGTTCGCCATGTTGTCATAGGTGACGACTATAGGCGCGCCATCCTCTTTCTGTTTCAAAAGATTTTCTATGGTGAGCTTTTGCGTCTCGCTGGTGACAATGATTTGCGGCCAAACTGAATTGTCCAAATTAACGTCAAATGCACGATCTATGTTAGCCAAGCGGGTAGCATACATGTACATTACGTCATGCATTGGGGTACGCAAGACGTTATCCCAAATGGGCACGCATTCGTCGGGCTGTAGCTTGCGGTACGTATAATTTATCCCGTATGGTTCAAAGGATGTTGGATTAAGGTACGTGTTCTGAAAACCTTGGTATGCGCATTCCGTGACCATGTATCTCAAACGTATTTTGTCAAAGAAAAATATCAATGGCATTCCGCCGTTCTCAAACAGCCGCAACTCAATGAACCGTTCATCGATCCCCGGGGGCAGACCTTGCCATGTGAAACGGCTTACCGCCAGTTGTTTCAAAAGATGATAGTATATGCCGATGTTGACGACACGCCGGTTTTGCGATGGGTTGTTGCCAAGGCTTGCGCTTTTCGGGATAAGCGCTTCATAGTTATCCTTCTGAATTTCCCGCTTCGCATTTCGTCTGCTCATATCAGTACTCTATCCCCTCTAGTGGCTGTTGATCGGCAAAGTCCATGTTTCCTATGTCGTCGGGATTGCGATAAACGGTCACGCCTTTTTCAAAAATTCCGCGAATGGTCATGCGATACGGTTCAGGGCACGTAGCCGACGACAGAAACGTCTCGCTCATTTTCCAGTAGGTGGCCCGACTCATGACCTGTAGATTCTGTGGCGGTCTTACGAATCTTTGAACTGAACAACCGTACCGTAGGAAATATTCCCCCACGTTCGCCAAGGCCGCTTGTGGAATAGTCTTGAACTTTACCAGCAGATAACAATTATTTGTGGCAAAGTTGAAATTATCCCCGCCGATCTGTCCGGAAACGCTCGGTTCCATCAACTTAGCGTCCTGTAACTTTGCATTGATCCCGGCTATCTGGTTTCGATAGTCCCCGCGCATGGCTTGGTTTGCATATGCGACGTTCAAATTATTTGCCTCACTGGCCTGTCGATTAGCCAGGTTGGTGTTTTGCTGGTTGAACTGCATATTTTGACTATTGTTGATAGAGTTGAAGGCAATCGATTCGGTCGTGTTTACGGCCGTGCCGATGGCACCCCCGATGTTCCCGCCAAGCAACTGACCGATCCCATTGGTCGCTCCCGACACGCCTGTTTCAATGTTTCTTATAAGCGTACGCTCGCCAGCCTGTGCGTTCTGTTGATCGGTGTTCTGCTGACGGAATCTATTCCCCTGTGCGGTAGTCGCCTGTGATTGTTGAATTCCCAATTGCGCTTTCTGCTGAGACCAATCAGCGGATTGATACTGCCATGCAATGGATCGGCGGTTTGAAGTCATGTACGCTATTGACTGATTGTTGACGATATTTGTAGTAGGTAGACCGTCAAGCACTAGCGCCATATTAAGATATTCGTCGGGCCGCCATGGTGTCGCCCATGGTAATAGAGAGCTGGGGTCTTGTGCCGTATCGATCCATCTCGGGAAAAACACCATCCTAGGCGACGGCTGAGCCAGAAACATGATTCTACGAAATACGAGATCGTTTGAATTTACTGTTTCAGGTTTTATGATAAGAACCTGACCGTTCTGGATCGTGCATTCGATTTCCGAATAGGGAAACATGGTGAGCTTGTCCCTGAGCATTTTATAACGGTCGGGAATCTTGAATTTATCACGGAAATTTGGAACATTTAAAAAGTCTCTTTCCAAACCCGCTTGAACCCTAAAGCCTATGGCTCGCTTGATAAGTCCGCTTGGCAAATTGTTTTCAGTGATCCAACTTCCATTGTTGAATTCGGGAATGTATGGCACGAACGTGATATTGACAATCCCCTGAGATACCAGCGGATACCCTGATATGTCGTTCATGAATTCCGGGAGCCTAGGCCCATCTGGTATGATATAGACCGACGTTCCTGTAGGAAAAGTTTCAAAAACACTTCCTCTTGCAGTCTTGAGATCGTTGGCATTGCTCGCGTCCGGCCATTTCGATTCAAGTTCCACAGTGGACGTAATGACGGCTGAAAATGAAAATTGTTCGCCATCGCCGTTTTCGGGCCTTTGCGTACCCATGATTCCTTTTGCTTCAACAGAATCAATATTATATTGCGCGCCAATATCCAGACCTTCGGGTATTTCAAGTTTCTCACGCTTGTCTGCCAGCGTTTTCTTCTCGGCGGCAATGGCGATATGCCCATGATCCACATAGCACCGGCCAAACTTCACGTCAAATTCAAAACTTGTCCAAACATCAAGCATGAGATACAGAGCGACGACCCCGCCAGCGGCCCACTTTACGTCCTGAACGAAATAATACCAAGTACGCTCATTGCCGGGGCGACCATACGACACGCAAATGTAATTGTATTTGCACGCTGTATCAAAGGACATGGCGAGCTTGATCGGTTCGCCGAAACGTACCATGGTCTGGCGAGTAAGGACTATTGTTTCGCTTTTATCCTCTAGAGATTCAAAATATTTGTCACGCGCGGCTTCATCCTCAAAGCGTACTATGTCCCTGTATGTGCTATCCCACGGTACATTGCAAAGCATGACGCGGGACTTTGGTTGCCACATGGTATAGTCGTGTGTGTTTTCGTATTCGTCTATGTCCATGGGGCGAGAGCCATCGGGTAAAGTGTTCGCCATATCGTGTCTCCTATGCAAAAGGGCCATAGCCTAAGCTATGACCCATTATAGCACCGTCATAGACGGAACGCAAACGTAATGCTTATTCGGTTGGTGCTTGCGTCCCGCTGGCGGCAGTGACCTTATAGGTCACGTCCTTTGGCGGTATTCCCATCAGCCGCGTGGTCACCACAACATCATCAGTGCCTGTGGCCGTGAGAATTCGCCCGTTGTCGATCGTCGCTTCTCCCGACTTGACTGCCATAAGAACCATGTTGGACACGTCAATCTTGCGGCCGTCTGTCAGATAGCCCGAGAAATTCAGCTTGGTGGGCTGGTTCTGTGCCACTTCGGTATCGTCGGCATTGTAGCTTACGATCAGTTGCGGATTGAAACCAAGCACACCGTCGCCTACCACCGGCACGTTCAGATCGGCGCTGGTTTCCATCGGCACTTCCGGGTGCTCGGGATCGATATAGGTGGCCGTTGCATGGACGGGGATCGTCATGTTCGGTTCATCGATACCCACATGTAGCATACCAAACTTGTCAACAGAAGTCCACTGGCTACGTTCCTTCTGCGTGTCGCCGATCTCATATACAATGCCAGAAGTCTTATAGGCGTTGGGGTTGGAATCAGCGGAATTCGTGAGAGTGGAAACAAGTTGAACAATGCCACCACGCGACACGTCGGTCGGTGTTGAAGTCTGGCCGGTGTACCGTGCAATGTGAATCTCAAAATCAGGCTTGGACGCGACGACTTTCTTAGGATCAATAATGTCGATCTTTGAACCGGGGCCTGTCCAGAAAAGCGCGGCCGGAGCGAAAGGCGACACCGAGAGCGTGGCCCAATGATGAAGATAGAAATTCTCTCCCATTGAGACGGCATTCCGCTGGTTAGTGACTTCTCTAAGATTATCCAACCTAAACATAAAGTCTTTGGTTGTGAGAATCGCCTGAAAGCCCTTGATATGAATATCTTCGGGCAGAACCGAAATGATCCGGTACGGAATCTCGGCGCGGTCAATTTGGAAAAATTCCGCATAGGCCATTACGTCCAGACCGGCCAGCGTGTCGGGGGACGCAATCAGCATGAGATCATCGCGCTTGGCGACAGTCGGCCAATGCCGGGCATTGTAGCGGGTCTGCGGCCGGATCATCATTTTGTTGCCCATGGATCGAATCTCGCGCAACAGCGTTTGCGCCTGTTCCTTGGTGGAACCGGCCGCCGAAACGTCCGGAACCTGAACGCGCCAATAACCACCCAAACGTGCATACTCGGCAAATAGGTTGTTGGTCGCAAGATTCGTGTCAAGTTCATCCGAGTTCTTGGCCGCGCCCATGATCGCGGAAACCAGACGGCCGATACCGTTTTCTTCCAAAAACGCGGCATTGAGCTGGGCGCGATTGATCGTCACCGGGTACCAATGCTCATAGTCGCGTTGGTGGTACACGGTATCCACTGGCACCTTGAACGTTCCAAAATTGTCCTGAGCAAGATACTCGTTGTTCGGATCGTACACATGCGCCTTGATAAGGCCAACGGCTATCTCTTGGAAAGTATTACCATACTTAAGCGCGGCACGGTTGAATTCCTTCCAAGGGTCTTCCCATTCCACGGTGTTGAGCCATGTCCCGCCGATACGGTTCATCAGCGAGGAATAGAAGGAATTCCAGAAGTTTGCGTTGCCTTGCAAATGCTCAAGGGTATTGCGAACACCGGCCTGTGTGGCCGCCGGAATGCGCGCCTGGTATGCGGGGGTCTGCTCCTCGCGGATTGCGTCAATGATCTGGGCATTCGACATTTCGGTGATGGGCCGAACAATGTCGTCGTTAGGATTATTGGAACCCTTGCCACTGATTGCGCCACTTGCCATTTTACTGTCCTCTCCTACTTTTCAAGCCCGAAAAGCTGTTCTATGGTCTTTATCTTACCACTGTCGTCGTCTTGGCTCGGCGCGCCGTTGCCTGAGTCGCTGTCGTCGTCCTGACCTGTCTCGGCCTTGCCGTCAGCGTCCATGATACTGGCGACCGACTTTCTGAGTTCCTCAATAACACCGGCCTGTTGATTGACAATGTCCGAGAGATTCTTGACCTGATTCCTGAGATCGGCTTCCTGATCGTTGCTCTCGGCGCTGTCGTCGTCCTCTTTCTGGCCGTCGTTGTCGTTGTTTTCGCTTTCAGCGGAAACCTTGTCGTCGCCTAGATCATCCTGTGGTGTATCCGGCTTACCTTCTGGCGTGCCGGTGTCCTTGTCGTCGTCTTCTGTTTCGTCTGCCATGGCCTGTGTCCTATCGATTAGGTGCCGCGCGCGCTTTTCGGCACGCGCGACGGTTTCGTGAGCGTTGCAACAGCGGATACGTGTTGTGGCACCACACCATAGCTTTCAGCGGGCGTAACTTAATACGGGTTTCCAGCGCCTAATTGCCTAGCACGGCCACTGCCTCGCTCACTACATACTATAGCACAAATTCCTGATCTGCGCTATTCCTTTGACGTGATCCGGGTCGGAAATCATCATAGTCTATCACATGATCCATGGGGGTTCCGGCCAGATTGTTGATCGTCGTCCCGTCATTCAGGCGCATGGCATACCGGCGTATGCCCAAGATTCTCATATCGCGGAACCGATGTTCCGTTTTCCATGCGCCCAATTTCCTGTCGCTGATCTCTATGCCTTTCGGCGTTTCGTCTGTGTCAAGGATAATGCTATCCGTGTCCGCATAGATCAAATGGTCTTTATTCTCGTGCATTGCCGACAAAAGTTTTCTGCGGGCAAAAGATGTTGCCCACATGGCGACCGGTGGATAGGATACCGTCTTGCCGTCGTCCTCAGTCACCACACCCCACGTCGCCGGGCCGTCGTCCACCCATCTCGGCATGAGTTTCCTAGGCTCACCGAAACTGCCGAATTTTCCGATGAAACTGTTCAACATAATTTTGTCAAGCGCACGATTCCCCTCACGATCACGCGACTTTCTCCCGTACCATTCATCCACATACAGCGAAAACATGCCTTTCCTGACGGAAAATTTGTACCCCTCTATTTCCTCTACGATCCTCACTTCATAATATTTTTTAAGCGTATCCATGTCTATGTCAGTGATCCATCGCGTGATGTAGCCGCCTGTGTCTTCTGACATTTCCTCTCTATCACCGAAAAGCATGCCAGCATACGGTATGCAATCATCCTTGACGTGGGCACGAAAGGTGAGACGGTCAAGATGATACGGCATTTCACCATCGTCCTCATAAGCGCCATCATAGTGTTCCGGCAGACCATGGGGCATAGCGTGTGATCGTGCCGAGTATGGGTACATGCTATTGCAATCATAGGACACGCCGTCATGCCACTCACCCGGCCTTGCGTAGACTATGCCGCCATGATACGCCTGTCTCATGTCGGTAGTCCAAATATCAGACTTGGGAAAACGCTTGAAATATTCACCGTATCCGTACGTTTCCCTGTATTCGGCCATGGCGGCACTGCCGGCAGTGGGGGACTTTATGCCAAGTTCCAGTAGTTTATCGGCGATCCGCGTATACATGTCAAGATTGTTCTTGCCGCCGAATGTCTCAAAAAGTTCCGTCTGTGTCGAATGCGGCAGAATGTTTTCCACATTATACACCCTGAGCGTCACTTTGCCTGTCGGTCTGACCGATATTCTGTACACATGGCCGTTCACCCCGCGTGTCACGTCAAAGGTCTTCATTCCGCTGTTTGCAAGACCATATCCGGCAAAGTGCAGATCGTTTACAATCTTGACCGCTGTTTTTGTGCTGTCCACCCACATGAGCGTGTTCTTGTTCAAAGACAATAGAGAGCATACGTTTATGTCGTATGGCATGGTCTTGCCATCACACGACATGTCCGAACCGCCTACGTATACTATCACAATATCTATCTTACTCTAGCGTTGCCTGACTGATGTTTTTCGCGTTACGCAAAAATGCCATAATATCGCTCCTTTCGCGTTTTACCTGATCCTGACGATCATGATCCCATGGTTCGTAAGCATGTGTTTCTTCATTGTAGACCGAATAAAATTCAATTCTATTAAGCAAGGATGTTTGGTTTATCAGACTGTAGCGTTCCGACCGGCTGAGCTTTCGCCAGCTTTCAAGCGCCGACTGCCCAAACCCGGCTTTCAAACGTTTTTCAACATATGCGTTATCCCGTGCATTGATCCGGCCTACGCCTTTGTCAATCAGATTCTCGGCTGACTTGAGATCGCGGCTTCTGGCGCGTATCTCCCTACGCAATTCATCATCCGTGAGCTTGGAAACTATTTGCGGGTTCTTCAAAACATTCCTGTACCGGTCAAGCCGATCTATGTCAGATGTTGAGCGTTTCCCCGCGTCGCGAGTCCTTGACTGCTTGCCGCCTGTACCATTCAGCGCGTCAGCACGTTCCTCTTTCGCATTTCTACCGGCCACGACCTGAGCGTTGTATTGTTTCCATTCTTCAAGTTTATTCCTTGCGGCCGTGATCTTGCGCTTCTGCTGTCTGAGCAGTTTCGCCTTTTTGGGTGGGGCGGCCGCGATCTGCTGATCGGTCGGAATTTTGCGTGCCGCAAATTCACGCTCCCGCTTGCTCACGCTGACCGGGGGAGTGTGATAGTACGGCTTTGATCTCAAATATTTTTCAACAGAATTTTTTGCGTCATAGACTTCATTGCCTACGTTTTGCGCAAGCCGTTCCAATTGCGGTCTGCTGAGCTTGTTCAAAGTGCCCACACTGATCTTAGTGGGATTGATAGTATCAATTCGTTTTGAAACACCACGCGCGACTTGCGCGCTTCTGACCTGTGCATTCCTTTTTCTTTGCGCGGCTTTGCGCTGGCTTTTGCTTATCTTTCTTTTTCTTGCCATGCCAGACCTTTCCCGCCTAATAGACAAATAGCGTCACGCCCACTATATGACGTGACGCTATCCGTGTGATAGTAGCCGGTCGGGCGTTCGGTGTTCCCTTAGCGGCACTACCTATTATAGCACTGCCCTTTGGTTAGGGCAAGCCCGATACTACTTTTTCTTGGCCTGTGGCGCGGGAGCCTGTTCCATCTCGCCAAAGGCGGTAACCAGCTTGTAGTACCTGTTCTTGTTGTTGCCCCGACGTTCCTCTACCGACACTTCAAGCGGTTCATCCCACGTATCCGGCGATCCAAAGATAGCGGTCAGTGTTCTCAGGTCACTCACGATCGTATCGGAAACAGTGCTGAAACGTCGCCCGTCAGCGGCCACCAGAATCGTACGGGTTGCCGGTGTGATCTCGCCGGTCTGCTGACTGGTGACTTCAACCCCCTGGAAAATAATATCCTTGAGTTGAAATGGTTCCTCTAGATGATCCGCGATCGACTCGCTGTCTGCCAGCGCCTGATAGACTGCCACCTTGCCTTTCATGGTGGACATGTCGATCGTGGTCGCCACCCCGCCACGGCCAAGATCAGACGGTTGGACGGGCGCAATGTCGTTGTTGTTGTTGTTCTTGACGATTTCGTTG
>JAAOBB010000103.1_pt1 | contig 16446 bp, 17 predicted proteins | sample 7267541 | NCBI WGS metagenome assembly JAAOBB01 (sample SAMN14345205, study PRJNA599270) | viral metagenome | isolation source: viral-like particles (VLPs) isolated from bee gut | host: Apis mellifera | place: Switzerland:Lausanne | collected 2017-01/2018-02 | reverse complement strand
CGGTGCGCATATGGCGGCGATGAGCATGGACGAGCTGATCGCCGTGCACGTGGCCGGCCTGGCCCCGCGCACCCGGGAAAACTACAAGTCGCATATCAAAGACTGGCTACACTGGTGCCATGAGAACAGCATCGACCCGTGGAAGGCCGGACACGAGCACATCGAGCTGTACGGACGCTGGCTGCTCGAAAGCAGGGGCCAGTCCAACAACACCCGATACTCGGCCATGGGCGAGATCAGCCGCCTGTACACGGACGCCTACCATAGAGGGCTGATTCCCCAGGACCCGGCTCCACTGGTACGGCGTCCGCGCAGGCGATACCACTCGGATGGCACTTGGTTGGACCGCGAGCAGGCCAGCACCCTGCTGCACACGGCCGAGCAGGCCGACGATCCTCGGATGGGGGCACTCGTCTGCCTGCTCATGCTCTCAGGCCTGCGCATCCAGGAGGCCTTATCCCTGGACATCAAGGACTATAAGCCCGGAGACCCGCCGACAGTGCATCTGAGACGCAAGAACGGCTGGGAACAGACCGTCGCCATCAGCCAACGCGCCAGCCAAGCCCTGGACCGGCTGATAGGCCGGCGCAGGAAAGGGCCCGTCTTCCTGAACGCCCGAGGCCGCAGGCTCTCCTACAACCGTATGTTCGACATCTTCGCCAAGCTGAAAGCCTCGTGCGGGCTGGAATTCATCACCCCGCACAGCCTGCGCCGCACCTTCGCCACCCTCTCACGGGAGGCCGGAGTGCCCGACATAGACATCATGGCCGCAGGAGGATGGACCACCAAGCAGATGCTCGACTACTACGACATGCACCACCACGCCATGGAAGGCAAAGCAGCCATCACCCTCAGCCAATACCTTGAATGAAAAAGTCATGCCGTCCGCATTATTGGGGGAGCCGGACGGCACGACAAGACCATGCTACGAGACAACGGCAGCGCAGGAGGGACTGACTGGGAAATGTGGATAAGTCATATCTGATATAACATTCGGGCGTACATTTTCCCACAGCACTCAGAATTCCGTAAATCGACAGTACGAGTGCGAATCGGTCGGTTATCGCAGAGCCGCCCACTTTCAATGTGTCGCATAAAAATATCGTGCCGCTCGAATACTTCAGGGGGAACCGGGCGACACGATAAAATTTCGGCTTATGGTTTACAGAATGGATACCAGTTTATCTGCGTCATCATCTTTCTTGAGCTTTACATCGGCTTTGTACATATCCAGTGAACATGGCAGGCTGCCGGGAAGTTTGATGGGCTTTTTCTCCCGTAACAGCAAGTCGGCAAAGGCTGAAATGTCAGCATTGCCATTCGCCCACTGCCCGGGATCGCTGAGATCCACGACATCCTCATCGACCGACTCTGGGCCATCCATCTGAGCTGTGATATAGCGGACCCCCTTATCCGTCAGCACAAAGATGTTCGCATTGCCTCCTATGGCTTGACACCGTTCGATAAGCAGGGATAGAGGCTCCTCGCCCAGAGCAGTGACGATGGGATAATCGCCATTGTCGTCTTGGACCTTGAGGAGACTATCCAGATAGCCTTCCGCAATGTTGTCGTTAATCAACATCTGAAAAGTCGTTGACTTAGCGTAGCGCATTGCCAACTGCATTAATTGCGAGTTCTGCAATTCGTCGCTCATCCCAATCACCTCCATTTTCCTTTGCTTGCAACAAATCCAATTGGACGAGCGCAAAAACAAGTTCAGTCTTCGATCTCGCCTTCCTGACATCGTCACAACAGTGTAACTGCATGATCTCAACATACCGCTTTTTTACGCCGCTGGGCGGATGATGCCCATTTGGATGCAGATGGCACACTCCGTGATTGCAGTCCGCTTCGGGGGCAGACCATTCAGTTTTATCCTGTTCTTCCAGCAAAATCGCAGTATAGAACTTTTGCAGACGATCACCGCGCATCCACGTCTTAGTGATGCGCCGCGCACCCTCTACAGGATGACCATACAAATCAACAATATTATTATACCAACGCTTTGTATCACATTGGTCTTCCGGAGCCGGGACAAAATCCGGCTTGTGCTGCTCTAGCGCTTCCCCTGACGACATACAACCATGCTACAGCATGACATGCCAAGCGTCAGATTTGACATAAAATCCGAATCTCCCCTGTACACAAAACGGCAAAGAACACGCAACTGTTTTAAGAAACACCAGACTACTACAACAAACAAAAACCGCCCCCGCTCCGGTTTCCCGAAGCGAGGGCGATTGTTTTATGGGCAATCAGGCTATTTGCTGAGTGCGGCTTTGGCCTCGCTGCCTGCGATGCAGCCTGCGATGAGCACTCCCAGCGCGTAGATCGTTGTCACGATGGCGTCCGTGTGGGGCAGGCCCCAGGCGGGGCCGACGCTGTGGACGAAGGCCCCCAGCAATGGCAAGAACGCAAGTCCCACCCATTTGAGCACCTGGTAGAGCCAGTCGGGAAGCCAGTAGGGTCTGCCCTCATCCTCGGGGATCGTATCGGTCATAAATATCACCTCCTCAGTAGTGGAGTACTTCTCCGGCGTAGATCAGGCTTGGGTTGCCGGACCGGTAGCCGTGGAGCTGGCTTTGGGGGATGCCGAGCCTGGCGGCGATCCCGGAGAGCGTGTCCCCACGCTGCACGGTCACGGTCCGTCCCCCGCCTCCACCATTACTGCCGGTGGCGAGACGCTGACCCGGGTGGATCACGTAGGGCGGGCTGATGCCGTTGAGCCGGGCGACCATGGGCCAGTTGCCGCCGAAGACGGCGCTCAGGGAATCACCGGGACGCACCACATACGTGCCCGAGCCGTTGCCCCCGCCGGAGTTGCCTCTCAGCCGCTCGTTGACCACGGCCATGACCTCGTCGTAGCGGTTACCCAAGAGGGCGTGCCGTTGCGGGTCGTTGCCGTACTCGCCCCGGATCACCGCTGTGGCGATGCTGGCCGTATCACCGACGGGCGCACCCTCCTTGGGGGTGGGCGACGGGGCGACGGGATTAGGCTGCGTGCCGACCGGGGCGTTGGCGTACTTGGCCCAGGTCAGGGCGTCGCCATAAAACCAGTTGACATCCACCGCATTGCCTACCCCGGGCACATGCCCCGAGGAGGAGTACTGCCAGGCAGCAGCAAAATGCCAGGGTGCCACCGAGTAGGGCGGGGCTCCAGGGTCACGCAGGCGCTCGCCCGTGTACCCGCGCGGGTAGCCGGCCACCCAGAGCCCATAGTCGGCCCCGGCCACAGCGCGCCAGTCGCCCGCAGCTATGTTGGAGGCCTGCATGTAGATGATGGGCTTGGTCCCCCAATGGGCGGACACCCGGTCAAGCCATCTCTTGGCCCAGTCAGTGCGGTGATTGTAAGGAGACGGCGGCTCCCAGTCCAGGAAGGGGATCACGCCCGCATGCACGAGTCCGCGGGCGTCGGCCTGGGCGTTGAAGTAGTCGGCCTCGGCCTCCGGACTGGTGCCTTTCTCCGGCCGGGCGTACCCGTAGGCTCCGATCCTCAAGCCTGCCGTCTTGTTGGCTGCCAGCTGGCAGTCCGCGGCGGGATTGACGTAGCCGGTACCCTCCGTGATCTTGGTGATGGAAAAGCTGGCTCCCGAGTCCTTGGCTTTCCTGGCGTCGTAGCACCCCTGGTAGCTGGCGTTGTCGAAGCCGGCATCCGCGTAGGCGGCACCGGGGGTGAGCATGGCCAGGACGGCGAGCGCCCCCACCATGATCCTCGCGTACCGGGGTTTGGCTCGCGCATGCCGCGCATGAGACCATCGCATGCATATCCTCCTAGTTTTTGGCATGAAAAAAGCCGCCCGGATGGGCGGCTAAAGGTTTTGCCGGTCTCAGTCCACGGTGGGCAGGGCCTTGAGCTCCTCGTAGATCTTGGTGCCCGTTCCGTTGCCTCCCAGACTGTGGTAGGCCTGGTAGACGCGGTCGGCCTCCTCCATCACCTCCAGGGGGATATCACCCTGAGGCCGGTATTTGGCGTGGATCTCCAGGAGCTCCGCCCGTAGGAGCGTGCGCAGGCCCGTCTCCATGGCCCTGTCGCGGGCCGCCTCCCTTTTATGGCTTTTAAGCAGCCATCCGCATGCGCCGCTGACCAGGGTCAGCAGGCAGGGGATGAGCGTCTGCACCAGATCCGCCACTGCCGGTCACTCCTCCAGCCCTGGCTTGGCATGCCGGGCCGTACTGGCAGCCGGCGCGGGTGCGTCCTGCACGGCTGGAGCCTGCACTGCCGGGTTCTGCCCGGTAGCGGCATGCGCAGGGGATGTTCGTGCGGGGGCCTGCTCCTGCACGGCCTGCGTTGCCGGAGCCTGGACTGCGGCCTGCTCCTGCTGGGCGGGAGCCTGGGATGCGTCGGGCTGGACTGCCGGGGCCTGCCCCTGCGCCGGCATGGCCTGCGAGGCCGGCTCCTGCACAGCAGGGGCTTGCACGGCGGGAGTCTGCTGGGTGGTGTCGCCGGCCGGAGCGGCGGCCTGGGTGTTTTCCGTCTGCGTGGGGGCCGTCTGGGCCTGTGTCTGCTGGGCTGTCTCCTGCATGGCTGTCGACTCCGCGGTCTGCGCTGTGGAGGGCGGGAGCATCCTGCTCGAGGTGCTCGGATGGGGCGGGAGCGCGTCCGTCATCCAAAACATGTTGAAATGGAGCATGCTCACGCCGGACCGGCTCCCTACCAGCCAGACATTCTCGCTGGCCCAGTGCGCGACCTCCACGCCGAAATTTTTGGCGTCCGCGGAGTTGCCGACGGAGTAGACATCGTACGTGGGCAGGCAGGAGCGGGGTATCTTGATCCAGTAGATCGTCAGGGAGTCGCTGGTGGATGCCTTCTCGTTCGGATCCAGCGAGTACATCCCCTCGAGCTGGACCATGGACCCGTGCCGGGTGAGCGTCGCATAGTCGTAGGCATGGGTCGGATGCGCGTCCGCGGGCGGTGTGAAACGGTATTTCTCCTCGTCGCCGCCGGCCCGCCATCCGATCTGCGTGCGGGTCGTCCCGTCGTCCCTCCAGGTGCCCTGATACAGGCCCGTCCGGTCCACGACCACCAGGATGCAGGGCGTGCAGGGGGCCGGCGCATCCTTGGAGGTCACCGTGTAGGAGGGCAGGCGGCCGTCCAGGAGCGTCTTGCTCAGATCCCCGATGCCGGTCTCCATATGCTGGAGCCGCTCCGCCGAGATCGGCGTGCCTCCCTCCTCCCCGTTGGACCACTCCTGCTGTATGTACGGCTGCAGGCCCGTGGCCGTGCCGGTGCCGGTGCCCTCTGTGGTGCTGGTGCTGGTGCTGGTGTCGCTCATGATGCGTCCTCCTGTGTCGTGTCGATGACCGGGGCGGCGAGCCGGTAGCCGACCCACCGCCCATGATCCCTGCGTCTGATCCCGGTGATGGCATGCCGCCCATCCGACTGCAGGCCCACCCTGCCCGGCCAGGCCCCAAGGCCCGGCCAGGTGGCCGGCCCCGGATACAAGGGGGTGGTCGGCTTGGACGACTCCACCAGCCAGACATGCCCCTCCCTAGGCTTGATCGGCGGCTCCGGGCCCAGGCTCAGCCCCTGGGCCGAGTCGATCCAGGAGCTGGCCCTGCGCGCCGCATCCTCAGCGGCCGACGCCTCCCCCGCAGCCCGGTCCGCCGACAGGCGCGCCTCATCATGCAACACCTGCGTCTGCCCGCGTATCCTCTCGGCATCGTCCCGGAAGGCCTTGGTGTCATGCCGCAGCCGCACCATCGGATCCGGGATCCCCAGATCCACCTTGTCGATGATCTCGTCAGTCAAAGCAGCCTCCTTAGTCCGTCAGCGCCCAGTGCCCGTAGGCGACGAGCACATGCTCCCCGTCGGGGCCTGAAGCGTCCACCCGCCAGTCCCCCGACAGCCGGGACGCCCACGCCGGGCCGGTGAACGCGTCATAGGGGATGTCCACCAGCACATACCCGTCGTCCGTGGTCGTGCACGCCAGCCGGTAGGCCACGCTCCCGTCGGGCAGGCTCATGCTCCAGGATGCCGTCCAGGCGCTCAGATCCACGCCCACATAGCCGCGCCCGTCACGCCGGTCACGCAGCCAGCGGACCGCCAGATGCTCGTCCGACCCCCGGTGCAGGAGCACATCACCCCTGCCCACGCTCATGCTCACCACCGGCATCTCAAGCCTCCTTGTAATCCACGCGCATGCTCAGCAGCACCTGGTTGTCCGGCCCCCGGTAGGCGCTGTCATCCGGACAGCAGGCCTCCAGGGTCACCGACGCGCCCTGCGCCGCCTCCACATCCACGCCCATCGCTATCAACCGCTCCCCCGACAAGTCCAGGCCCGGCTTACCGCCCGTCATGCTGCCCGACACCAGGTCAGGACCCGCATAGGCGGCCACACCCAGGGCGGCGGCCACCCCGTCCACACTGATCCTCAGCCGCAGCGCCCGCCCCCTGCTCGACACCGCCACACCCTGCGCCGACACATGCAGCAGGGCACGACCCCAGCCTGACGCGTAGGGCACCTGTAGTGCGGCTATCTGGCTCCAGGAGGAGCCCGCCCTCCACCCGTAGGCCTGCTTGGATACGACTTTGCCGGCATAGTGGGGCCTTGTCGGCCAGGATCCTGATGATCCTCCGCTGGAGGACCCCCACACGGCTGCGGAGGTCTGCCTGATCTCCGTGCCCGTCGGCCTGTTGGCCTCACGGGTCTCCCTGGCCTGTTTTTTCGCTGCCCGCGCCTGGTTGACGACCGGGTCGGAGATGCCCGGCACGTACTTGCGGGCCGTCACCTGCACCGGCGTGGACCCGTCATTGGCTTGTGGCATCGTCGTCCTCTCCTCGCTGGGAGCATTGCAGGCTGAGCCAGTCGTCGTCGCTGCCCCCGTCGATGTCCGTGATCTTGAGCCGGAGGGTCTGCTCGCCCATCCAGTCGTCCTCGACGCGCAGGTCCGCCCAGTCGCCCACATGCACGTCGTAGTCGATGCTGGCCTTGACCTTGATGGTCTCCTGCGGGGATGCGCCCACGGTCAGGTCGGCCATGGCGTAGTCCTGCAGGGAGGCCAGGTCGCCGTCCGTGCTGTGCCCGGTGTCCGCATACTGCAGGAGCGGCCCGTCCGTGGCGATCCACCGGCGGGCCATGACCGTCTTGTCGTCCTCCTTGCCGCCGGTGATGTACGCCTGCGTGCACATGGCCGACCCGGAGGAGTCCACCCCCTCCAGGTAGACGCGCTGGCCTGGCACGGCGGCGTTCCACCGCCACCGGTGGTCGATAATCTCGCCCTGGGCGCGTAGCTTGTAGGCCATGGACCCGTCCTCGAGCAGGGTCGGGTCGAAACGCACCTCCGGGCCGTGCTGCAGTCCGATGATGTCCTGGATCCTGTCGGATATGTACGCCATGTCCCACGCGTAGTAGTCGCGGTAATAGGTGCCGCCCTCCGGCTTGGGCAGGATGATGGGCAGGGGCGACCAGAGCATGGTCTCCTGGATCAGGCCGCGCACGATGTCAGCGTAGGATCCGGCCACATGCAGCACAAAATCGCCCGGATCATCGTCATCGCCTGTCTTGACCACCCCATCCTGCCAGCCTGAGGCGAGCCGCGAGTTGAGTGCCAGCCGTTTGGTCAGCAGGGTCATGCCCCCGCCGGCGCTCAAGGATATCCTGCGGCTTTTGGCATCCCAGCTGATGTCGGTGAGCGGACCGGCGTGCAGGATCCTCGACCCGTCGGACACGGCCAGGATCACCGACCAGGGGCGCAGCCGGTCATGCAGGCCCAGGCCCATGGACATGCGGGTGGCGTCCACCTCCACACTCAAGGATCCGGCCTCGTTGATCGAGTCCGACCAGCGGGCCGACGAGTAGGGCAGCCGCATCACATGCCGGCCGGTGACCGCGTCATACACCTGCACCTGCAAAGGGTCGGTCATGGTCACCTCCAGGCTGGTCTGAAGCTGAGGGTCAGCCTGGCTCCGAGGCTGACCGTGTACTGCACGATGCTGGACCCTGGTGGCAGGCGGAAGGCCTGGTCTCGCACCAGGTCGCCGGCGCTGGGCATCATGTCCCGGAAATCCAGGTCCAGGCCGTCGGCGTCACCGGCCCAGACGACCTGACGGCCCCCCTGGGAGAGGGACAGCTGCCGTACCGGGCCATCAACATGCGCATGCGGCCACACCGGCAACGGACCGGGGTTCTCGGCGGCCAGATCCCCGGCAGGATCCGTCTGGCAGACGATCAGACGCCCGTACTTGAGCGGGTCCGGGCAGGTGATTATCAGGCTGAAGCTGACCGCCTGGCCCCAGAAGACCATGGTCGTGGCAGGGTCGGCTGACAGGTAGCCGGAGCACTGTCGCATCCCCGACGGGTCGGTCACCGTGACGGTCAGCTGCCTGGTCATCAGGTCGCACACCCGGTCCCTGACCATGGATGCGGCCAGGCTGTCCGGAGTCTTGACCAGGCAGCGGATGGTCAGCACCCGGCTGCCGACCGTCAGCCTGGACGGCATGTACGCGCCGTCCGACTGGGGGATGTCGGCCGGCGACTCCCTGGGGGCTGGCGTGCCATCCCAGCCGTCCATCCCCTCCAGGCCCCACACCTCGCCCTTACGGGAGAGCAGCTGATAGCGGGTGAAACCCTCGAAGCGCATGCTGTCCGCGTCGCTCTGCACCATGACGCTCGTCACTGCAAGCCTCCCACCTTAAGATTCGCCATCCTGGTCCGTTCGGCGATGTACGCGCCCAAAGCCTGCTTATCCCTGATGTCCAGGGCGTTGACGTTGACCGTGATCTGCACCTGCTTTTCCGTAGGCGCGCCGGCGGGCGAAGGCTTGCTGAAAAGCGCCCGCTGCTGGTCACCGGTCAGCACCAGCTCCGGATCCCTCGTGTTGTTGCTGACCAGAGTCGTGCCGGGAGCCAGGTAGCCGCCCTTGTCATACAGGCTCGGGACGAGGCCGCCCTCCGCATACCCGCCGGGCCGGTCCAGGGCCGACAGGCTCCCATACCGGTGCAGCGCATAATTGAGGCCCGCGTAGATGTTGGCCAGCGGGTCCGTGATCGGCTTGCCGGCGAAAGGCCCCGCATAGGCGGCGAAAGTGCCGGGGATGGTCTGCATCAGCCCCTGCGACGGCTGGCCCATGGCCGCGTTGGAATCCCAGTTGTTGATCGCGTTCGGATTGCCGCCGCTCTCCTGATTCATGCGGCGGAGCACCGTGTCGGTCCAGCTGTCAGGCTGGCCCAGCATGTGCAAAGCCTGCACCACCAGGGGCCGCCACCGCTGCACGCCAGAGCCACCATTGCCGCCGGGATCCGGCGAGCCGGAGGAAGCCGTCGAGGAGAGCAGGCTGCTCGCCATGCTTTTGACCTTGTCGACCAGCGCCTGCATGGTCTTTACCGGCAGCTGGGCGATCATCCTCCCCCAGTCGCCAGCACCGATGCCGCCCAGCAGCCGTTTGACCGGGTCCACGATCAGCCGGGAGACCGTCCCGCCAGGATCACTGATGAAATCGCCGACGCTCTTGGCCGTGTTGGACAGCCAGGTTTCAGCGTTTTGGACTATGCCGCCCAGGTCGAACCGGGGCACGATCCCGCCGGCGGCGAAGTCCATGTCCGCTCTCACGGCAGCAGGACCGGCCTGGCGGGCCAGACGGTTCCACCGGTACACGTTGTCCGGGCCGACTGCCCGCACCCATTCGGGAACCATCCAGGCTTCGCCGGGCGAGGTCATCGCCAGGATCGTATCCTGCCCAGGCGCATACCCGGGATTAATGCCACCCTCCGCAAAATGCGCATCAGGCAGCTTCAGGTCCAGGCCGACAGCGCCGGCCACCTTGTTCCAGATGGCCTTGATGCCGTTGGTGTACACGGTGTCGACCACCCAGCGGACGGGCTTGGCGGCAGCATCTCTGATCTGATCCCAGGATCTGCCGATCCAGTCCTTGGTCGTCTCGAAAGCCTGCCCGATGGCATGGATGCCGTTTTTGAAAGGCTCGAAAACGTTGGCGCTGATCCAGTTCCACGCGTCACGGCATTTGGCCACGATCCAATCCCAAACGGGACGGATGTAATCATCGTAGAGGCTCTTCCATGCGAGCCCGATGGCCTTGGGAACCTCGCGGAAAGGTGTAACCACATGCTGGTTGATCCAGTTCCACGCGTCACGGAACTTGGCGACGATCCAGTCCCAGACCGGACGGATATGCTGCTGATAGAAGCCGTTCCAAGCATCGCCAAGCGCTGTGACCCCATTTTTGAAGGGCTCGAGCACATGCGTATTGATCCAGTTCCACGCGTTGCCCATGGTCTGCCGAATGCCCTCGAATACAGGTTGGATGACCTTGTGCCACAGGTCCTCCACCGGCTTTTGGAGTAGCTTGAAGGCGATCACCCATGGGGTGACAAAAACGGTGGTCACGAAAGTGATCAGCAGTTTGAACGCTTGGCTAATCCCATGCACCACAGTCTTGAACACGTTCACCGCGCCCTTGGCGACGCCGGTGACCTTGGACCACCCGGCTTTGAAGAAGTTCACGAACGGCCCGGAGAACCACTTGCCGACGTTCTCCCCTACCTGTTTGATGCCGTTCAACGCTCCGTTGACCGCATCATGGAAAGGTTTGCACTTGTTGTAGGCAAGCGTGAATGCTCCTACGAGCAGGCTGATGGCGAGCACCACCTTGCCGATGGTGCTGCCCATGAAGACGGTGTTGAGTAGACCGAAGGCGGTTTTGAACGCGTTCACTGCCTTGCTGGCCAGGAGTGTGGCTGTGACAACGCCGGTCACGCCGCCCACTACGCCGAACAGGACCTTGACGAGCGTCTTGTGGCTGTCGGTGAAGGACTTGACCGCCATCGCCCCGTCCGTGAGCCCTCTCATGCTGCTGGTGATGGCCGGCAGGAACTTCGATGCGAGGGTTATGCGCGCCGTCTCCAGCGTCTGATTGAAACGGTCGGTCTGCACCCGGGCGGTGTTCTGGGTCTCCTTCCAGGTGCTGATATCCTTGCCGTTCCGCTTGGCCGCCTCCGAGATGCCTTTCACGTTTCTGGCGAAGGTCTGCGTGCTTCCACCGGAGAGCATCAGGGCCGTGTTCATGCCGGTGGCCCCGCCCATGATCTTCTTCAAGGCCTCCGTGTAGGTCTGCGCCTGCGGACCGCCTTGTTTGAGCTGGTCGTTGAAGCCCTTGCTCTTGGTGTACATCTGCTCCCACTGGCGGACCAGAGCGGCCTGCTGGTCCGGGAGCGCTTTGAGACCCTGCCGGTAGTCGTTGAGGGTCACTGACCCATCCATGACCCCCTTGGCGAGCTCCTTGGCCTTGCCGGTAAGCCTGCCGAACATGGTGGACGCGTCTTGGGCGGCGAACTTGGACTGGTTGAAAGCATTGAGCAGGATGGTGCCGGAAGGCCCCATATGCTTGAGGATGGTTTCGGACAGGTAGCTGATCGTGCCGGTAAGTCCCCGTTTGCCCAAATTCTGCGCCACGTCCACGCTGCTGATGCCGAACTGCTGCATCTCGTTGACAGCCACCTGGTTTGGTGCCTGGAGAGCACGAATGGTGTTGGCCAGCTCCTGGGTGGACTCCTGGGCGCTGGTGCCATGCGAGGTCAGGGTCGCTTCAGCGCCTCCCACCTCCGCGAAGCTGATCCCGGCTGCGGATGCAACGGGCAGCACCGTGGACAGGGAGCCGGCGAACTCCTGCATGCTGGTCTTCGCCTCGCCACTCGCGGCGACCAGCTGGTTGGTGACGCTGGAGGCCTTGTCCGTGGGAATGTTGTAGGAGCGCATGATGGAGGTCAGAGCGTTGGTCATGACCCCCAGATCCACCTGCTCGTCAGTGGCCCCCTGGGCCGCGGCCTTGAGGACCCTGAGCCCGTCAGCACCGCGCATCTGGGCCTTTTCCATCGTGTACATGCCCTCAGCCAGCTGGCTGGTGCTGATGCCGGTCTGCACGGCGATGTCCTTGATGCCCTCTTCCACCCCATGCAGGTTCTTCGTGGACTCGCCGCCGGCCGTGACAAGCAGATTCATCTGTTTCTGGAAGCCTTCGGCGGCGTCGGCACTGGTTTTCATCCACTGGGCGATACCTACCGCGCCCAAACCCACGCCTAGCAGACTGAGGCTGGTCCTGGCCTTGTCCCAAATGCCTTTCAGCTTGCTCGACTTGCCGCCGACCCCTTCCAGGGACTGTCCGAAGCTGGCCCACTTGGAGGGCTGCTCGTCGGCTGTCTTGGCGAGCTCCTTGTTGGCTTTGGTCAGCTGTTCGGTGGTCGTCTTGCTCTGCGTGTGGGCGGCTGCTATCGCTTTTTCGGAGCGTTCGACCTGGTCGTCGGCCTGGCGGGTCCTGCTTCGGGCGGCTTCCAGCTGCGCTTCGGCCTTGATGGCCTGGGAGGATCCTGACCCGTACTTGGCGATCTGCTCGGACAGGCGCTTCTCGGCGGCCTCCTCATTCTTGGCGGCCACGGCGGCACGGTCGCGAGCCTTGGCGATGTCGCGGGTGGCATCGTCCACGGCCCGCTTGGCCTTGGCCTCAGCCTCCTGCAGGGCTGCCACCTGCTCCTTGAGCACGTCGCTTTTGGAGGCGGCGGTCATGGACTGTGTCCACGCTTGGCCTGCGGACCGTCCGGCCTGGCTGGCCGCCTCGGTCGTACCCGTCGACAGGAGGCCCGCGAAAGCCGCCAAATTAGGCAGCACATCCACAAATACCGGCTTGGTGGCCATGTCAGCCTCCTGGGATGATGCGGGACGCCAAGGCATCCAGCTCGGATCTGGTCTGCCCGTCGAGGTCGTCTTCGGGCTTATGGTGTTTGTCCTTCTCCTGCTGGTCCCTGGCGATGGCCAGGGAGAGCGGATTGAAGGGCTTGAGCCCGCGCACGAGGACGGCGAGGGCTCTCAGGGTGATTTCTCCGCGCCAGTACTCCGCGATCGGGTCACGGGGGCTGTACTGCTCGCACAGGGCGGCTTCCAGCTCCTCCGGGTGGCCGTCAGCGTCGAGGAGGTCTAGCGCTGTGTAGGGACCCCGTCAGGGGTCACTCCCTGCATCTGCTCGCCGATCTCGTTCATCAGCAGCATCAGGTCGGCCACCTGCCCGCCGTCGGCGATGAAGTCGTCCCACTGGTCGCCGAGCACGGCCTTGGCCATGTCGATGTCGGTGCTGGCGGCGGTGACCGCCTCCTTGGTCTTGTTGGACTGGAGCAGTGGATGCTCGATGTGGTAGACGCGCGCATCCTCGCCGTCCTGGACCGTGAAGTCGATGGTATCGGTGACCCCGGGATGGGTCTCCTTGTACTTCTGACGGATCGCGTGAAGAGAATACTGTGACATTGATGCTCCTTATTTGTGATTGATTGGCTGGTGTTCAGGCGGCGGTCTTGACGCTGGAGGCCTTGTCGTACTGCTTGCCGGTCCTCTCGTCGGTCAGCACGTCGAAGGTGAAGCCGAGATCCTCTGTGTCGGCACGGTCCAGGGTGCGGTCGCCGAAACCGGTGATGGTGGCCTTGTACGCGAATTCGACCCGGTAGACGGCGTCCGCCCCCACCCCGTCCTGGGCAATCAGGTAGATGCGGTAGAGGGGCAGCTGGCTGAGACCGTGCTCCGTGTAGGACCAGGTCTTGGAGTCCTTGCTTTCCGGCCAAGCGGCTACCGGGAGACCAGCCCGCAGAGCCTCCGTGTAGGCGTTCGCCTCGCCGAAAGTAACATCCAGCTGGCGGGTGGAGGAGCTCAGGTCTGATCGGACAGGCTCCAGATCCTGCAGCATGGTCGTGTCATCAGTCTTGACGCTGCGCTTTTCGACCATCCCCTTGGTGGTAACATAACCCAGCTGCTTATACCCGTCAGGCAGCTGGCAGGGCAGGCCGTCATCGCCGAAGAATTTTTCCGGCGCAGGGGTCGAATAGTCGGCGATGGCGATGATCATGGTCGCGTGCTTACGCACGTTCCCCGGGTTGTTCTGCATGTACCGCTGCACGTCGGCGATGGTCGCCGTCTGAGTGGGCGTGGCAGGAGTCGTCGGGTCCGTCGGAGTCGTAGGGGTGCTAGGCGTAGTGGGAGTCGTGGTGGTCCCAGTGTCGGTCCCCTCGCCCTTGCTGTCGTCGGGCTGGCTGGAGGTGGTGCTGTCGGTCATATGATGCTCCTTTTTTGCATATGCAAAAGGCCACCCCTGTCGGAGTGGCCTGAAAAATGGATTGTTTGTTGGGATTAGTCGCTTATTGGTCTCATGACGAGGCTGAAAGTGGCGGTGCAGCGCAGGATGGCAGGGTCGCCGAAAGGCACGTCGGAAAAGGCGCTGCCTGAGATGTCGTCCACGTACCCGTATTTGTTGCCGTTGCCGGCCAGGGAGGCCATGCAGGAGTCCATGGTCTGGATCAGCGGGTTCATATCGGCCCAGGACTTGGCGAGCAGGTCGATATCCACGCTCACGGAGCGTTCCACCGGGCCCATCGACCCGGACGGGCTCAGACTCGTCTTGACCACAGGCAGTAACTCTTTCAGCTGCTTCGCGTCGGGCAGGACCGTGTACGGATGGTATCTGGTCCTGTCGGCTATCCACTGGTTGACCAGCAGCAGATGCTGCGGCCATCTGACAGGGTCCATGACCGCCTCCTAGAGCTGTGCGGCGGCACGGTTCATGAAATTATGCCGCGGGTAGCGCAGGGAGCCGTGCTCCTGTTCGGCTGCGTCCTCGCTGCCGGCGATCACCCTCGCGTAGGGGCGTTTGATGCCGGTGGGCGACTTGGTGCCCGGCCTGGTGCCCGTCTCGATGCGCAGGGAGTCTGCGAAGTGCTCGCAGCCCTCCTGGATGGCGAGCCTCTGGCAGATGGGCAGGAGCCGTTTGGCCGTGTCGTTGAGGGCTTCCCGCACATCCGGGTTTTGGAGCACGTTGCGTTCTATCCATTCGTCGTCCACGACCGCTCCGCTGCTCATCGGTGGTCCTCCATCATGTACAGCTCGCTGTGCGAGCCGAGCCCGTCGGCCGGCGTGTACTCCTGCACAGCGCTGGCCAGTCGGTAATCATGCCCATTCCATGTGATGGTGTCGTCCCCATCGACCAGATCGGAGAGGACGATGCCCTGCGGACCGACGACCCGCCACCGGCCCAGGAGGACATCCTGCTCGAAGAGCACGTCGCCCGCATTGGTGACGGGCTGCACGCTGCACCCCGTCACCGTCCGGGTGGTGATGCTCTCCTGCGGCTGGCCGTCCACGTCGGGCGCACCCATGGTCCGGTGGGTGATGATGATCGTGTCCCCGTGCAGGCCGGTCATAGGATGCCTCCGATCCGATACTTGGCTACTGCGGCGCTCCAAGCGGCGCTGGTGCCCACGGACTGGGCGACACTGTAGGTGCGGGACTCCTCCCCGGTAGTCCAGGAGGCGAGACCGGGCATGACCTGGTAGATGGCTGCGGCCTGCTCCAGCACTGCATCCTCCACGTCGCCAGGCACCGGGTCATAGCCGTGCGTGTAGGTGACCTGGATGCTCCGCCACCCATCCGCCGGATGCGCAAAACGGAGCATTCCGTCAGCCGACCACTCAGGATCGACAGGCTGGCCGTTGAAGAGGACTTTGTCCACGTCCGTGACCGGCCGGATGGGCAGACGCACGGTCCTGCCGCCCGTCCCGTCCAGGATCACCGTGTCCGTGCCCTTGAGGATCGGATTGCGGCTTTGGCCGGTGAAACGGTCGGAGGCAAGCCGCAGGCACAGGGCCAGCTTCGGGTCGTCAGGCTTGCAGTTGAGACGCTGCGCCAGATCATCCGGGGATGCCAGCGGCTTCGACTGGTCCTGCTGTCCGCTCATGCCTGCCTCCTCACGTGTCACTTGCCGGCTGGCGCGCTGCCGGCGATGGAGGCCACGGCGATCCGCTTGGGTTCGCGAATCATGAGCATGTCCTCCTCCTCGGCGCGCACGTAGGTGAGGTTGTGGCGGGCATCGTCCTCGTTCTGGTTGAACGCGGTGATTCCCAGCGGGGTCTTATTCAGCAGCTGCACCGAGTGGAAGTCGCCGACCAGAGCTTTGCCCTGGGGGACGATGCTGGAAGTGATACGGGGCACGCCGAACAGGGTGAAAGGCCCGGTGGCGAAGGGCGCGTTGGACAGGTACCTGTCGTTCTTGTCCTGCATCAAGTTCAAGGCTTCGTTGTCGGCGGGGTTCAGGACGACCGCCTGGATGCTGATGCCGGGCACCAGCTGCTGCAGCTGGGTGATGGCATGGGAGACGGTGTGCACGATGTCCGTGTCGAAGGGGATGCTCACCGTGCCGGGGGTGTTCAGAATGCCGGTCGGCTGCTCCGATCCGCCTGCCCCGTTCAGGACCATGTTCTCCTTGTAGGAGGCCAGGTTCCGGGTGAGCACCGTGTTGATCAGGCTGGCGATGATTCCATCATCGGCCAGCTCCTGGTTGGTGACTTTCACACCGTCCGCCAGAGTGAAGGCGTGGGCCTCCGCCACTTCGGTGGACAAGGTGCTCAGCGGCTTCAGGTCGCCTTCCTTGACCTTGGCGGCGTTGTTGGTGACTGCCGTCAGC
>JAAOBB010000041.1_pt1 | contig 16449 bp, 20 predicted proteins | sample 7267541 | NCBI WGS metagenome assembly JAAOBB01 (sample SAMN14345205, study PRJNA599270) | viral metagenome | isolation source: viral-like particles (VLPs) isolated from bee gut | host: Apis mellifera | place: Switzerland:Lausanne | collected 2017-01/2018-02 | reverse complement strand
TGGTAAAATTGGTCTAGACCGCCCCCTATATTTTTTCTAATGTTGTAATAAGAAAAATGGTATAGAAAAATTTATTTGATATTATTTTAAAAAAATTGTATACTTTGGTTAGTAAAATATTATTTGTTATATTATATAGAGGTATTATTATGGATGATGATAAAGAAAAAAAGAAACCAGAAAAAGAAGAAATTAAACCAGAAAATACTGGTAGTGGTGATGAAGGTTTAATGAAAAAAGTTCTGGATGCATTGGTTGATATAAATACAAATATTACTACTTTATCAAGTGCGATTGATAATTTAAAAAATAATAAAGATGTTCCAGAAGATGATTCGGGTGATGATTCAAAGGAAGATAAGAAAGAAGATGATGAAAAAGAAGAATACGATGATGGAATTGATCATGAAAAACAGTTGCAAGAAATTGCAGATGATTTAAATTTAGGTAATTAAGGAGATTAATATATTATGAACGATTTAATTGAAGATAAAAATACAAATAAAGGAATGACAACTAGTTCATTTTCAGATTTTAAATTTGATAAGCAAAGAGAATTAAATTCTGGTATGAGTATTGAAAATGGCGCCCAAAATGCTTACCAACGTAAAATCTTTGGATTGGGAGGTAATGAATAATGACTGTTACTGATAAAGGAAATAATACCGATAATCCAATTGTTAAAGCTAGTGATCAAGCATTAGCAGAATATAATAAAGATTATCATACGCAATATAGTTGGAATACTGGTTGGGAAAAAGGACAAAATTGGACTAGTGAGGGAACTCAATTTGAAACTTTGATTAATAATTACTTTTTCCCTAAAATTCGTGCAACAACTTTAGCACAACAAAATTTAGGTAATCGTTTTGATTTTCTTGCGAAAGAGGTTCCAGATGTTACAACTTGGTTAAATGAAGATTATGTTATTGCCGATAGTGTTCCAACTGGTTTAAATTTAGCTAAACCAGTCGAAAATATGCTAAAAGTTAACTATCCAAAAGTAATGACAAAGCTTTATTCGGGAACTAATTTTTTAAAAGAAAAATTTACGTTAAATGATAATGATGCAACGCTTAATTTTCAAACATTAGGTGATGCAATTAATTATGTTACCGCAGTTTATCGTAAACGTGTTTCTGATATTAATATGTATGAAGAATTAATGATTAAATCAATGCTTGTGGATTATGGTATGAATCATGTTCAAGATCAGCGTAAGGTTAATTCACGTGATGAATTAGTTTCAGCAGTTGGTGAAGCATTATTGAATGTACAAAATAATTCTTGGAAACATAACGAGGCAAATACAGCTAGTGGTGGTGCAGTTGGGCGTTATTCAACATATACACCATTAAAAGATGTATTTATTTTAACAAATGATTCAACAAAAGAGTTTTTGCTAAATACTATTGTTGCGAATACTTTTCAAGTTGCAGGTGTTGATTTTACAGATCGTGTAATTTCATTTGATGATTTGGGCGGATCATATAAATTAACAAAAGATGTTACTATTCAGAATGACACTACCGCTAAAAAGTTAAGAGATTTAGGTGCATATGAAACTACAACTGGTGAAACTATTTATGCGAATACAGTTATGCCGTATGATTTAAGTGGTTTACCAGAATTTAGTGGTTCATATCAAGAAATTAAACCAACTGGTGATTTATTTGCTTTAATATGTGATATAAATTCAGTTGGATATAAACGTAAGACCGCTAACATGTTAAAGAAACCATTTTATAATCCAGAACGTGATGAGGTTACATATTGGATGCATTATCAAGCACAACGTTATATTCGTCCTTTCTTTAATAAGATTTTAATTTCTGGTACTAGTGGCATGAATCCAGCGGATAAACATGTAATTGATTAGTGAGTTAAGGGGATATAAATATGACTAGACCAGGATATTTTCCTCCGTATTGGAATTCTGATAATCCGCTTGGTGATAATATCGGTTTAGGCGGTAAAGATGCATGGGATAAAAACCTTATGGCGTGGGGCATTAATCAAGTCCCTGTTGATAACGATCAAGATTCTGGTGTAGAGGTTAACCATCGTGACCGATGGATGCAAGGTGTAATTCATAATAGGAATTATTATCGTAAATTAATTTTTGCTCGCTATCATGAATTAATATTAAATATAAGGAATTATGTTAACGTTCCAGTTAGTTTTAATAAATTAAAATGTGAGTGGTTTTTACGGAATGGTAATCATGTTGCTGTTGGTAAAGATAGATTAGGGCATTTTCAACTTTTGGGAGTAGTTAATGATACTAATTCAAATACAAATCCACAAGCGCCTTTTTCTACAAATGAATTAACTGGTAAAGATATTAATTTCTGGTTACCTTCACGACTTATACCAATTGATTTAAAAAATTATAAAGAAATTACTGAATATTCTGACGGCGATGAGGGAGATTTTGTTATTTTACGTAATAAACCATTCGAGTATGTAAATGATTTTGCAATAATAAGATATTATGTTGATAGATTAGCAGAATTAATGGCATCACGATTTAGTCTTATTTTGCAGGCAAAAACTACAACTGTTATACCTGTTAAAAATGGAAACAGTGAAGATGGTGATCAAATGATTAATAATTTAATCAACGGATCACCGTTTTTACTTATGAATGAAAATCGGATGCAGTTAAAAAATATGGTAACGCAGTTGGGCGATGCATCCATCGCTGAAAGAATTAAAACATTAAAAGAAGATTTTAATGATGAACAAAATGAATTAAATAATCTATTGGGGATAAATACTACTGGTATAGATAAAGCTAGTGGTGTTTCTGATAAAGAGGTTGATTCTAATAATGATTATGTAACATCTACAACAAATATGTATGTTCAAGGTGTTCAACAAGGTTTAGATTTATACAATGCTAAATTTCATACACATTATTATTGTTATATGAATCAACCATCTATTCATGATTTAGATTTAGATGGAAATACAAAGACCGCAGGTGAGAATTAATGCAATTAACTACTACATTAAAAGATATATTGCAAGCGGAATTAATTAATCATGGTTTTAATGAGTTTTTTAATTATATTGGTAAAAAAACTCAAATAACGGATAATAATCGCAGTTTTGCTTTTATTTATAAAATTATGGAATATGATTCAGATGTTGATTCAATTGTAACAACAGAATTTTTTAATAATTTTCGGATTTCTAATATTGATGCAGATAAATATTTTAAAAAAATATTCTGTAATAAATTTATTGATCGAGAAATTGCACCGCAAACGGTAGAGGCTTTTGCAAGTAGAGTTACCGCTTTATATATGCAAAGATCAGTTGAAATAAAAGTATTATATGAAAAATTAGAAGATTATTTTTTGGGTAAAAATGAAAGCAATGAAAGTACAAGAACTGGTTTTAATACAGTTTCAGCGACTTTACCGCAAGATGAGGTAAATATGGATTTATCAGCGGATTCACAAGATTATGGTGATACAAATACTATTAATCGTGGATTTAATAATAAAAATTCTGATTCTAGTGTTGCGAATCCAGATAATATATTAAAACTCAATAAAGAATGGGAAGATATATTTGTTGATTTTGATCTTTCGTGCTTTTCACAAATTTTTTAGAGAAAGGATTAAATTATGAGTGTTATTGGATTAGGTGGAACAAATTCTGATTCTAAACCCGATTTTAATGATCATGGCAATGAAAATGGTAAATTCGATCCAGTGTTAAAAGATAGACCGCCTATAATATCACCTTCTGAATGGTTGCAAATTTCAGCAGGCATTCAGACGAGTGATTTAAATAATGGTCGATGGAATATGAGAAGATACGCACCATATTATAATGATATGGCGGATTATAATACAAGTGCAAAATCTTATTATGACTATTTGTCTAAATTAAACTATTTATTGGATGCATATCGTGCTTCAATAAATCAACTGTTAAGACGAGAAATTTTAACTGGTGAAACTACCACCATTAAGATGGGACAAGATGGCAATTGGGAAACAGAAGATGATATTACACTTACAGCTATTGTAAAAATTTCTCAATTAACACATGATTTTGTTGATCATTCTAAGAAAAAGTATACATATCATAATGCAATTTGGGATGATGGACAACCAGATGGAACTGGTGGTGTGTTTGCAAAAGATTTTACGGATGAAATTAATGATTTATGGGATAATGTTTGGGAATTATGGGATAATGTAAAACAATTATGGAATAATGTTTACAATATTTATGATATTCTTTCTGGAGATTGGGCAAATGCAGAAAATGATGATAATTCTGGAGGTTCAGGAGGTACATATTCAGTACACATGAAGAATTCATTTATTCGTACCGATGGTGATTTAGGAGGACAGGGTATTTTTGTTGATACTCAAGATGTATATTCTGGTTATAATGTACGAATAAGTGTTGCAACTAGGAATGGATCGATTGGATGCACTAGTTTAAATAATATTAGCCTTGGGCATGGTGATCATAGCAATCAAGGCAGTTATATATTTGGATTAAAATTTAATTCTGGTAGGCTTGCGGATTGTGATTTTTCAAAACTTAAGAATATTCAGCAATTCGGAAACTCTATATGGAATATTAAAGGTAAAGGACATAAATGGTCGGTTTATGTATCAGCGATACCAAATGTGTCGGGCGATGATGTTGTAATCGCATGTGAAAGTTATGGCGATGGTAATAATGATCAGTTTCCTGATAGTGATATGAATACTTGCAATATAAATATAAGTTTTTATGTTCCTAAAAAGCAACCACCTAAACATTTAATAGCTTAATATAGGAGGATATTATTATGGCTAAAAAATTCGTTAGAAAAATTATTGGTGTTAAAGATATTCAGGATTTACGAGATTTTACTAGTGAAATTGGTGATATTGTAATTAAGGATGGCATTCATGCTTATATTCATGTTGAAGATGAGTATAAACCTATATCTTATCCTATGATTTGGGATTATGGTGTACCAAAAGATAAAAAATCACGCAGTGATAAGTATGTAAATAAAACTGGTATACATTCAAAAGATACAAAATATTCTACAATATCTAAGCATGACGTAACCGACGGTGAAATTGAAGGTTTTGAAAATGTTGCCGACGATCCATCAATGATTAATTCATTAAATACAGGTCGGCAATATAATATCGGGAGTACATATTTCAATGAATTAATTCAGGCTAAAAAGAATATTATTAGTTGGGGATTATCTAGTGATTCATCGTTTACAGGAGAAATGAATATTTATGATAAAAATGATAATCTAACTACAATAAATATGAATGTAGCTAATGGAGATATTCAATTTAATACGCGGAGTAATGTAGTTAATATTACATCTAGTTTTGATGAAAGATTTTATTGTCAATTAATAAATAATAAAACAGATGTTAGTTCAAGTATTGATTTATCAGAAAATTCAGCATTATTTAAATTAACTAATAGTGATGGAACTGGTATTGACGGAACCGCTAATGATAGCAATACAGAACATAAAGTATCATTTATGGATAATGCAATTGATGATTTTGTTCAAAGTGATTTTATTTATCGTAATTACATATTTAGAAATGGTAGCAATAATATTAGATTCTATATTCAGTCTGATTATAAAGGTACAACTTTTGCACCTGAATTTCATATTGACGGTACTGAAGAAATGGTAAATGGCTATCGAGAAATGATGGATAGTTTTCTTTCAATAACGTCAAGAATTAATGATTTACAAAGTCAAATTAATAATTTAAGTAACAGAATTTCATCTTTGGAGAAATAATATTATGACTAGAAAGTTAACAGAAATAACTTTCTATCAGAACACGCCTTTTACAGATTTCCAGAATTATATTGATTTTGGATCAAACGAAAAAAGAGACGTGTTTTTTGATAGGAATTATGATCCGCAAGTTATACGTTTAGATTTTAATATGGTACGTGATAGACTAACCTTAAGAGTTGGTGCAAGTGTTGCAAACTGGAAATATTTATCAGAATGTAATTATCTTTCATTTGTAAATTTTTATGACGGTATAAGATACTATTGTCAAGTTACAGAAAGTAAGTATGTTAATAATAATGTTACTGAATTATATTTAGTAGTTGATGGACTTATGACGTTTTGTCAAGGTGGTATAGAAAAATATGCTAAAAATGTAACAATTGAACGTCAACATTTACCGAAAAATGTTTTTGAAGATAATTTAGATGCAATTCGTTTAGATAAAGATGTTTTAAGTTTTGGTTCACGAAAATATATTCATCAAGAAAATTATTCATTAAAAGATTTAGTTGTAGTGTTTAGGTCAAGTGTAAATTTAGCGAGTGATTTTGGTACAATAGATTCACCCAAAGTAGTTTCGTCAACGGGAATTACATATGATAAAATTGTAAGTCCTCAAAATTTATATATGACCCCTTACGATAAATTCAATGATTTTATGAAAGAGATTGAAAAATATCCGTGGATTACTCAAAACATAACAAGTGTTTTATTAGTTCCACAGAAAATGCTGGATAGTGGTAAATTTACAAAAGTGGATATGAAAACTGGTAATTTTGATAATTTGTATAAATTTAATAACAATGGCGAAAGTAAAAATATTGGTGAAATTACTGAATTATCTAAATCTTATGATGAATTAAATAAAATTTTTGGAACACAAGGACATCCAGAATTATTAAAAAATGGTTATTGCAATATAGAATTAACTAATTTTCAAGGTCAGTCAATGGATGTTGATGTTGGTTTACTTGATTTTCGTAACGGATTTAAAATTATGGCGGATGTTATAATTGGATATTCTAATCAAATGTATTTTTACATTAAAGGCTATAAATCAAGAAATGAAAATTCAGTGGGAAATATACCAGAAGGTTCATATATTGAAGATGGTATTGCATTTTCAAAATTCGATTCAGCACCTCTATTAACCGATAATTACCGACTTGATTATGCAAGTTCAGCAAACCAACGTAACCTTGCTAAAAATAATCAATTTACGGGGCAATTACAGAATGTAATGGATAATAATGCACCTATTCAGGACAGATTTTTTAGTGCAGTTTCGCTAACATCTAATGCTAGTGCAGGTGCAATTATGGGAAAAATGACGGATGAATGGCAATATTATCGTAAATTAAATGCTGAATTAGCAGACAAAAAGCTTACCCCACCTAGTGTTTCTGAAATGAGTACCGAAAATTCTTTTCCAGTAAAACAAGGATTTTTTGGATTAACTGTAAAATATAGCAGAATAAATGATACTGATTTTAATATCGCTAAAAATTATTATGCACAATATGGTTATAGTTGGGCATCCACTGGTAACCTTTATTCTACAAATTCAATGAAATATTTAAATTATGTAAAGTTCACTGGAAACTGGATAATTAACGATCGACATGTTCCTCAATCAATCATGGAACAAATTCGGGCGCAGTTTGCTAATGGTGTTAAGATATGGCATAATCCAGATAATTTAGCTAATCCATTCAAACAAGATATTTCTGATATTAATACGTGGGCATAAATTATGGTAGTTTATAAAAAGTATGGTATGAAGGTATACCGTAGGTTTCTTCATACAAATTTTAATTCAGATTTTGGTGTAGACAAAGAAAAATTCATAAATAAACTTTACGGAGTATGTGCAACCGAAAGTGGTAATATCATTCATAGAATGGGTATTTCATTGGAAGATTGGAAAAAAAATTATATACCAATAATTACAAATCATTTAGGCAAGGGCGCTTATGTAATGTTTATGTGCATATGTGCTAATGAAGGAGGAGCAGGGACAAATAGTTATATTAATAACAAAAATAGCCCTCACACTAACCCACGTGATATTTTACTTGATGATGTAAAAACTATTAAAAATGGTATTAATTCTTTTAACTTGCCTGTTTGCCGATCGGCTCACGAGGTATTAGGTGGAACGCCTTATATACCAGATAAAAATAACAATGATATTAAAATGCTTAATTCTTGTAAAAAAGGATCAGTTGGGCGATATTATATACCGTTTACTATGGCTGGAAACTCTTGGATTTTTGCAACAAAATGGACTCTCGCACATCAAGGACCCGTCCCTAATTGCTATTTTGGTAATCCATATGATTCATGTATTGATTACATTAAATCATGCGGTGGAAAAATTAATGGCAGTGGTGGTTCACCATCCAGTTCTAGTTCTACTAATAAGGAAGATAACGCAAAAATTTCGGCAGAAGATATAGTTGAAAACATTGAACGGGCATTAAGATTTGATATCCATAACATTGCTATGACTAACTATTATGAAAATGCTTTTATTTCTATGGAACGTACATACAATAATACGTATAAATTAAGGTTTCGTCATGACTTTTTAGAAAACATAGTTAAAAATGCAATCTCAAATACAGATGATCACGACAAAGACAACGGAAAATCAGACGATTTTCAAGATTCGTCAATAAGCGCAGGAAAATGGTGGTTTCCAGTAAAAAAGAATTTAGGATTAAGCGATCCATGGGGACATCGAGCATGGCGTCAAAATGCAAGAAATCCAACTGGATTCCATGATGGTATTGATATTGGAAACAATGCTCAAATTTACGAGCATAAAATATACGCTTGTCATAGCGGTACAGTAGTATATTCTAATTATATGATGGCGGAACTTATGTGGGTAATTATTATTAAGACTGGAAAATATTACATATGGTATCAAGAGTTCACCTCAACCGCTAATAATGTTGCAGTTAAAGTAGGGGATAAAGTTAAGGCAAAACAATATATTGGATATGTTACTGGTACACATGTTCATGTGGGGATTACCAAACAAAAAGATATTAATCAGGCTTTAGCTAGTGCATTCACTAATAATGGTACTTGGTTAAATCCAATGAAATTTTTTAAAAATAAATATTGGGGGTAGAATTATGAAATTTAATAACGACTATAATTTAGGAAGATATGAAGGATCATCGCAAAAGGCTAATTACAAATACATTATTATTCACGATACGGGTAATGATAATAATAAAGGTAGAAACTCGGGCAAAAACGAGGCAATATACATGAAAAACCATTGGAACGATGCATACACACATGCTATTGTTGACGATTTGAATATTTATATAATTGGTGAACCAGGATTTGTTGCATATGGTGCAGGTATGCAAGCTAATCAGAATTCGCCCTTTCAAATAGAATTAGCACATGTTGATTCGCAAAAACGATTTAATAAATCGTACTCTCTATACATACAAGCAATTAAATATTTTGCACAAAAATATAATATACCATTAACCCTTGATACTGGAGTTAATCAAAAAGGGATAAAATCGCATCATTGGGTATCGCAAAACATATGGGGAGATCATACCGACCCGTATGGTTATTTAGCAAAATGGGGAGTAACTAAAAATAAATTAGCAAACGATCTTTTAAATGTGAAAATTAAAAAAGAATATTATCAATCAGCAAAGCAGGTTAAAGCAATAACACCAGTATCAAGATATTACGATAAAAGTTTTAAATATAAGGTTGATACTTATCCTCGAGGTACAGTATTTGACATTTACGCAGTCGTGAGGTATAAAAATATTACAAGGTTTAAACTTGCAAATGGTCTATATATAACCTCTAATAAAGCATTCGTTAAAAAAATAAAATAGACAATAAAAATCCTATTGTTTCATATGAAACAATAGGATTTATTTTTATTTTTTAGGTTGGTTATCAAATATTTTCAAAATTGCATCGGGCAATTTGATTCCAAATCCAGCTAAATTTTCCACTAAACTTAAAACATTTGGTATAATTAATGAATATATAAATATTTGAAATACATCGTCAAATTTATAAAGATAAAATACTGGATATAACAATAATGGTATTGCTAATGTAACAATTTTAGTAAGCGTTCCACTTAAATTAACCGAGGATGAAATTCGATGTTTTTTAAGCGCTAATGCAAAACCCGTTAAATAATCCGCTAACTCAAAACATATCAAAACAATGTATTCGGTATGTTGCGAAAACTGTTTCACTACCTCTAATAAATTCATACTTTATTCCTCCATTTTAATCGTATTTAATAATTGCTCCTGTTGCAATTCTAAATAATATAAACTCCTATCGCTTAAATTATGCACTTTTGGATGTATTTCGTCAATAGAAAATGACCCAAAAGGTGTTTCTATATATAGCATATCCGCAGGAACACATTCATTTTTATCAATATTTTCATCCTCAAATTTTGTTTTTAAAACTAAATTTGTTAACCCTTTTGCGATATCATCAACAAATTCTGGATAATTTGTTCCAGATTCAAGTTTAATTTCAGCCGTATAAATAGCAATTGTACCAACATCAGTACGATAATTTCTCTTTGATTTAACTACATACCCCGAGTGAAATTGTGATTTTACAAATTCTTCAAAACTCATATTAGTATTAAAACTATCTAATGGTACACCACCAGCATGTACAATTATCTTACCACCAGTTTCAAAAGCATATTTCTTATGGTTTAATAAATACATATTAGTTATATAATGTTCTTTTTTGAAAGCTCCCAAATTGTAATTATCAATAAATTTTTGATCAACTTTATCAATAATTGCATCATCTAAATATAAACTATCAGTATCGCCATAATATAGATATTTATCTATTTCTTCTGGTGGAACCGTATGTAACGGCTCCAATAAATTATAAAAAGCTTGTGAGGTAACAAAAATACTAAATAATTCATTTCTTTCTGTATTTGAAAAACCTTTCGGTACTGATATTAATTCATCATTTTTATAATCGTACCTAAAATAATTATAATATGGACGCAAAGCAGGCAACCCATAAATACCGTTTAAAATAACTTTTGATATTGCTATTTCTTCTTTTGATAATTTATGTTTGTTTTTTTCAGGTAAAATTTTTATATTTCGAGGATCGCTCGCATCCACTAAATTATCGTTTTTACCTTGAGTTTTTTTACCATAATTTATTGCTAAAATATCACGTGCATCGAAAGGTTCACACTTAAATTTTAAATAAGCAGATACAGTTATTTTTGTTATTTTTTTAGTGGTAAATAAATTTAATAACTTAATTGTATTTGAATTAATAAACATATTTTTACGCAGATTACTATAATATTTTACTACTAATTTACGCAATAATTTAGAAGGTAATAATTTAATGTACTTGTTAAACTGATAATCATCACATTCATACAAATAAAAATAACCATCATCTTTAATATCTATGGTATCTAACTTTTCTGAATAATCGACAAGTTGATCGGGTATATCAAAATTGTACATTACATACGGGTATGAAGAATTAATATCTAAACTCGTTATATTGCGATGAATAATTTGATCAAGATATTGATCATTATAAAAATTTAATCCGCCCTTATAAAAATGTTTGAGATAGTCGAAAAAATTTTCTCCTCTAAAATCATAATCCGAATATTTAAATCCTCGCTTATAATCTATTTTTCCTGTTAATTGATATTTTGCTTTTTTAGATATCTCATACTCTTTTAAAATATTTTGGGAAAATGTAATTTTATTAAAATCAAACTTTGGATAAATATCCGTAAAATGCAAATAAATATTAGCTAATAAAATAACATCATTATCTATATAATGTAATTGATCCAAAGTTAACCCCTCATGTATTTTTTTAGCATATAATTTACTTGCACCATATGATAAATTAAAACTCAAATTATATTCTGTATAATTAAAATCAGATTTTAAATATTTTTTATCAATTAACCCTAATTTATACATTGTTAATCCTAGCGATCGCAATGATCGACCTCCAGTCTTAATTAACGTATCAACCGTTAAATATGTAAGTTTTGGATTATTTAGCCTAAATGCTAATTCTAAATTAGTTGAAGCTTTTACCCGTTTTTCCAGCACCATATTTGTTTTTAAATCTTTAACTTTTACCGCAGTTTCATCGGGATCTACTTGGCTAACATACATTTGTCGATGTTGAATTTTATATTCATTCAGCAACTGATAAAGTAAATAATGATTATCATATCCGTTTGCATTATGAAAATATAATTTTATTTTACAAACGTGATGCACCTCACGCTCAATTATATTGAACATTCCTTTAAAATCATAAAACGAATGATCACAATATACCTTATTCTCATAAATATATGATACAGCTAAACTAAAAACTTGATTTTTAAACTTACTAGGTTTCTGATAACCTTCTTTTTCGTTAAACTGATATGTTTCGGTATCGCAAAAAAGGTTAATTACTTTATTGGTCTTGCAAAAATTTAAATATTCAACAAGCCTCATATAATTAACCCCTTTAAATAGCTATTAAAAATTACCCTTACTATTCGTTAGTAATATCCGTATACTCATCATCAACACCAAAGTAATCGATTGATTGACGCTCCAATTTAGTTGCTTTACCTTTCATTGCAACAACTCTAGTATAATGTTGACCTTGATCAGAATCAAAACCCATTATAATTAAATCATAACCTTCACCAGTGACATTAGGTTTAGAATTATCAAATAAATATCTCTTTTTTGTTTTACTTTCAGTATCGTAAATAATTAAATTACCCGAAAACTTTGTCATAACAAAACATACTTGTTCTTTTGTTTTCTCATCGGTTGCTGTATACATTGTTAATCCAAAATTAGTAAGCTTTTTTTCATCCTCGGGATTAACATAAATGGTAATACCTTTTGTTTTAGTTTTAGTCTTAAACTTATCCTCCTTATAGTTAGTTGTATAGAATGTTGCATTATCTATATGTAATAATTTAGTATCGTGATTATTACCAGCATCCGTTACATTTACAGTAGTTTTTTCAACATTTATCTTAGACATAATATATAACCTCTTTCATTTTCTAGTCTAATTATTCTATTGACAACATTAATTATAATATATTTTACTTAATTAAACAATAATTTTTTTAAAAATAATCATTAAATAAATATTCTCGTACTAAACGTTCTTTTGTTTGCTCCACTTGTTTTAATTGATATTCTTCTTCCTCATCATAAGCATTAGGTTTAATCGGAACTGGTGGTTTGCATTCGCTGATTAACTCTTCATAATCCAATGTTTTTAAGTGGGGCATTCGATCAAATTGTGTAATTGTATATGTATTAGCATATTTTATCTCACCATCATTATGTTCATATTCCAAACTTTGAATATAATAATAATCATCTAAATATTTAACACCATTAGTCAAACCCATTAATACAGTTGTATATTGTATTTTTTCTGGTTTCTTAAATGTAATTTCCAAATAATAATTTAAATGCTCGTCATAATGTATTACCAAATATTGTTCATTATCTAACTTAATACCAACAATATTTTTATACATAGTGTATTCTTTGGGAGATATAACTAAATTCTTATTTGTCTGAAATTCTCCAGAATATGAATTATCAGTATCTTTTGATGTTGCAAAAGTATCAAGTTTCATACCTTTTAATGAATCCATATTTTTCCAACGTTCAAGAACTACTTTATCTTTTTTATGCTTTTCAATCGTATTGATCTTTTGTCGCTCCAAAATATGATAAAGATTGAAATACGAAAATAAAGGACTGTCAAAATTAATTGGATTACCCATCAATAATATCTTTGGCGTTGTCAACACACCGCCATTATCAACAGGACGAGCAACACTTTCATATATAGTCTTTAACCGTTGCGCCTCGTCTGGTAAATAATCAGTCGGTAAAGCGATAAATTCATCGTAGACTAACAGTCTATAATATTTTAGCATTGTCGAATAATATTTAAGATCAGTGGCGGCATTAAGTTCTGTAATAACACATAAAGGCTCCTCATTTACATATAGTTTAGAATACTGATTTGTATTCTCAATAAATATTGATTTTCTTGGCAAATCAAAATTTTCATGCAAAATACCATCAAGAGTAGTTGTATAAGATTTTCTCAAAGTAAAATGACGAGAAATAAGCATAAACTTAAATGACTTAAATTTCATCGCAATTTTTAAAAGTGCAAGTAAATAATTATATGTTTTACCATCTCCCCTCGTAGTAATACTAATTAATAACCTTACATCATCATCCATAAGATAATCTAATAATTTTACTTGATTGTATTTTTTAGGTATATCCTTTCTAACTTTCGGGATATATTCTTTAATTTTTTCTGAATCAGATTTCATATTACCAAATATCCCTTCATAACAGCATAATAAACAGCTTGGAAAGACGCATAATAATTTGGATCAGATAAAAATTCATTTAATCTCCCCAATGTATACAAGTATCCATGAAAAAATTGCGCTCGTTTTGCAACAATATCATTAAAAACTCGTTCTTTAAAAACTGGATTTTCATTATACCAATCAGGACCAGGTCCATGCAGGAACAAATCCATTGTTTTAATAATCTCAAGTGCAGTTTGACCCGTTCCACTAATAGTTCTTTCATTAATTAATGTATAAGCATCAGACATAGAAATATTATAGTTCCATCCATATACATCTCTACCAATATTATTAAATTTTTCCAAATATTGTTCCAAACGCATACTATTAAATTTTGATAAATTGCTATCGACCCCATGTGATACATCAACATGTAATGTACTAAACGGCATTATTTATCTACCTTAAATTTATCATCAAGATCATTATTATAATTAATTAAATAACTCATACTTAAATTCATTGTAAATTCAACTATTAAAGAAATAAATCGCATTAAATTAGTTGCATAATTTTGATTATTAAAAATATTTACAAGCGTATGATAATTATCATCACTAATATAAATGTAAATATATTTTTGATGGTACTTTTTGCGAAATTCTTCATTAGTACAAGTTAGCATATCAGAATAGTCATTATCATTAATAAAATCTCGCATCCGTTCATAGTCAGAATTAGAATCAAAATGTTTACAAAATACTGTTAGCACTCTATTAATTACAGATGTATTAGAACATCCTACAATTTCTCGATATTGATTTACCAAATCCATACCTTCATTAGAAAAATTAAGCATTAACTGGTGCATATCTTTCTTTTTATACACAGGCATCATTTTTTCTCATCTCCTTCAACCATTCTAAAATCAAGTGCTCCATTCAATTTACAAAAATACATCGTACCACTGTTATTATCTTTATCATCACTACTTAAAGCAGGTATTACCATTATAATTTCATCATCAACAATTACTGGAAACACACTTAAATTAAACATACCCTCAAGATTGTATTCATGCTTTTTATGGTCTTTTTTCTTACGTGAATCAATTTCACGTTTAAAAAATGCATTAAGCATATTTTCAAAATTTTCCTTGCTTATTAAATTATTACTCATATTCTACCTCCAATAAGTACAAATTAAACCATAATTTTTTCCACGATAATTTTTAATTGCAACGCAGTATGGTATTTTTTTATTTTTACCTTCTTTTAAATATAAACGTTCACGTGTTAATTCATCCAATTCAGTTGATAATAAATTATTTTTATCTTTCGCACGATCAAAATCAATTATTCCTTCATCATCAAATTGATATTTAGTATCTAATAAATCATGTATACGTTTATTATAATATTCTTCACTAATTAATGTACAAAAATCCTCCTCAACTGATTCTACATTACCTAAATTCATTAATTGACTTATTAAATTTTCACGCTCATAATTTTTTTTCATTGCATAATCATTAGTACAACTAGCACTTGCATTATAATTAACTTGATCTCTTGCATCAATCATTTTTTAATTCTCCTTAATCAATTTAACATGTTCTGCAATATTATTTTGATAAAGATAAACTAATAAACATTCTTCTTGATCAAATATATCGCCATTATAAATAATTATTTCTTCATCATTTTCAATTAAATTTCCACAAACTCTGCATCTAACATTTTTCAAATTATAATCCCTCTTTCAATAAAGTTATAAATTGATCTATTGTTTCTCGTGAAACATTCGACATATCTTTTCTAAAATCACGATCATAAACTAACAAATAACGATTACCATCATTTGTAATAAATTCAAGATCATTAAATTCTGTCGGTCTAATATATCCGCATCTTACATTTACCAATATATCTAATGCATACAGAAGATTTAATGCTGATTTGCGATTCAATTTACAATTCATTCCATAAGCTTTATTATATACAGTTATTGAAATAAATTGATCCGAATTAATTCGATCAACAAATTCTTTAATATTATTATTCTTATATTCCATTTTCAGATCTCCTTTAAATATCTTACTGCCTTAATAATACCATATTTAATATAAAATGCAACAATTTTTTTAAAATAATATCAAATAAATTTTTCTATACCATTTTTCTTATTACAACATTAGAAAAAATATAGGGGGCGGTCTAGACCAATTTTACCA
>JAAOBB010000056.1_pt1 | contig 16490 bp, 22 predicted proteins | sample 7267541 | NCBI WGS metagenome assembly JAAOBB01 (sample SAMN14345205, study PRJNA599270) | viral metagenome | isolation source: viral-like particles (VLPs) isolated from bee gut | host: Apis mellifera | place: Switzerland:Lausanne | collected 2017-01/2018-02 | reverse complement strand
TTGCCCTGAGAACCAACGAAAATGAATTCTTGCAGGAAATTTACACTGGTGGTGGTCTTCGTACTATCAAGTCGGCAGTTGTGGTAAAGGCTGCTCCAGCGCAAAACCAGTCTTCATCTTTCGGATACACCGGTCCAGTCCAGGGCCAGAACGGTCAGCCCGTCCAGAACACTAACACTGCTCAGGCTCCCCAAGCTCCCCAACAGCCAGTGCAACAGTGACCTATAGATGATATAGTGTCACTGGCGAGGCACATCGCTAGACCCCTCACGTATCATAGAGATATGTGGGGGGTCTCCTCATACTTAGAAAGGTGTACTATGGCGTGGCTGACAGCGGATGATTTAAAAAAACGGTTTGGCGACTCGATAGGCGATATCGAACGGTATTACCCTGTAGCTTTTGCAAAACTCAATGCTCTCACTTGCAATGCAATAAACATAGAGTCCAATGCTGATTTGACTGGCATTGTAGGTGGTGACGGGGTGACGGTCAGGCTACCAGACTGGTACACATCAGTATCCAAGGTAACTACATCAGATGGTAAGACTATTAATCCCGATATGTGGACTTTTACAACAGCCACTTCGGACGATTCCATCAGTGCTGATGATGAAACCAAATACGGGAATACGCTCATGCTGGCCGATGAACGAAATACCGGAGAAATGCTCACAATCAGTGGACACCACGGTTTCGCAAAACTGCCGATGGAGCTTAAGAACGTCATTATGTCGCTGATGGCAGCATACAAGAACCGCTCTGACGGGAATGACCGGATAAAAAGCAAGTCGATAGAAGATGTGTCTGTATCCCAAGATAGTCAGTCAGGTCAAACACCGGAATCGGTAGCAATGGAAACCGGGCAGCCGCTCGTAGACAAATGGAGCCTCTGTACGGACAAATATTATCTTGGGGAACTGGGCTATCCGTCCAAAAAGTGGAACCCACCGTACTATGTAGGCTCGGAAGAACGACTAGGGGGTAACCATCATGTCATTGGTAGCGTCTTGTGACCCATTTGAGCTTTTCCCATACCAAGTCGAAACCGTAACGCTAAAGCAGCTACCAACTGCTCCAGGTCTCCAGGGAAAAGTAATAGCAGAAAATGTGCATGTTATTATCAAACGTCACACGGCAGCTAGGACGGGAGCCATGGCGGATACTGGCTTTGACGACCGGACGATGGACAGACGAATACACGCCAAGACCAGTGATATACCCGAAAAATACGCTGCTAATCCCGACCTGATGTTAGATTTTGCAGTCGTCACCAAGCTGGGAGAGACTTATAAGATTATCGGTGCCGACCGTGGCGATGATATGGACCTGGGCCGACTGCCTTTTCTCACATGGACAGTCACCCCATGGGGGAGTACTACCCTATGACTTATTACACGTTCAAATTCGATAATGGGTGGAACAAACGGACTCAGCAGAATTTAAATACCGGTCTTGTACGCATGGTCCTTGATATCCATAACATGGCCGTGCACAGAGCACCCGTGAAAACTGGCGCCCTAATCAACAGTGGCCGTTACACTCGTACCGGCCCACTGACCTATCAGCTCACTTTTGGGAATGCTCGGGTACCTTATGCAGTAATACGAGAAGAAACTAATCATCTCCATCCATGGACGACACATTACCTACAGAACTCGGTGAATGAAGCCTCTAGTCGTGCAAGCCAATACTTTACGGAACTCAAATAAGGGAGAATCAGAATGTTAGGACTGGCAATAGCCTTATCGTTACAAGAACAAGGGTTTGGCACCTACGGGGAGAATATATTTTGGAATAAAAGCCCTGTACTCGCGTCAGGGTCGGTAGTTGGTGATAGCGGCCTGTGGGTGAATTCGCTGCCTGAATCTATATCTGGTGACCTATATACCGATAACGTGACTGTGAGCACCCGATTTACCGACCCTTTGAAACAAGGCCTATGTATGCTGCAACTATTGAATCTGTTTAGGACAGCATGGTTTGATAATTGCGAATTGAGCACTAAACCTATCAGTGATGTTATTTTTACAAACGTAGAGATACTCAAGGGAACTAGTGTATCCCTTGAAGCTGTAGACAATGAGGGTAAATGGGTCCAAGCTATTAGATTCCAAGTCCGGTATAAGCTGCCTACTACATTGCCGCCGTTAGAGTCAGTATCAGGTAATAACTCGCGTCAATGAGATAAGATAAGACTGTCCGAACAGTAGCGATAGTGCCTCACCACTGGAAAGGACAAATACCATGGTAGATAACGTTACCTATCCGTTAATCGGGAAAAAGGAAGTCATTATTGGGAATGAGTTGTTCCCCCCTGAATTGGTTCAGGATGATGGGGCAACAATTACCATCACCCCGTCCACTACAGATGTATCTAGTCAGTCAGGCACAATCTCGGTGCCTAACGGTGCTTATGACGAAATATCCGCGTCGGTAAACATAATCATCAACAGCGTGGCAACACTAATGAAGATTTTCCCGGGCCTGTCCAAACCGGCACAATTCGGCAACGGCGCAACGGGGCAAGTGCATTTTGGCGCGTCCTCTTGCCAAACCACTGAACCAGTACCGGTTATCATCCGCAACGTTTGCGATGACGGAAGCTCTCAGGATATCCGTATCCCGCAAGCTCTTATCCAGGCCGGCGGCGAATTCGATATCTCGCAAGGCGACCCGACAGTGTTGGAAGTCGATATAACACCGCTACCATCTTCTGAGGGCTACGTTGTCTTTGGCGAGGGTGATTTAACACAGAAGAGCAAGTGGGATGTAGCGACCGGTCAGTATAAGCCTGTCGAAACGGGTACTACCCCTGGTTCTCAGAGTGCCACAAGCCGTTCAGTCACTGCCTCTCAGTCCAGTTCGGCCAGCAAAAATTAATAAATCGGCCTGAAACTCTAACTCGCGGAAGAAACTCAAAGAAAGATAAGTGCCTATCATGTCTACAGATGAAACCCCCGAACAGAACACCGCGCCAGTCTTCGATACCCGTGCCGCCACCAGGAATAAAGAGCTTTATCTTATCCTTGATGACGGCACGAAAGCGGGTAAGAAAGTCCGTTTTGAGATTACGCCGGTCAGCAGTGATGTTTTCTTGAACATCCAGGCGGAACAAGAGAAGCTCCAAGCGCTACAGAAAGCGCAAGGTTCTTCAAAGTCAGAACTTAATAAAGCCAAAGAACTGATGAAAGCGTATGCGATTATCGATGACTTGATAATGCCGCTAGTGCAACCCAATAAGCAATTTAGGGATTGGGCCAAGAAAACTCTCGATAGTGGCGCATACATGGCTTATCGTCAGGTCATGAGCACCATAATTGAGATGGCTTACGATGGTATCCGCAAGACTAGAACAGCCTGAATATCCTGATAGGTCCACTCTCCATAACGTTTATGACGACTTTACAGAGAGCGAGAAAACCCAAACCAAGGAATTCAAAGCGTCTCTCCAATCGTCCCGACTTTACACGGATAAAGAGCTGCTCCTAGCAGAGTTTGGACGCTACTACGGGTGGGACGCTCTGAAAGACGCGGCAGAAGGACGGATGACAGCTTGGACTTTTCTCGCTCTGCTGGAAGCCGCCAGAAAGATAGACCGAAACCGGCGTTTAGAAAGACTCGATGATATATCCGTCGCTGTAGCGGCACAGCTCGACAAAAAAGCAGCGTCCAGGCTCAAAAGCCAAGAGAAGAAACTAAGGAAGTAAGCTCATGAGCAACGATGTACTGACCCTGACAGCCACAGTGGATACAAGGCAGTACACATCCGGGGCTGAAACCATTGGTAAAGCCAATGAACAAATAGAATCAAGTACGGCAAATGCTGCCAATACGATGAATAAGTCTACCGGCCAGGCTGGCGACAGTGTAGAAAATGTAGCTGGGAAAAGCGAGAAAAGCACTAGTAGGATAGCTGCCGCTTTTGGCGTCGTGGCTGGTGTGGCACAATCCGTGGTAACCAAAGCCTTTAACATGGTGACCGACTCCATCGGTGGAGCTGTAAGCCGTGTCGATACGCTAAATAACTTTCCAAAGGTCATGACCAACTTGGGCTACTCGGCTGACGAATCATCCCGGTCTATCCAGAGCATGGCTGACCACCTATCAGGTCTGCCCACGACTCTTAATGGGCTTGCCTCGGTGACTCAAAGGCTGGCACCTGTCAGCCCTACTCTGACCGACGCAACCAACACAGCTCTGGCTTTTAACGACGCGCTTTTGGCCGGTGGGAATAGTGCTGATATCCAGTCAAACGCCATGGACCAACTGGTACAAATGCTCTCCAGTGGCAAAGTAGACATGGACGCTTGGACCTCTGTGAATGAAGCCATGCCCGGCCAAATGCAACAAGTCGCGAAAAGCATACTAGGTACATCAGCCTCAACTAACGACTTGTACAAGGCCATGCAAGACGGCAAAGTGAGCACACAGCAGTTTGCCGACGCATTTGTTAAACTCGACAAAGACGGGGCCAACGGGATGGCCTCATTCAGCCAGCAAGCACGCGACGCGACCGGCGGTATCCAGACCGGCTGGGCAAACATGAAGAACGCCATTGTCAAAGGCTTGGCCGACATTATCAACTCCATAGGTGCGAGTAACATATCCGGGGTAATCACAGCGATAGGGACCGTATTTAAAACCAGCCTTGATATCATCGCTGCTGCCATTAAGCCAGTCATGCAACTTATCAGCCAGGTAGTCGATTGGGTGACAAAATTTGCAAAAGCAGTAAGCCAGACTAGTGGCTTTAAGGCTTTTACCGACGCTGTAGTGGGCATAGGCAAGAGCCTAGGCGGTATCTTACAAACTATCGGCCAAGTGGTCGGTGGCATGTTTGACTTTGGCAAAGGTTCAGACAGTGCCCAAGGCTCAGCTCAGGTGTTTGGCAATGTGCTCCAAGGCGTATCCGATGTGCTTAATGCTGCCGGGAAAGTAATCCAAAATGTAAGTCAATGGGTATCTGATAATTCCGGTTTGGTGCAAACTGCTTTATCCGCTTTGGGTGGCGCATTTGCCGCTTTCAAAATTGGGAGCTTTGTCCAAGACCTTACTGGTGCTGGCGGGGCAATAAGTAAATTCGCCAAGGGCATTTCTGACATTCCGGGCTTGCTGAGCAAAGCTAGCGGTGGAATAGGCAGCTTTATCAAGATTTTTACTGCTAATCCTATCATGACTGTAGTGGTAGCTATTGCTGCTCTGGCTGCTGGCCTTGTCTACTTTTTCACCAAGACTGAAACAGGCCGGAAAATTTGGGGCGAATTCACGGACTGGCTCAAAAACACATGGGATAGTGTGTCAAAATTCTTCTCTACACTTTGGGACGGTATCACAAAGGTCTTCTCAAACGCGGCTGACGCTGTGAAAAACGCCTGGAACGGGGTTAGCGATTGGTTCAAAAACATCTGGGATGGATTATCGGGCGCTGCCTCGAATGCTTGGAATGGAGTAACCAGAGTCGTATCTAATGCTGTGAAGACTGTACAAGATATTCTCAAAAATTCAGTAGCAGTGATTGGCGCTATTCCAGTCTGGATAGGGCAACAACTGCTGAATGGGATAAATATCTTGTTTTCGTCGATTACTGGGGTCCTGGAAGGATGGTTCCAGAATTCCACCGGCTTTGTGCATACAGCATTAGGGGGAATACTGACAGTAGTAAGTAACGTGTGGAATAGCCTATATAATATTGTATCTGTCGCTGTCAATCTTGTAAGGACTATCGTCGTTACAGTAATGGACCTTATCTCAGGTGATTGGCAAGGTGCATGGGATACAATAAGCTCGTTTTTCCAAAGTGTGTGGGACTTGATAACACAGACTTTCCAAAATATAGTAGACAGGTTCACGAATATCTTTAACACTTTTGTTGGGGCGGTTTCTAATGTTTGGAACATTGTTTGGACTGCTATAAAAGACTTCTTTACAACAATATGGAATGGTATAGTGGCGTTCTTTTCCCCTATTTTGTCGGCTATACAAAATGCTATCAATAGTGCTCTGAATGTCATTAAAAACGTCTGGAACAGTATATGGACAGCTGTATCAGACTTTATACGACCTATCTGGAATGCTATAAGTACTACAGTCGGCAATGCCATTAATGCTGTAAAAGGTGTCATATCGAATGTGCTTAATGCTATACAGACAGTGTGGAATAATGTGTGGAATGCTGTATCTAAATTTGTGGGCGGCATTTGGAACGGAATTGTGAACGCGGTATCCAACGGCATATCTCGCGTATCTGGTGTGGTGGGTCGTATCAAGGATACGGTGCTCGGTGCTGTATCCGGTGCCGGTCAGTGGCTCTACGATACTGGGCGCCAAATAATCAATGGTTTGGGCAACGGTATAGTAAATGGCTTTAAATGGCTTAGGGACCGTATCAGTGAGATGGGCAGTAACATCGTTAGCTGGGCCAAAAGGGTGCTCAAAGTTGGGTCGCCGTCTAAGGTCATGGGTGATGAAATAGGTCGGTGGCTCCCGGCTGGTGTCGCTGTCGGTTTCGATAAAGGTATGCCCGACTTGCAGCGTGACGTGACAGCAAAGCTTGATGGGCTGGTACGGACCACGCAAATGTCAGATATTATTAAAAACCCAATGCCTTATACGCCTAACGTGCCGATGACTAGTGGCTACACTGTGCCCACAAGCCAGTCAAACTACACTAATCGGAATACGGTCAATGCTCCTATCACGGTACAGACCAACGACCCGATGGCTGCTGGGATGGAAGCAGCACGTATTATCAATTTCCATTACGTGTAAAGGTAGGTAAGTAGGTAGATATGGCATTATTTATCAAGGACGACCAAGATATAGACCTGACTCTTGACGGCTTTCATCTGACAGGTGTGGACAGTAACGGTGTCGAATGGCACACGTCATTCCAGGACACCAGTGGCATTTTTGACGGCACCGGCACTAACTTGTCCATGGAAAAACTGGTATGGTCTGACGGCATGTATTCAAACGTCCCAACCCGAACCGGTCGGTCAATCAGTATACAAGGGTATCTCATGGGAGCTTGCCCCGATGTGCTGATAGCCTCGTGGGAAGCATTCAAAGGCAAATTACTAGTCGGTAATCAAGTCCTCAATATCAAACTTGGCAATATCAAACGCCATACTACTGTCAAACAGTCCGCTGGTGCTCCCCTTGTCAAGTGGGCCGGTAAGACAATGCTCCAGTACAGTATCGGGCTGGAATCATCCTCACCTTATCTGCTTGGCGGGGATACACAGATAAGCGGCAGCACTCAGATAGCCCGTAGTATCGGTGGAATGATATTCCCACAAGATGGCTACCATTTTGAGGGTCCAAACCTGGAATCTCAGTGGGTTTTTAGGGAGCAAGAGGTATCTGGGTCCATCTCTCTTATCTCAAACGGTAACGCTCCTAGCCCTGTATGGATTAAAATTGATGGGCCAGTAAAAAACCCGTCTGTGTCACACGACCCATCGGGTAGGACAATGCAGTTTGATGTTGAGCTCGGTACTGGCGCCTACTTGACTGCTGATAGTGGGACACGAGAGATAACCATAGATGGTCAGCCGCCAGCAGATGGGACGGTCACTAACAGACAGTGGTTTTATGCTCAGCCAGGTCAAAATGTGTTTCGGTTTTCTGCTGAGGACGCTGGAGATGGAGCGACGCTCACCGTGTCATTTTGGGAGGCGTATATCTGATGATGGGCATGGATTGGCTGGCCGTCAAACTTGTCACAGGTACAGTGATGGCCGAATTGCCTACTTTACAATGCACAAAACTCGAATACCGGATAGGCGAGATGACTTCATCCGACGCTGTTTTACCGTGGGATGATAGGCCGAAAAATTGGTTTGATGTCACACGTCCCTACGAGTCTGCTCTCTTGCTGGTAAATGGCAACCGTGTTATCTGGGGCGGCATAGTCATAAAACGTGAGCGAAAACTAGGCAGTAGCGGCATTAACTTGACCCTATCAACTATTGAGCACTATCTCGATAGTGTGTATATCCGTGATTTGAGCTTTTCGCAAGCGCCACAGACTCAGATAGCAGCAGGACTAGTGGAGCTTACCAAGCCCAACGGATTGTACGTGAAACCTGATATCGGTGAGAGCACCATCAAACGCGACCGGACCTATAGTGAGACCCAAAATAAAACTGTCCTAAGCGCGCTACAAGAACTTTCCGACGTAATAAATGGCCCTGAATGGTACGGCACATGGCGTGAGACAGACCGTGGGGTTTTCCAACCCACTTTAATAATCAGGGATGTCCTAGGCACATATAGAGCCAATGCGGTGTTTGAAGAATCAACCATGACTGACTTTTCCCTACTTGAGGACTACTCGACTGGGTATGGGGCTAATAAAGTGCAGGCTACATCTAGTGCAGAAGATGGAGAAAGCCCACTATCTGACTGGCAAACATACGATGACCCCTCACGGCCAACCATCGAATACAAGTACCAGGCTGGCACGTCCATCACCAAGAAAGACACCCTCAATGACCATGCAAAATCTGCCCTGGAAACAATGAAAAATGGCACAACCACAGTAACATTTACGTCTGCACTGACCACATCACCACAGCCAGGTGTTGACTGGGATATAGGTGACATAGTCAACTATCGTCTGCTCACGGCACATGACTACTATCCCGACTTTGACAGTGGACAAGCCCGTATCATCGGATATGATGTGGACTATAGCCAAGCATGGACGCTAACGCCAATGCTCAGACCAGTCAGCACTGACAAAGAAAAGAGCCTTATCAAATGAGCATTAAATACAGTCTCACTGGCCCTGACGCAACAGCCAAACAAATACGCGACATAAGAAAGACCCAAAGAGAAAACTCAATTGCGGCTGGTGGCGGTTCAGATGATATAGGCCAGTATCTGCCTGGCGGCAGCGGCTTTATCCATACTGATAGCGTTTGGACACAAAGGTATACTAGCTCAACATCGGGCCAGTCCAAGGCATTACCATATGATAGCACTTACGATAAAGATGTATCCGTGACAGTCTCCAAGTCGGGAATTGTATTAGTCACTATCACAGCCTGGGTATCAGTCGTAATTAGCCTTTACTACAGTGGGTATGATATTGGTGTGCGAACTGGTATCATGCCTGTCTATTGGTACGATGGAGACTCAATACCGAATCTTGCAAATGGGCAATACGGTGGCTGCCAGCTACATCACGAGGCAAATGCCGAATATCACACTTCAACAGTTGGCGCCAATCTGTCAAACGTCGTTGTCTTAAGTGGATTAACGCCTGGGCGTAAACTTAATATTCGCTCACGCCGGTATTATTGGGGTTGGTCAGGCTCTCCAACAAGCAGTAGCAACTATTGGCCCTCTTACACCTACTATACGATTACGATTGGTGGCATGAGCATGCAAGCCACACCCACGTACACCCAAAAGTAGAAAGGACAATCTCATGTCTATAATCGTCCATCCATTTACCGCCGGTGCTGATGGTAAACCAGCTTATACAGCAGATGAATACCGTAGGACAAATACCGTGTGGCTGTCGCCAGTGGACACAACTAATAGCACTGCTGCAAGTACTGGTGTCAGTGGTGTCCGCAATGAGATAAATGGTCCTATATGCACAATCAGCGGCTCCACAGTGACCGTGAAAGACCATGCTGGTATAGTATATCCTTTTCGTGGCGGGTCACCTTACACGTATTTTGTACAAGATGAATCTGTCACACTGGAGAGTACTACTCAATCTTATAAGATAGCACTCGTTATAACTGACCCTAGCGCTGGTATCGGGTCTACTGCTGGTGCCACTATACAAGCTCTACCATCAACAACGCCGGATAGTAACATCAATGGGATGGTGCTTGCTCAGGTAGTGCAAGGTGTGGTAAGTGACGTGGCACCCCGGCTGTTATCAGGAACGATTATTCAGACTCAGACTCTAACGGCATTACAGCGGATTAAGACTACGGACGGGCAAAAAGGTCGGATAGCCACCACCGGGGATACATACACTTATCTTAATGGAACGTGGGTCGCTGATAAAGTCGGTATCACTGTGGAGGGGCCAAAAGTAATTCTAAAAACCTCTGATATTACAGTAGAAGGTACTAAATATGGCAATGTAGTTTTTATAAGAGCTACATGGCATAATGTGACAAGCAATAACGGCCATCAAGGCATTAATTACCTACCAGCTGGATGGGGGCCTACTAGTGATATCTGGTTTGGGTACACAGCTTTTACTGACGTTAACCAAATACGATATATAGAGGTACTAGCTGATGGCCGTCGTATTTCATATATTAATTATTACAATGTTTTCGAAACTATTGATTTCAGCGTTACCATGACTTATATTAGCAAATGATTAATGAATAACGAACTGCAAAATTCCAAATACCAGACTGACAATGGAAGATAAAACAGTGGTGAGTAATGCCGCTTTGCGATATATTCCCTCGCGGAATTTTGTTAATTCATCCTCAGCGTCTTGGAGCTTTTGCTCCAGGTCATTACATCTAAAAGCCAGGTGATTTATCTCGCTGGCCGCGTGGTCTTTTGTCTCGTAATTGTCTAGCTGCTTGCTGATGGTCACCAAACGTGAATTCATATCGTCAAAGCGCGTGTTGATTACCTCTTTAAGGTCCTGGAAACGAGCGTCTGTGACTTGCTGTCTGTAGTCGTCCATGTAGTCCATGATAAAACATGGCTTTGTCGTGAGAGGATATTCTCAACTAGGATTGTTAATGAGAAGGGAGAAGTGATGAAGTATAAACTGAATAAACCAATCCGACGAATAGGGCTAGTAATAGCCACTGTAATCGTCACTATGGCTATGGCTATCCCGGCCAATGCGGCCAATATGATAGACATATCGGACTGGCAGCGTGGTATCAATGTCACGACCACTGGCGCTGATATCGTCGTGGTCAAAGCCACAGAGAGCACGACCTATGTCAATACTGACTGTGACCGTGTTGTACAACAAGCTCTGGCTGCTGGAAAAGGTGTAGGTGTCTACCATTTCGCCGATACACGTAATAACCCAACGGCTGAGGCAGACTATTTTGTACGGCAAACACAAGGGTATATAGGCAAGGGTATCGTCCCTATCCTTGACTGGGAGCCAGCCGGTCCGGCCAATGTACCGTGGGCTTTGACATGGCTTAACAGAGTCGAATCAAGGTGGGGCGCCAAACCAATTATCTACATGAACCAAAACACTGAAAACTCTTTCGATTGGTCACCAGTGGTCCGGCAAGATTACGGTCTATGGATAGCCGCATACACTCTCGGCTACCAACCTATTTATGGTTTTCACCCGCCTAGTGCACAACCAATCATGAAGCATTGGCCTTTTGCCGTTGCCTGGCAGTATACCAGTTCTGGCCGTGTGAATGGTTGGACTGGCAATGTGGACCTTAGCGTGGTCTATGGGTCTATTGATACTTGGCGTGCTTATGCCAGTGGTACGGGTACTATCCCGGCGCCACCATACCCGCCTAAAGTCACTACCCCGTCAGCACCGTCAGTTAGCGGGACGGATGAACAACTGGCTGACCGTGTAATCAGGGGAGAATTTGGCTCTATTCCACAGCGTCAGGCGCTGCTAGGGAATCGATATTCTGCTGTGCAAGCCATTGTTAATCAGCGACTCAATGGCGGCGCCGGGTCTGCTGCCGGTGCTTGCGTTGTGGTGGCTCGTGGCGATTCGCTTAGTGGTATTGCTGGCAAGCTCGGTACCTCGTGGCAGAATTTATCCGGTTATCGGTCTGGTAATCCTAATCGTATCTATCCGGGTGAGCGTATCTGCACAAAGACTGGTGGTGGTCCTGTCTCTACTGGGTATGGGCACCGTGTGGTGGCTGGTGAGAGTCTTTGGGCTATTTATGGGTCTGGCTGGCAAGCAGCAGCAGCGCGAAACGGTATTCGCGCGCCGTATACGATTTATCCTGGACAGACTCTCAGGTAAGGGGATATCATGACCGACCTTGACCCTCAGTATCTTACTATCGCCACGGCGATTATCGGGGTGATAAGCTCCATCATCACACAGACCGCCAAAAGGTATGTCCCTGATAAATGGCGTAATTTGTTCGCATTGGGTATCTCTGTCTTGGTATCGGCAATAGCTGTCATTATTAATAGTGTGTCGATTCTGCTCAGTGGCGGGCATTTGACGATTGACGCGGCCACTCTTACCACTATGGTGTTTGGGGTGATTGGAGTAGCTCAGACCATCTATGCAGCCGTGTACAAGCTGGTGGCCGATAAAGCCACAGTGGATAAAGCACCGATAGATAAGCCTGATAAACAGTGATACACTAGTGATTGTCATTCCTTGGGTGGTATGACAAAAAGGCCGGTACAGCTAACTTAATAGACTGACCGGCCTTATTCTTACTTATTCAGCTTGGCTATCAGACGGTACGGCTTATAGTCTGGTTCTGGTTCATTTCTACTTAAGGCCGGCGTACATACATACCAACATTTATCCTTTGGATTGAGGATACAGTATCTATCACGACTATCTATATACAAGCCGGGGGTTTCGTAATCAACTCGCTTACGCAAAGAATAGCCGCCATACCCTTTGATAGTGTATTTTCTATTATTGAGCATGAATTCGATATTTGCTCCAGATAATGGTATTGGCTTGTGCTCCACTGAAACAATCCGGCAGAGTCTATCATCGGAAAGCAGATAGTCACCCTCTTGTATCCTTGCAGTCGCTATCATCTCATAGCTATGTTCATCCCACAGATATGTGACTGCACTCACCCACTGGTGACGCTCCCACTTGTGCTTTGGATTGGTATAATCCAAGACTTGCAAATAGTCGTTGCCTATCTGTAGCTGGCCTTGCTCGTTTAAGCAGCCATATACAGTCGCTGTGGTATTGGTATAGTGATTGTGGAGTTCAACTTTCACATAGTAATCTTTCGGACTTTTCAAGTCCGAATACCAGGGATTATCTCCATCCGGGTTTTCCACTTCTATCGCTGTCATTGTATCCATTATTCATCCTCCTGGTTGTCGATGATTTGCTTATGCCACTGATTGTCCAGTAGTACAGTCCCCCTGTATGTGGTCATGGGTACTGCCTCTGGGGTTTCGTCCCATGCGTGTATGAGCCAGCCATTAATATATGCGTCCTCTGGGTGCTGGTGTATGCGGCCATGGCACCCGGTGGTGCCTGACCCACAGACGCATATCAGATTGGCCGGGCTGTTAATATTTGGCCACTTGTGTGACCGCATGTGCCGATGGTGAATGGAATAGCCTGTTGGGCACCCGTCCAGGGGACGGCCACATATACAGCACTTGTAGCCGTCCCTGTGGAGACACCGGGTCCTGTCCTCTGGTGAGACTTTGGGCATGTCACACGTCCCTGTCGTCGTCAGGTACGTTCTCCTGGATTTCGATTTGACGCAAGGTCAGGCCGTAGAAGTCGGCTGCCTTATCCAATATTTGGTCGGCTACCGGCTTGGCTAGTTCGATAGCCCTATCCAGGGTGTCGGTCTCAACCTTGATGATGATACCGTATGCGTAGACTGGCCCGTGCTTTTCCTTGGTCTTGGGGTCAATGACGACTTCGGCACGCTGCTTATCTACAAGACGGAAAACATAGCGTTTTTTGATGGTCCTTGGTTCGGTGATTTCTGGGTCGGTGATTAGTGTTGACATGATGTCTCTTTCCTTGGGTGGTGATGGGTTTCTATCCCATCGGTTGGTATACTAATCATAACATACAAACTGTGAATGTCAAAATTCATTCTTACTCAACAGCAGTCATGGGCACATGCACGCCAAGCACACTCTCTATAGACTCCTGTACCTTGTGATATCTTGGGCGCCGGGTCCCTGACTCCCAATATCGGATAGCCTGTTGCGTGACTCCCAGGGTCCTGGCAAGAGCAGCCATGGTAAGACCATGCTGGAGACGGGCTATCTTAATTTGTGCCCCAACATCTATCAGACCGGTCAGGTCTTCATCCGGCAGATAGACCATGGGTCCGGGCCCATCTACTCCCATCACCACCCCTGAGTAGGCATGTATGGCAAGTGCCATAGGGTGCTTATCGTCCCCATCCTTGGTCACCTTGTAGGGTGAACAGATACGCCAGTTGGGCTGTGGCGTGCCGTTATAGTCTGCCGGTATCTTTGTCTTCTGTAACGTCATGATGTCCTTTCTAGGGGATTATATGGGTTCGATGGTGAGCATTTCCTCGTTATCGTCGGGGTCTATGAGCGTGACCGCGCATTTGAGCCTTGCAGATACACGGCTGGCTATCGTTACGGGGTTCTCACTGTCCCTGACGGTGATGGTCTGCTCACCATTACCTGTTTTGAGCTTAAATTGTTCGCAAGTCATTTTTGATGTCTTTTGGTGTCTTCGATAAACTTGCTCATAATAGCGTTCCTTTCATGTTTGGTGATTATATGGGGTGATGGTGGCGAGCTTGGCGCCCGTCACCATCGATTATTTCTGAGGGTTTAAAAACCGGGGCTGTGATTCACACAGTCCCGGATGTTGTCATACTCCAAACTGCTTTTCGATTTGCTTGCGGTATTCCTTGCATAGCGTGTCAATGGCTATTTTGAGGATACTGGTAGCGCGACCGTCAGGATGTACGATTTTCGCGGCTGATATAAACATGGATGGCTGCTTGGTGCTTGTCTTGCTGCCTTGCATGTACTCCCATCGCTCGTTCTTGAAACTGCCGACCCTGTAGAGTAGTGATGAATCGGTGAATTCGATGATAAGGTCTTCACAGACTTCGTACCCACACTGATAGGCTGCTTCATCACCCTGTAAGGCTTTCTCAACATCAGCCCTAAAACGTTGCCAAGTCCCACAGTTTACCTGTCGGGTCTTGTCACCGATGAATTCGATATCGCTGGCTTTGTGGCCGCTGTCCCGAATTGCCTGTTTGGTTGATTCAATGAACTCTGTCATTGTATTCCTCTCTTTAATTATGACCTGTGGGGTTTCCACAGAACTCTTTGTTATTAACATAATAACATACAGCGTGAGGAATGTCAACACAAGGAGTCAGAATCACGACACGCCTACTGGCACATGTGTTTGATAAAGCCGACTGCCCCATCTAGAGTCCGGTAGTGCCCAACAAAAATGGGCTGCCAGCGAGTGATCCTATCTTCGATGATTGGCGAGTATACTCGTAGTTGGTAGGCTGGGATTGTCCGGCTTATCTGGCTGATATCACTGATAACGCCAACAATGCGGTGATTGCGACTGGCCCCCGTTATCACTTCAATGACCGGGGCCATTACAATATCTTCACATTTAGTCAATCTACCACTCTCTCAAGTTTGTAGCGGTAAGTCTCATAGCTATTTTGATTATCTATATCTGTGATGGTGGTCAGATACAGATAATGCTCTCCCCAATCTATCCATGAGAGGACGTAAGCGGCACCCGTACGGCTAGTGGGTATGTAATACCCTTCCTTGCTTGGGATTGTCTTATGCTCGCTGTCCCAAAGGCGCCATTTGCCTATGTAGCGTGTAGGTATCCAGACCTTGTAGCATCGGCACCTATCGCGGTCTGTGACATATCGGGGTTTCACAAATTTGGGTTCAAGATAGTCATATCCTCGTCTCTCCATCACTGGAGTAATGACGACCCAAAGGTAGATTAGCTTGACTGGCTTTTCTGTCGCGTTCTCGCTCATGATGGTTCCTTTTAGTGGGGTGGCGGGGCTACTAGCCCCGCCGTTTGTATCGTTTAATGTTGTGCTCTGACAAATTTGATAGGGTAATGGCTCAGTGTGCCTGATTCGCCATGCTCGTAAAGTGGGAGCAGAGTTAGCTTGTCCATATTTCGGTTGACAGAGGCAGTGATGTAAGCCATGTCGTGACTACTGTCCCAAAGGCGTAGTGCTCCAGGCTTATCACGCCCTAATACGCATTCTTCTGGTATTTCTGCTTCATATACTTGGCAGTCGTCGGTATCTTCGATTATGTACGGTTTTTCGAAAAATGGTTCTATCTCTCGGTATCCGAATCGGTTCATGTTCTCGGTGATTAGTAGATAGAGGGTGATTGTATGGGTCTTGGTCTCGGTCTTGGTGGTCATTTTGGTTCCTTCTGTCCGTTTGTTGGATTAGTGCTTTAGTGAGTTGTTGATAAGGATGTCGGTGATATCGGTACTGGTGCTCTTGACTATCTCAGCGACCATATCGTGGTCAATCTCAGCATTGACCGGGCACCTGGTTTCGCCAGAAACAAGGACTTGAGTGATTCCAAGCGGGGCCAGCTGTGATGTTAGGGAGTCAGCGTATTCACGGACGGCAGCGTCGATATCGTAGTCGTCTTCATATTCGCCAGCAGCGTCGATGAATAAGTCTCTTAGATTGCCGGCTGTGCTGCTCACGAGCGAGGCAATGTTTTCGGTGTATACGGTTTCGGTTGTCATTGTGTCTCCTTGGGTGGTAACTTCGTTTGTTATTATCAGTATAACACATGGAGTT
>JAAOBB010000028.1_pt1 | contig 16680 bp, 16 predicted proteins | sample 7267541 | NCBI WGS metagenome assembly JAAOBB01 (sample SAMN14345205, study PRJNA599270) | viral metagenome | isolation source: viral-like particles (VLPs) isolated from bee gut | host: Apis mellifera | place: Switzerland:Lausanne | collected 2017-01/2018-02 | reverse complement strand
GAAGTGCAGGAAATTTTTAATAATATTCTGCGTAATCAGGAAAAGCTAGCACGGCAAGCCCCGGACTGGAAATCATATTCAGCAGAGGAAAAATTACGTGTAGATGTAGCCCGAGTATCCATTGCTTGGAATCCGGTTTTATTATCCGGATTATATGCTAATAATCTGTTTAGCGCTTCCAACTCGTTCTTAGCTACGCCTCTGGCCATCATGTCCGAGATTTGATTATCGATTCTATCCCGAGCCAAAACCGTAAGAGCGATGCGGCGGCGTTTTAATTCCTTTTGTCTTATAACATCGTTAACGCCGTATTCGGCCGCCTTACGTAATTTTTCCTCTGCTGAATATGATTTCCAGTCCGGGGCTTGCCGTGCTAGCTTTTCCTGATTACGCAGAATATTATTAAAAATTTCCTGCACTTCAGCTTTAGTTAAATTGCGACCCGTAGCCGCATTAATTACCGCTTGATAACACTGTTTCATTATGCGTTCCTTAACATACATGCCACAGCGGCATCATACAGGCTTTTATCAGTTTGAGCCTGTGACACTTCATTGTTGGCCGTTTCTAATAACTCACGGGCATTGATGAAACTTTCGATGCCGTTTTCATCAATGTGGCTAATTTGCATATCGGGTTTATCTCTCAATATTTGGTTAATTGCATCTGAGGTATCACCTTCTTGTGTAAATTTAATATTCTTTTTCAACGCGTCGAATTCTGCATCGCTTATGGTTTCGGGCTGTTGGTATATATCGAAGGTTTCCGCAAGTTCACTAGCTTTAATATCAACCCGTGAGGTAACTTTATGTGTTAAGTGAGTAGGCACAATACCATTATTAAGATTAACGATATCGCGTTTATCTTGCTTGCTTAGCTTACCCTTGTTGATAATTTCTTGTTTGATCTCATTAACAATACGAGCAGGTATTGGTGTACCATTTTTTGAATAGTACATAGCTTCATCGGGAAAGCGTTTAGCGATAGCATCTGATATCACATTATGCCAATCGGCATTATCTTTCAAAATAAAATGGCCATCTTTAACTATAGCGTCGACATCAACCGGGCGGTCGTTGATCATATCGTCAAAAGCCTTGTTTAACGCTTGGTCATGCATATTTAAGGATTCAATATCCGTTGGTATGCCGGGCGCCGCTTCGTTTTGATGTAATTGATTATTTTTTGCAAGAATGGCGTCGATATAGTGCTGTTGTCTAAGTTCTGCATATTTAGCCACACCACCAAAAATCATACCGAAAGCGGCATCAAGTAACATGGCATCTTGATCTAATGCTTGGTATTGGTCGGCCATTTGATTATAACCATTAGCTTTTAGCAATTCATGTGTAAATCCTCGTTGGCCAGCACCTATTGCAATATTAGCTCCCGCGGTATAAGTAACATCTTGCAAGGCTAGATCGCCGTATGCATAAGCTTTACCTAGTCGGCTTTGTGATTCTACCCACGCTTTAGTAGCTGGTGAAAATCTAAACCCCATTGTTAAGGGTACATAACCACCAAGTGCTATAGATCCGCCGGAAATTAAAGCCTTTTCACCCGCGGTATTTTTATCTAGCCCCTCAGCTAGCCCCTGTTCGTAATCCGCGTAACCTTGAACGCCCCCCGCTATAGCGGAAACTTTGCCCGCACCTTTGGTAAATTTTCCCGCACCCGCAAAAGACGATAGAACATCCGACATTGAGAATAGCGTTGCACTTAAACGCCCCCTATTCTGCGCTGTCTCTTGCATCAACTGAATATCCTTTACCGTACTGGCTAAAGCGTTTTTTAGGTATTGTGTCGCGGCGCTGTCGTTTTCGGCTCCGGTAGCACTATCGATTTTTTCGGAAAGAAAAACCATCAAACCGCCTAGTGAAGATGCGGGTTTAGCTACCAACCCTGTATATCCCCCGGATAGCGAACTTCCTATAGCGTTTTTAATTTCTTCCCCTAAAGTAGGCTCATAATCAAAGAAGCCTACAGGATTGGCTTGGGCCTCTTGATATAACTTTTCATAACTCATTCTGGAATATCCTTAATGCCTTTGATATTTTTCAGTGTATCAATAACTACTGGATTACCGTTTTTATCCGATAGAAAACCGTTACCCGCTTTAATAAAATAACGTCCGTCCGGTAGGCCATTTGATTGGGTGCTAGGTATTAGTTGGAATCGTGATTCAAAATTTCGTTGCGCCAATCCGTAAGGGTCTAAAGGGTCATTGCCGTAATCCCGCGAATTATCGCTTTCAGTCCAGCCATTAGCTTTTGCGTATTCTGAATATTGAAATTTAACTGCATTATTAAAAGTGGATTCTGACATCCCCCACGGCATCCTCACGTTGTACTTCGTCGACTTTTCACCGACTACTGCGTTGACCGATTCGTTCAGGAGATTATTATCAATTTCACGAGTATTTGAGTAAGTGCCGTCGGATATAGATTTACCTACATAATACGACATCGTCGCGCTAAAGGCTTGCTGTTTGGCCGCGGGGTCATCCGAAAAATACTCACCTGCTAGCTTGTCAAAAGCTTCAAGGGAGTTAGAAGGAAGGGTAATACCTTTAATAGACGGATCGCCTTTTTTCGGCGGTTTCAAAGCTTCCGCACCTTTTAAAATTAAGTTTGCAATTGTTTGCTTATCTCTTGTTTCATCCGCTTTAAAGGTATGAGTATCGACTACAACACTTTGTCCAGCAGGGCTATTTAATATCGCCCCCGCAGTAGCGAAGGCCGGATGCTCTAAACCGATATCATTTAAAATAGCAGTATAGGCTTTGTCGTTGCCGTCTGTAGCTTGTGAAAAGACTTGCAACAATTGGGCCTGCTGATCCACCCCCGCACCTTCTAAAACCATTGAAAGGTTATTAGCCTCTGAGTTTGAAAGAACACGCACAGGAGTACCATAATCTTGACTAATTCTTTGTGCTTGTACTACACGCGTCTGTAGCGCCTCTGGTGTAAATTCTAGGTCTGTTACTTCGCCCGCTTGATAAGCCGCGGCTATAGGGTCTTTACTTCTTTGTTTTAACAACGCCACCGCGGCCTTACCTCGGGTACTTTGAAGCTCTAACCGTTGGGCGAAATTAGGGCTACTAGGATCTGCTGTTAAATCCGAAGGAGTCCCCCCTTCTTTTAAAACATCCTCATTTGTAAATGCGATAAGATCACGACTAGGCATATTTTGCATAGCGCCGATGTTGCGTGCTAGCGTTTGTCCGTCTTGATACGCGTCATATGCTTGTTGCCCTTTTTTTCCGAAAACGGCATTAAATCGACTTAGCGGAATGTCAGGGGCTACTATGCCTCTTTCTTGCATTGCCCGAGCATTGGCTAATTCTAGACCTAGGCTATCCCTAACACCGTTACCTTGACGTTTGGTTAAGCTATCCACCTTAAGCATATATTTAGCTTTGTTAACTTCCGTAAGCTGATTATATGCATATGATTTTTTCATTTTTGCCGCAAGGGATGCAAAACTACCCTTAGATAGTTCTGTATGCGCAACCCAACCATCAAGAGCCGAAGAAAAGTATTGCTGGGCTATCTGATCTCTTTGAGCCTTTCTAAGCTCCTCGGGCATACCTTGCTCTTGTGAAAACTGATCTACACGGGCTAATAGATTATCAAAACCCATCATTAACGCAGTTTGATCACCATATAGATTTTGGGCATTAGTCATTGCCAAATCTATACTAGCTTGCATAGTCTTTAATGCTAATGCCGATTGTTCTTGGCTTTCATGCAACATCAATTGACGGCTGTACGCCGTGTGCATATCTTGGGTTTGCAAATCGAATTTATCTAAAAACGAGTTACCTTGTAGCGTTTCCCGAATCTCTTTTATCTTATCTTCGTAACGTTGATTATAGTTACCCGCCTCATTTAAAGCATTTTCACCTTTAAGATTGCGGTAACCTTTATCGGGATTATTCAATTCGTCATTACCAAATGCATCTAAATCTAATAACGCTTTTTGATATTGAAGCTGATCATCTTCTCGTTTTTTCTGTAGCATAAAATTAGCTACAGCATTTAAGCCATCGCCAAGTTTGTGTAGCCCCGGTGCAATGCTGACAACATTATTAGGTAAAGTAGGGCTACCGCCACCTAGTTGTAAATTTCCAAAAGCTGGGATCTTAGCCATACTATGCACCCCCGCCGCCGCCAGCGGCACCAGCACCGCCCCCGCCCATCATGCTAGATGCTGACATAGCGTTAGCGGCATTGTTAGCCCATGTTCCGATAGAACCTAGAATAAATCCTTTTTTCAACTGCTTAGCGTTGTATTTCGCCATTTTGGCATTAATCAAATTTTGATTTGCTTCTTTGGCCGAGCTGTACATTGTTGCAAAAACATCATCATTAATATTTTTCTGCAATGTACTTTGTGCACTAGCCACAGTCTGTGAATCATTAACATCAACACCTGAAGACCCATAACCTTGAACCACGGTACCCTGTGCTTGTTCACCTTCACGATAGACCTTATCAGCGTTTTGCCTACCTTCCCACAAAGCGTTTTCTGCATTTTGTTGGTACATTTTTGCTTGTGCTTTTAACAAACCTCTTTGTGTTTTGTAGTCTACAAAGTCAGCTAAATAATTAGCGGTGTCCGCTGTGCCTTTTGCCGCCCAATACCACCAAGACATAGTTATAGCTCCTTAATATAAGTAACCGAAGATGGCTCATAGCCTAAAAAAGAATACATCGATAACGTCCTTTCAGTATCCACCCCCGACGATACGCCTAATTCAATATGTGTGGCCCCCTTGGATTTAGCCCAAGATTCATACCTTCTGATTAAACGTAACGCAGTGGTACCGCCTTGAGCTTCAGGAGTAACAAAGAAAGCCATATCATTTGCGATTCTATTTGTGCCAGCAATCGGCATTGATATCCCCGCGATTAAAAAACCTTTTAATACCCCTTTTTGTTCATCAATTAATATCGTTGAATTATCGTCCTTAATTAGTGTTTCTAATGACAACAACGTTTGGGCATCATTCCACGCATATATCTTTTGGTGATTTACAGCTTTTGAATATAATTCTTTACCGATTTTAAAAACTTTTGGTAAATCAAATAGTGTTGCTTCTTTAATCATCCGGATGTCACCACATAAGAAACCGCCAACAAATGAAAAGGTAACGGTTGTTCTTGTTCGATAGTTAAGTTAATTTCGTTAATATCCCAGCCTATAGAATTAAGCTGGATTGAAGATTCTAATTCCGGTGGCGCTTTGTCTAGAAGCTCTTTACCGAATTTACGCGAGGTAATCACCTGCCCGCTTTCTGGCCCATAAAGATAAACAGTAGCCCCTCGGGTCTTATGAAATCTAAACGTAACTTCACTTAAAGTTACGCGTGAACCCACAATCGTACCGGCATTAATCGGGAAGTCTTGAAATAAGAGCTCTAACGTGGTTTTATAGTTAAGGCCCACCTCGATATATACCGCGTTACGATTTAGCGTTATAGTACCGTTAACCACTTTTTGAGGCGGCATAACCACCCCGTCCGCCACGATGGAAACCGTGTGTCCTTCAAGATGATTAAAACCTTGCCAAACTTTGGCACCGCCAGCGTCGTAGCCTGATACTGCGCAATCTGTGTTTAGCTCGGGATCAAATATTTCTATTGTTACAACTTGCTCGTGGTTGATGTTTCGACGGACTGCGGTATATACAACATCCTTAGTTTTGTCTGGTATGCAACACGCATAAAGGTATTGCCCTTCGGTTTCGAAAGACCCCCAACCCGCAATTTCTTGTTCAGAGTTATATGTAAGTGCGGCGATCTTGCCGTTGTTACAGACAACATAAATCATTGAATTAGGGTCTTGCTGATATGTAACAGCTTTGATACCGCTAGTAAGTAAATGACGTGATATTTCAGATAGCGTCATCCATTCGACATCAGTACCATAATATCCACCATTAGATACCGCTTTTAATTGTTTTCCGGCGCGTTGAACAAACAACATAGAAGCATCAATATTAATAGGACGTACATGCGAACAGCCAAAAGCGGATTGGAGCCGAATATTAATATTGTTCGGTTTTATACCGTTCTCATAACCGCCAGTTATAGAAAATTCATTACCCGCGGTTAATGCAAGTAGGACTTGGTCTTGCGCTAAATGTATAATCCTATTACCGTGGTTATCATCGATACCCACAGAAAGGGCGTCATCGTCGCTACTGTCGGCCGTATCAAAATTATATGGGTTGCCTGTTGCTGACATCCAGATCTTACGCGGAAATTTTTTTGATGATGCAAATATTAATCGTTGTTGGTGGATGTATGTAGCCGAGGGGTAACCCAACTCAGCGCTCCAACCAGGATGTAGTATAGTCCACGAATTAGGAATTGCAGTAATCACAGAAGATAAGGTATACACTATACGCCCTGTAGCAGTACAGTACCTACCATTATATGCATCGCTTAGACCTGTGATTTTAAACACTCCGCTATTAACCGATATGCGAGCGCCTATATCCGCTTCGGTAAAACTATAATGCTTATTAGTACAGCCATCGTTGCTAAAACTCGCAACCGTTACTACCTTATCAACTTCTTTATCGGCAGTAAAAAATTTCAAATACGCATACGGAGTAGGTATTGTTTCCTCAAAGGGCATAGGGTCGAATACCGCAGATCGTAAAATCCAGTTAGCGTCACCATACCGCTTTAACTCCATTACTGGATGGTTGCCGTGGACTAAGAACATGGTATCCTGTCGTTGCGTATATTTAATATCCTTTAAATCCGATTCGCGGTACGATGTTCCTACTTCATAAATATTACCATTATGATCACGTATCACATGTCCGTTGATATAAAAGCGTATGTAAAATTCGCCAAACTCAAGCATATAAGACTGATCAACACTAAAAACAAATTTAATAAGTATTAATTCTTTATCGCTATATTTGGCTTTGTTTACAAAACGGGAACCGTTACGCCGAACTACCCCACCGAACGGGGATATCGCCGCGTTAGTTGATTTTTTTAATCCGTTTTGATGTTTAGATGTATCAGTCCTGCCGCGCATCTCCGGGGATATTTCCCCCGCAGAAAAGCTTGTCTGAACTACCCTAAATTGCGCTGGCATGTTAATACCTCGCTTGCAATAATGGGTTGATTTTGAAATGTTGTGATGGTGTTTCCATTGCGTTGTTAGCTTTGGCTACCATCAGCTTGTATTGTGCCTTTTGCTCTAAGGTTTGCCGTAATGTATCCGATTTGGCAATAGGATATGCGATTTGTGATGCTAGCTCATATTTAACAGCATTAACAAAATCAGGTGGCCAAGCTTCGACGTCAGTATTACGGAACACATAGCATAAATCTAATGCAGATACATTTGCTAGAATTTTATTACCTTCTAGTTTGAAATCTTGCCCGATATGAAAACTATCAATACGGAGTAGTCGTATCATGTCAGAAGGTATGTTAAATTCGTACTTAAAACCATATGCAGGTTTACTGGCTAGTGGTGATAACTTAACGCGCTTAGTTGCAAAACTCCAAGGATGCGCTCTTAACAAGTCGTCTTGAACATCATCAAATAAGTTTAATGTTAACCTTGCAGGCGTTGAGTTATCATTAATATCGGAAAGAGGGGCGGCACCTACTAAGAGAGATGCACCCGAACAAATACTAACTTTAGATGACATTTGCCGCCCCCTTATTAGCCGTTATACTGGTAGTTGGATTTCTACGACTTTTTGCTCGTTAGCGCGGCCAGCCGCCATAGACGAATCTACATAAATCTGAGTCGTATTGTTCTTATCACGGCGCTTACCGATATCAACTTCATAGCTAGAGCCTTGGCCATAATGCACCGCGGTACCTGTGTACATGGCGACACGCTTGTAAGAACCATCCGCGCTACGTAATAGCTTATTGTATGGTACCCAAGTAACGCCGCCCCAGTTAACAACATGCCCCTCTTGAAGCATTTTGACGCTCATATAATCCCCACTAGTTAGCGTCGGATCACAAAGAATCTGAGTTAACATAGACGAATCGTAGGTAATATAAAGCGTTTCGCCGTCTTGCTCGTCGCAATCATTAGCACGGAAAATACCTTTAGCCGTGGCAATAATATCTTTGATACTACCGCTACCGCCTGTAGTGATGATTTGCGTATTCGGTAAAGCGACATTAGTAGCAGTACCGTTATAACTATCAACACGTGGGATCTCACCAAGTAAAGCATTATAGATAACTTCATCCACCTTACGTTGGTATGCATAAAGGCAAGCATTCATGTAAGGCCCTTGCACGCTCGCAAGTAATCTATGCTCGTCCCCTTTATCAATCGGTACCGCTAAGTCGAAGTCGTGAAGCGTTACGCGACGGGTACCAGCATCCGGTACATCCCACTCGGTATTGCCGAAACGTGTACGGTCTCGCATTTCAAGCCCGCCCATATCGTTAATGGTGAATGTGTTACCTGTAATTTTCCCGCGGTTAACTACAGTTTTTAATAAACGAGATTCTTTTTGCTGGCAAAGGATTTCGAAGGTATCGTGAAACTGTTCTACAAATGCCGCTGTAATTTTATTTTGATTAGCTGTAAAAGACATTGTTATATATCCTAAAAAATACACCGAAAAGAGTTATCGCGTTTGCGGCTCTAAAAACTTAACGCGATCGGCTTGGCGCTAAGTGCATTTTGTGGGGTATCCAACCGCCATTGGGCCCATTTTTTTAGGAAATATAAATGCTCTAGCGGTGCGTTTTCGCACCATTTGCAATATATTAAAAAACCGCTAAGGATAGCGGTTTGCTTAGGGTTTTGAGGGGTGTATCTCTGATACTTAATAATACTCAGTATCGCCGTACGCTTGTTGGTAGTACTGGCTTACTTGTTGCATGACTTTTGCATGATCGGGGTGCTTATCATCTAGGTACGCCGGGGATTGCATTATTGATTTAATAGTCTCCCTAGATTCGGATGGTTGAACATTCCGTGCGGGGGAATCTTCTTTCATTAATGCGCCTACATTACTAAGCAATCGTACTACAATAGGATTATTGCCAATGATATCAATAAGGCCCTTATCTTGTTCTGCAGCAAATCGATTAAATGCCCTTTGTGCATTTTGTACGCCTTTGGCCATCTCGTCAGGGGTCGTCCACGTTTCCGCCAGCGCTTTTTGGCACTCGGCCATATCGTACTCGTCCCGGCGCTCTATTAGCGTTTGGGCCATTGTCGCGTAACGCCCGGCAATTAAATTAATCTGTTCATTAGTAAACCCAGCTTTGTGCGCTTCTTCAGCAAATGCTTTAAAATCGGCATCGTTTTGTACCAACTCGGGAGTGATGCTCTCCGGCAATCCTAACTCCTGCGGGTTAAAATCGATCTTATAACCTTCCGCAGAATCCGGAACAACCCCGCCAGTTTCACCCATTTTTTTAGCCAAATGGTTATAGCCCTCGGCTAACTTACGGCTTGATGCCTCGGTGTCGATTGACCCGTCATCTTTTTTTACTAAAAACTTTTCAGGAAACGGTGTAGTCTCCGGAGTTTCGGTATTACTACCTGATTCAGTTTGCGAATTAGACAATAACGACGATTCAGAGCTTTTAGTTTCCACCCCCTGAGTATCGGCACTCGAGACGGCATCGACCAATGAAGTTGGTGCATTCTCGGCGGCAGTAGCGCCACCAGCATCACCGCCGTTAATATCAACATTTCGTAATACATAACGTATACCCTTAAACATTATTCAACTCCCTTGCGTTTAGCAATATTCAATTGCGCTATAATATATTTGATTACCGAAGCTTGGCCTAGATTGTACGCTGTTTGTCTTCCGCCTTCGTCATCAGCGACAAACTCACCGTTAGCGTGGCTGAATTGGCGCACTAAATCGCTAAACACTATGCCGCCTTGAGAATGTGGCAACCCGAATAATTTCTCGTAATCAAAACAAATATTATTTCTATCTTTCATGCGTTTGTACCTTTGCTTGTTCTGTAGCTTGAACCATATTTAACTGTTCCTGCATCGCTTGTTGCCGTTGTGCTTCTGCCGCCTCTGCCCGTTCCTCTCGCAGTTTCTTGACTTCTTGAGGTTTACGTAAAATGCTAATAACGTTTTGTTTTTCGGCTAATTGTTTAGCCACTTCGTCGATATCTACATTATCAATTACGGTGGGTGATATTTGCGCTACGCCCCCTATTTGGCTAATGTATCGCTCAATAGATACTATTTCCGATTCACGTTGAGCCTGCGCCAACGGCGATATATACTTAACCGTGTATGCCCTGTTCGATAATGTTTGTGGTAGTTCGATCCAGCCGTTACGAAACGCGATACCAAAGCATCGCAGTACTATTACTTGTAGCCATTCTGAATTTAACCGACCGAATACCGGGCCAAGTAACTGGCGTAGATATTGTAATCTGACATGAAACTCTGTGGCTGTTCGGACGCCGCTATCAACGGGTGGCAATTGGTCGGCCATCATCACCGCGCGAATCTCATTTTGTAGCCTATCTTCTTGCGAAAATGTGACATTAAAATTACTTGCAGAGCCTAAAGGTTTAATGCTCTCTGATGTCGATGCTACTGTAATAATTTCGGCTGGGCCAATTGTTATCACGCTCGGATTAATTACCCCATCATCTTGAGCTACATACATCCCCGCCGCGGCGATACCTAAGCCTAGCTTTTCTAGGCGTTTAAGCTCGTTTAACTCTTTGATTGCCGGCAATGCATCATAAACAAGACCCACACCGTACGCACTGCCTTTTTGCTTTTGCCAACGAGGGAAACATACCGGAAACTCGTGGTACCCGCTATTACGAATAATCGCCTTGCTATCTACATCGATGTGATAGCTTAAAAATGGCAATGCATCGTTAAATGGCGAGCCGGGGATGTAATCAGTACGGGGCGCGATATAGTGGATGAATTTATAGATAGTATTGGGTTGTTTTTGTGCATCTGTCTTAATTTTATCACTAACAGCATCACCAAATTCAGTAACCGCTTGCTCTGCTGTCATTGAATAACAATGATAAACAGTATCTATAACAGCATCGCGACGAGTTGATGAAACATACACATCGGCAAGATTCCATTGCTCAAAACTATAGCCGGTACCGTCTTCGTTATCTGTAATGTACGTTGCCGACTGCCCAGCAATCACATTATCTAGCATACTTTCGACCGCTTCACTATCATAGTTAGACGCGTGTATTTTCTCGAAGATAATATCAGACGCTTTTTTTAGCGCCTCAGCTTCTTCGTTTTCAGCTTCATCGATGATCAATTCAAACCACTTGGCATTAGCTGGCGTCATTCCGCCGACGATAATTGACGCGATATCGCGCGCCCCACGTGTGCCCTCGGTAGTTAGCAGGTCAGCTACTTTATCGCGTGCTTGATCTGCCGTAAATACATTACCTGATAACCCGGATGCGCGGAGCGGGAACGTGTGTTCATAGCACTCTTTCCATACGGTTTCGAGCGATGCGCGCTCACTGCGCATCTTATCAGCTCTTTCAATAACTTTACGCGCAATGCTGTTATCAGTCATCTATTCACCCAACAATTTTTTAGCCTGTTGCGCTGTGCCTGTATCCATGCTGGCCGCACCAGTACTTAACACACTACGATTTTTTTTACGCGCTAGTGCCGCATTAGTAGTTTGTTGTTTTTTATCGACTTCTTGCTGTGCCGTGTCTTGAGCTGGGGTGATATTGTTAACAATTTTGGCAGGCTCTTTACCGCCGCCAAGAAGACCACCGACTGCTTTACCTACCCCGCCAAGGGCTTTACCAATCGCTTTACCTATTCCGCCACCGCTCATTACTTAGCCCCCTTTGGTGCATCAACAACATAACCCCTGTCGGTCAATCTAACGTTATCCGCCTCTAGTGTGTTTGCTGTTTGTTTGTTAATGTTAACCGCAGTTAGATCCGTTTTACGCGCCGTCGCGGCTTTTAACTGCGCTTGTGCTTTGATAGCATCTAATGATGTTCGTGCGTCTTCAACTGCTGAATTAATCATAGCTTGAGTTTCGAGTAATGCATCGAGTTTAATTTGCGCTTGTTCTTTTTCATCCGGCAATGCTTTATCATCAGCAATAATCGCTTTATTCAGTTCGATAGCTTCGTTGATATCTTTAGCTTTGTTTTCGATATTAGTTAAATTATCTTGTGCTGTATTTTGTTCGTCGGTTACGACGCCGGGGGTTTCCAATTTTTTCTTAGTAGCCATAGTGTTATCTTCTCATTAAAGTAGGTGGGTTAGCCTTGGGTTGATTAGTCTTTCTACGCCAAAGCTTGATAAGGGCTTCGCCAGTGCAATATTTGGGTTCTGATTCACACGTTCTTAAACGAACAATTGACGATTTGTTAATACCGACCTTGCGAGCAATAAATCTAATTGATATATCGCGATCGCTATTCAGTATGTCGTTAATTAATTGTGTCCAGTCTATACGTCTAATCATGCAACCGTTTGCTAGTAGAATTTTGCAGGTTGGTTATAGCATAGGTGGGCGTTCGTAATCCCGATCATTTGATGAAAGAAGTTTGTGTAAGGAATTTAATTTAAGCAATAATTACATATAAATCATAAATTTATTTAAAGGTCGAAATGTAAATACCGGAAAAATACCGCATAATATGATTAAAATATGATCATTTGATTTTTTATTGGATTGACTCTTTCTGTAAGTTAACTTACAATACTACATATCAAGTATGAGACTTGATAAGGTAAACCCCAACCTAAGCTGGGGCTAATAAGGAGAGAATGTTATGTCTAAGGCTAAGATAATCATTCTCTTGGTGTTGCTACTGGTATCTCTACCAGCTTATTAACATCAATCAAAGGTGGGGGGCGCATCCCCCACCGGAGACCTTATACAAAATATAACAATATAAATAGCAAAAATCAAGGTGGCAAAATGGCATTAACCCGGGTTCAAATTAATAAAAAAAGCGATGAGAAAAGAGGAGTAAGAACTAAAGGTTTTAAGCTTCATGTAGATGACATCGCAATGATCAAACAAACAGCCTTAGATTTAAATATGCCCGAAGCAAAACTTGTGGTTGAAGCTGTTAAATTTTTCAAAGCATCTAATACATAATTATATACCCGCTCGCTAAACGCGCGCGTACGCGCGAGGGGAGAGCCTTATAATTAGCTTATAAACTTAGTTTTTTATCGTGTGCTTTCCCACATTTTCATCAACATAACCCCCTTTTCATAACTCGGTGACGATCCGTTCTTCCACATCACAACCGTTGACACGCTCACATTCAAGCGACGGGCAATTTCCCGTCCTGAAATTCCAGCTTTTTTCAAATCGCTAATAATCAAAAACCAATCAATTTTTACCATCTCGTCCCCAACTTGCTAAATTCCACCTGTTGACAGCTCACTACCGAAAAACTAAAAAGTGTAGAAACCGCTTAAAGCCTTTTGCGGTAAGGTTTTGTCCTGCTTATTTTTACCCTTTTTCTACGCTCTCTACCGATTGTTTCCTATATATACCTTGAGGCCCCCTATATAGTACTTTGTAGTAGTCCATTTTATATATAAGTGTAGAAAGTGTAGAAAACGTAGAAAGTCTGTTAGGGTAAGGTTTCATTTTCTACACTTCTTTTTTTACTAGTGTAGATTTCTACACTTCAAAAACACTCTTAAACTTTTTCCGTCTTGCTTGGTAACTGTCTTTACATACCCCAAACTTTGCAAAGTTTTAGATACCCGGAGTTCTTCGCGCCGACTGATATTTTTAACGTCAAGCCCGATAGCCCACCGCAAAACCTCGCTCGTTGTGAGATACTTTTTATCGATTGGCTTCTCGCCAGTTGCGATATCTGGCTCGTTTAGCCATTTGTTTACCGCCTCAAGCCAAGCGTCTTTAATCATGTATTGTTCATGCTCTCGCTCGGCCAAGTGCTCGGCCGCCCTGAACTGTATACCGCTATCTAAAAACCTTTGTCTAGCTTCAGCCCACAGCTGATCGCGATTAGCATTAATGCCCGCTACATCGACATTACTAACACGGACGGGGAGAAAACGACGATTACCAGTATCATCCGATAAGAATTCGTCCTGATTTGTTGTACCAACAAAAACTAAGCGTCGCGGGAATTGAGTGGCAAATTCACGATATTTTGGTATCCAATTTTCGTGCGTACGAGTAATAAAAGCCTTTATAGTTTCGAGTTCTTTAGTATGTAAACCCCTTAACTCCCCTATTTCGGCGACTAGCCTACCTCTCATTTTTCGGGCCAAATCATCATCTTTTTCAGCAAAAGATATCTCACAAAAATAATCAGAACTCGGCGATAGCGCGGCCACCCCGGTTGATTTACCGCATCCCTGTTCGCCTACCAGGATGGGCACCATGTCGGATTTAATACCTGGTCGCATAACACGACCTGCTAATGCAGTCCACAAATAGAGCGCTACAGCTTCGGTATACTCGTTTTGTTCAGCATTAAAATAGTCAGTTAGAAACGTTTTGATACGCGGCGTACCGTCCCATTTTAGGCGTGATAACCATTCAGTGGCGGAATCAAAGGGTTGCTCGTCAGCGACGAGTAACACGATATCGCGTATCATTTCACGCCCAATTGGTTTGAAACCCCCTTTTTCTAACCCAATGCGCAAACGTGAATAATCGGCATCGGTGAATGTTCGCCATTGGTCGCTATCAACCGGGGTATACATTATTTCGTCGCGGAACTGATCAAACTTAATGTTGATTTGACAAATATCCGGGCGTTGTACAGCGAGATAAACATTATTGATAGTGGCATCAATTTTGCCGTTTTTATCACGTTGAAATACTGGTAAAGGCTTTTCGCCAGCAGGGATTGGCACGATATCAAAATCTTGTGCGCGATAGCCGATGGCGTTTAGAAAATCACCATCATCTTTATTAGCGCAGTGTGCATGTAGGCATCTAAAATGGCCGAGATCAAACCCGCCCGTACCCACCGGGAAATATGCGGTTGCCGTTTCGTTTGATTCTGATGTATGAGTATCAGCAAAAGGACATTCGATATAACGCTCGCCCGCCTCGCCTATGCCATACACATTCCAATTCTGATCTAAAAATTCGGTAACATCATCAGATTTCATGCCCTCATTTTTAGATATATCTCGATTTTTATTGCTAGTGCGAGTAGTGATAATTTCGCCGTCAAATGATTCGGAAATTCCGTGCCATAGTGCGACAAAATCGGGGGATGATAATGTTGGGATTTCGTAAGGTAATCCGTTTTCCCATTGATAATGTTCACCGCTAGGGTGGGTACCGACTGCAATAAATTGTTGTCCATTCGCTAAAAACTCGATAATGTTGTTGTCATTCAGTTTTATAATTTGTTTAGTAAAATCGCCGGGCATACTGAACATTAGCAAAAACTTGCTACTATTTGCTCTAAATCGACAGGGAAAATTTATACCCGTTACCTGTTTGATATATGATTTTATTTTTTTGGCCAACTCGGCATCGTGTACGTCAACGTCAATTGCTCGAACGTTACGCGTTTGAATGCAGATACCATAATCCCCTACTTTTGACCATTTCTCGATTTCGGGTAACGTGGTTTCGTGGTTTGTCCAGCTAGGGAAACCCACAGCTTTACCCTCACGGTTATATCTCGAAGGTGTTTTACCAAGCGCTTTTAATGTACTGTTTTCTGAGATAATCGCACCCGGATTTGAAACCACAGGCAATAAATCCGCGGTTAAACCGAGTACAAGATCTAAATGTAGCCAGTCTTCTAGCGTCGCTCCGTATCGTTTCATGTTAGATACTCTCATCGTCAAATTTATCTACGGTATCTAAAAATGATTGCAAAGCCTCTACTGTTTGCCAGCGTGGATTGCTGTTTGGATTGGTCAAAATCCGGCTCAACGTAGGTTGAGGTATTTGGGTATGTATTGAAACCTCGTGCTGAGTAAACCCCAACGCTAAAATTTCTTTTAATATTATTTGCGGTTTTTTCACAATTGTCACCAATTCATTATTGAATAGAAAATAATACTGTAATGCATTTTTAAAGGTTTTACAATATTCATAAATGAATTACATTAGTTATTTCTACGAAAACAACTAATAAATGGGGTTTAATAAAATGATTGAAACAATGATCAGTAATTTAAAATATCTAATGAAAAAAAATAATATAACTAATATAACCGAGCTTGCTAGGCTAGTTAAAATTCAACAACCAACATTACACAGGCTTTTATCGGGCGATGTTAAAGATCCTAAATATGTTAATTTAAAACAGTTAGCTGATTATTTTTCTGTTAGTGTCTCCGATTTAGTCGAAACGGATTTAACCCAAAATATCCAAAAAATAACTTTGAATTTTAATTCCGTACCAGTACTAGGCAATGCTCAACTAGGTGATGGGGGATATTGGACGAGTATGGAATACCCGATAGGTGCAGGGGATGGATTTATAAATTGGCCCACTACAGATAAAGACGCGTATGCGCTTAAATGTAAAGGCGATTCGATGATGCCGCGGATTAAAAATGGTGAGTATGTTGTTATAGAGCCCAACCACCGTTTTTTACCCGGCGACGAGGTTTTGGTTGTAACCACAGATAATAAGGTAATGGTAAAGACATATTTATATACCCGCGGTGGTGTAGTTACTTTTATGTCTAT
>JAAOBB010000133.1_pt1 | contig 16709 bp, 21 predicted proteins | sample 7267541 | NCBI WGS metagenome assembly JAAOBB01 (sample SAMN14345205, study PRJNA599270) | viral metagenome | isolation source: viral-like particles (VLPs) isolated from bee gut | host: Apis mellifera | place: Switzerland:Lausanne | collected 2017-01/2018-02 | reverse complement strand
CGTGAGTACACGAACATGCCGTAGCGCAACCATTCCGGGCGTGTCGTGGTGTGGTGGTGTGGTATGGTAGGTGGTGAAAGGATTGGTGGTTAGGATGAAGTTTGCAGATTATAGAAATTGTAAAGATAAGAAAAATGAAGTGTATAGGTATTTAGTCGATCATATGAACGTCAACGATAAATATGGAAATAAGATTTGGACAATTTTGTCAGATATCGAAAGGTCTGATATATCTTGTTTTATTTTTCCGTACATGTCTAATCATTTTACTAATGTATGTGAAATTACTTTCGATTGGTATGGTATGTTTATCGAATGTGTATGGACATATAAATTTAGGAATAGTATTATAGCTAAAATAGATATGGGTGATATAAGCTTAGATGAATTTGCTAAATGGTTTATTGGTTCAGTGGAACATTTTATTAATCTCGCTGGAATTATGGAAAATATGTGATATACTGTAGTTGAAAGGTAAAGGTGGTTGTGATGGCGTATTGGGGTTTTGTTAATACTTATGGAATCAATACGACCGACAATGAGGGTAATAAAATCGGCACTTTGGTTCGATTTGATAGTCGTGCTGATCGGTGTGATTGGATAAGTAGAGATAATAGGTGGGATGGCCCAAAGCGTGAGATACTGTCTAGTAAAGAGGCTAGGCGTATCATGGAATGCGATTATCGTCATACTGCTGATCCTGAGGATGTTCGACTTGGTATTTATACTATGTCTGAGTATGTGAGGCTTTTGTCGATGGATCAGCTTTGGGATTGGTATAATGATGATAGTAGGTGGTGAATGCGATGATTAATGGATTGTCTTTTCTGGCGATAACGATAGCATGTCTTGCGTGGTCTTTCGCGATGACAGATTATAAGGAGCATAAGAAATGAAATATTACACACATAAGAGGGACTCTCATGCCATGGCACCTATAACTGCTGTAATAATCAACGAAAACGAAAATAAAGTTACTTTGATAGGTCGTGCGTATTTTGAAGCTCTCGCCAAGCAAAGGGCGCGTCTGGACGCTAAGAGCGGGAATCATGAAATTGATGACAGATCAGTGCCGGATAGTTATCAGCCTTACTATCGTAAGGCTTATGCTGAAATGTGGGATGTGGTCATAGATGAATTCAGGAATAATGAAAATGGGCAGAAGAGTAGTAATTCATAAGCATGGGTTTGAGGGTCGCAATATCCGTGAGTCGTCGTATTTTGATGATCGTATATTGGACAGTAGCAGAATGCGACATGTTATGAAAGGAAAGCGTAAGCGATTGCACATGCGTGAGTTCAACGCGGATCATGGGGATTATGAGGGGTTTTTCCGTGGTGTTGAAGTGCTGGTACGCTTATGGTCAGATAAAGATGTGATGGCCGACAGTATAGTGGCCCTGTCTGATATCTGTATCACTATGACCGGCAAAAGCGGTATGAGCGGCCTGACTGAGGCATTGAACTCTAATTTTTACGTCTGGACTATGGACGGGGTCAATATTCCGGCTTTGGCGGCTTGGGGGGCTATCTGTTGGGTGCATGGCGCTGATTTGAGGGATTGTGTCATGCTTATCAATCATGAGGAGGGGACACGCCAATGCTTGATACGAATGTTCAATAATTTTGACATGGACGATCCTACGCGGTATACTAGAAGCGAGTTTGAAAACATACTTGACGATTATAGAGTGGCGGTTTGAATGAAGCTGAATGCTTATTTTGAAATACGCGGTGAGACAGAAAATATTGTACACGATTATCAACTTTCGATTAATAGTCAAATCGATGAAGATATTGACGAATATGAATCTCGCGTGCATAGAGAAGTGGATGAAATTTTCAGGCGTATTAAGGAAAGTAAAAAAGAAAGGAAACATATGTAATGCTTTATGATTTGGGACGTTCGGTATCTATTACTATTGTAAATGGTAGGGATACTGTGAAGTTTGATATGACTAAAGGAAACAAGGAAACAGATAATGAATTCAATTCAAGAGTAATGAAGAATTTAAGTCATTTTTTCCCTTTTATGGAAATGAAATTTATGAAGTAGGTTATAATGGCAAAAGAAAATTATATTGAACTACCAAAAGAAAGTGATAAAATCAGCGGAAAGGTGGTTAAGCAAAATGGTATAGTGACCGTGTCGATCAGTGCCCACCTGAATTTTGGGGATATTGCAATATCCGTACAGACTCAGGATGAACCCGATGAAAATGTCTATGATAGAGCACAAAATGCAATAGATTTTATCAAAGAAAACATGAAAGATAAGGAGAATCAATATTATGGCTGATGTAAAGCGTACGCGTTTTTACGCTGAGTCGGATGGCGTTACCATTGATCGCAAGACCGGTGAGTATCACGAGCAGACGGTCAGAGTTACTGGTCGTTTTAAGACTCTTGAAGCGGCTGAAAAGTCCATCCGTCGGCACTACAAGGATTTTCTACCCAAGACGACTCGCCTAGGTATGCGCGAGTATGTCATGAGCGAGGATGAATTTTACCGTCAGGCTAAGCCCGTAGAGACTGACGGTGAGAAGAATACAAAGAACAACAAGTAAATTAGGAAAAGGTGGTAAAAATGAGTGATGAAGTAGCAACCGTGCAGAACAGTGATATTACGCCAGTCGGCGGCAACGGCAGTTTCGTTTCATCCTTTGAGACCAAGAGCGATAAGGGCAAGATCAAGGTTTTCAGCGTTCTTCAAACTTCTGAGCGTCTTGAGGATCATTTGAACGAGCCGTTTAATCTCAAGGATGTGGTCATGCAGAACGTTGAGATCACTGACGCTCAGACAGGCGAGATTACGCCACAGGTGCGCACGATCCTTGTAGCTGATGATGATTCTTGCTATTCTGCTGTTTCAAACCAGCTTGTATCGTCTTTGCGTACAATGTTCGGTATTTTTGGCGAACCCAAGGATTGGAAAAAGCCGATCAAGGTTCAGGTGGTACAGAAGCGTTCCCGTGCCGGTCGTAATTTTTATGAGATTGATCCCGTCCTTGACTAGGATTTGACAATCAGGGATTATGTGCTATAATAGGTAGTGATCCTTGAGGGATCATCAAACCACCCGAATGCCGCCGTCCCGTAATACAGACGGCGGCATTTGCCTTATCGTATGAGGGGTGAGCATGTCGTCACGGTCAAAACGCCAGCGCCAGCGCCGTAAGGCGCAAGTCAGGCAACGTAGCCTACAGGCGCGGGCCAATGAAGCCGCGAGACCAAACCCCACAATCAGATCATATGACGAACAGACTTTGGGTAGACTGACAACCACACAGCTACGCAATGTGGCACAAGGATTGTCAAGAGATTTTGAACATGCTCAGAACGTGGCGAGGGAACAGACCTTGCAACGTTTTTACAATGTCCCGAAAGTGACGATAACCAAGCGGGATCGCATGTATGCGGATCGACAGGCAGTAACGGATCAGCAGATAGCGTCAGCACCGTCAAAACGTCGCAAGCTGTTGCGTCAACAGCAGAAACGGCATAATGCGGCAGTCAATAAGATACAAAGAGCACAAAATTACGAAAGTCAGCGCATAGACCGTACCGTCAAAATGCAACGGTACATGGAAAACCATGGTTTGGACGTTGCTGAAAGCGGACTGTCGGAAAGTGTACTGCAAGGATCGACACTCAATAATAGTATTCTAAGATCAAAGAATGTTTTGAAGGATAAGAATTTTGTAAGCAAAATGTCGCGCGGTGAGCTGATCCGTGAAATGACGGATGTGGCAGAAAAGGTGGGTAAGCCGGCAAGGCGGGAACGTCGAAAGAAAAAAGAATACAAAAATGTCGGAAAGAAAAAAGGGTGGGAGAGCCTTAATTCTAGAGAAAAAGATGACTTTATAATCTACAGAAAACTCAGGGGCGCGTTCGGATCAAAGCTGGCGAATTCTTATCAAAAGTTGACAAAAGCACAGAAATATCTCTTGCATAATATAACAAACTTTGATAGATTTATACAAATGGTAATCCACTCGCCGGATAAGATTTTAAAGCGAAAGAGCAAAAAACCGACGTTTGTTTTTGCCAATGACTCAAAAATTGACAAGGCGAACGCACAACAGCAGATCATAGACTTTATGAACATGGTGAGAAAGTATGATTAGGTGATTTGATTGCTAGGTTTATGGGTGGCTGATACTATAAACTTTACTGACGGTAAAAAACTGTCGGCAGAGCCTAAAACCATGCTCGCGTATGCCATGAATTTGAAAGAAAATGTTGACATATATTTTTATGATGGTGATGAATGTCTTGAAAAATGGATGGCATATATGCTTCACATTTTCAGGCCTAAGCATACGGGCGGGAAAAATACGTTCAACGTACTGTGTGGAGTGAATCGCGTATTATACCACGCGACCTATACAAATCCTGACGGCTTTAAGTTTCGGGTTATGACTTTTGAAAACCTGATCCCCACGGCGCGCCCGGCTTTAGCCGGTGATTTTGGCGGATCAGGTGGTGCCGACAGTGCCATGAGAGCTATACGTATGGCAGACAGGATGGGCATACATGGTCTGACTATCGGATCGTACGCAATGCAGAATTTTCGTAACGATTTTGGTGTTAAAAAATATTTTGAAAAGTTCCCGAATTTAGATGAAAAACTGTCCACTGATCTAAGGGCAGGGTACATAGGCGGCTACGTGATGGCTTTGCCGGGAGACTATGATAGGTGTGTGGATATTGATTGTAACGGCATGTACTCAAGTATTCTCAGGGATGAATTTTTGCCTTTTGGGCCACCTGAATCATATGATGGAAAATACGAATACGATAAAAGCATGCCATATCATATTGATGTAATGACATTCAGGGCGGATTTAAAAGAGGATGGTTACGCTTTTCTGTCGTCCCCGCATTTTGTGTATTCCGACGACAGGGATCGAATGATCTCAACACATGGATATATCACCATGCCGCTCACTGATATAGATCAAGAACTATTACAGGAAAATTACGAAGTCAGCATATATGAATATGAGCATGGCTGGAAATTCGCCCGATCAAAAGGATTTTTCAAATTGTGGGTAGACGGATGGGACACCGTCAAAGAAAAGTCAACTGGCGGGCAAAGAACTTTGGCGAAATGGGTACCTAATTCCATGGTGGGGAAATTTGGAACAGTACCAAGAAAGTCATGCCTTGAACCGTATCTTGATCCAGGAAATGATACAAAAGTTGACTGGCGGGTGCAACAGTATGATAAAACGGGCGCGTCGTATCTGCCGGTGTCCATGTATGTGACGGCTTTAGGTAGAAAAAAGATCATGCAAGCCATGAGAAAGCAAAAAAACAGGATCATCTATGCCAATACTGATGGTTTTATGATGATCGGGTCAAAAAAGGATATTATAGGACTTGACTTGGACAAACGCAAGACCGGCAAATGGAAAATAGAGGGAGATTACAAAAAAGTAAGAATCTTGGGAGTCGGACTGTATCAGGGCGAGAAGACGAATGGCGGCTTTGATCTCATATCGTCGGGCATATCACGCAACACCCCGATCCCTTGGGAGCAGTTTTTTGAAGGAAAACACATTTTGGACGACTATGGGGACGATATTGTGCTATAATAGGATTGGATCAGGCGGGGTGTACCTTGATTTGGCTTGCCGGGCCGGGGATCACACGCTGAGACCGTGCCGGTGCCGGATGTAGAGCGTAGTGGTGAGCACTACGGGGTCATGCGATGTACAAGATTGACTCGCCCATATCCATAGTGGTATTGTCGCGTGATTGCGACAATACCACGCTTTAAAATTTTTGAGAAAAGGAGACAACATGGCAGATGAAGACACCACAGAGGAGACCAAGACCGATCCGCCAGCAGAAGAATCGGAACCGACCAATCAGGATGATACCAGTGATCAGCCTGACCCGCAACCAGAGGAAAAGGAACCTGAACCAGAGGACAACGGTTTGGAAAAAAGAATCTCAAGCCTTGAACAATCTGTGCGTGAAATGCGCGCCATGATGGACGCTTTGGGTATTGACGACAACGACACGCCGGACGTGAAGACAGCAGAGGACACAGCAACCGACGGTGATTCTGATGGTGACGGCGAGCCTGATCCAACGGATATCACTATTGACGATCTTTTTGAAACAAAAAAGTAGAAATAAGGGAGTATGATTATGGCAGACGTGGTACAAAGGGATCAGAACGGCGAGATCGTGCGCCCGCTGACTGAATGGTCTAATGTTGAATTTTTGAATGCGATCCGCAATCAGGCGGGGCGTGATTTTCAGAATCGCATTCCGGCCGCAACCAAGGGTAATGTTCGGCAGTCTCTTGAAAATATGTTGAATTTTCCGGCTTTGCGTAATGAGTTTTATGACGCGCTTATCAATCGCATTGCCGGAATGTATGTCAATCAGCTGTCGTGGTCTAACCCGCTGGCGGAATTCAAACGCACAGCGCAAAGCTACGGAAAGACATATGAAGAAGCGGCTGTCGGTCTTATCAAGGCTCGCGTGTACGATCCAAAGCAAGAGTATTTGGGTGATGAAATCTATGGAACTTACACGCCACATGTCGAAACAGCATTCCACACTGTCAATCGTGAGGAATTTTATCCGCTGACGGTGAACGAAACGCAATTACGGTATGCGTTTACCGAGGAAAACGGCCTTGGCGCTTTTACTGCACAGTTGATGGAATCGCCAAGAACTTCAGATAATCTTGACGAATATCTGCACATGGTGAATCTGTTCCCCGAATACGCTCACCTTGGCGGCTACTATCGCGTCCATGCGGATGATGTGACCGACGAAAACATTGATGATACAGAGGCACAGGCGCGAGCACGTCGCCTTTTGCGCAAGATTCGGCAGATGGTGAACACTCTCCCCATCAAGCCAAGCACACGATATAATGCGCGGCACATGCCTAGTGTGGTCAACAAAGAAAATCTGATCCTTTTCATGACCCCTGAAGTTCATGCGGCCATCGACGTGAACGCACTGGCAGTCCTCTTTAATGAGGATTATGCGAAGACCAACCAAAGGATCATCGATATCAGCGGTCAGGATATCGGGATCAACGGTTTTCAGTGCATTCTGACCACCCGGGAGTTTTTCTTCTGTTGGGACTACTACTATGGGACTCAGGGTGGGGTTGTCAATCCGATCTCCCTTGGTACAAATTATTTTCTACATCACAAGGAGGCAATCTCCCTTTCGCCTTTCGTTCCGGCGATTCTTTTCTGGACTGGCGAGGGTACGAGAGAGGATGTTGAAGTGCCGGCGGGAGCAACGGCAAGCAAGCCAGAGTTTCAAATTAGTTTGCGAAAATACGGTAATCCGGCGGTCATGCCAACCAACGTCACACGAGGGGATGTTGTACAGGTCGTCTCTACGATATCCATGGACGGTTACCCTGATTTTGCGCCGAAAGGAGGGATCATCTACGAGATCGCCAGCGAAGTCAAGTCGCAATTCACACGGATCAGCAACACTGGAATCTTGCGCGTCGGTCTTGACGAAACTGTGAATTATGTTGATGTTCGCGCACGGGCGACATACAAGAATCCCCGTATCCCTGAAGTCCCGTCAGTGGCCAGCGATACGCTACGTGTGCCGATTGTTGGTGACGGTCTGCTTGGTTTCAATCCCGGGTTCGTAACAAATTTGGACTTCAGTCCAAACACGCCGGTGGAAATTCAGGTCGGCAAGGATCAGCAACTGCATGTGATCGCCACCATGACCGACGGGCGTATGCCCGACGTGACCAACATGGTCACATGGTCGTCAAGCGACGATACAATCGCCAAGGTCAGCCCGGTCGGCAAGGTGACCGGCGTAAGCGCCGGAACCGCGACGATTGAAGTCACTGTGTTTGCAGTGACTCAGCAGATTCAGGTGACCGTGACGGCCGGTGGTCAGACTCAGGCTCAGGAAGTTGCAGAAGAGCCACAGAAGTAATATACTGACAATAGTGTTCCGGCTGGCCTTACGGGGCCAGCCGTTTTTCATAAGGACTTGAATAATGACGGAAAAAACGTTGACATGGGCTTCATGGCCACCGAATTCGACAATCTCACTATGCAATGTAACATGGGACGCGTCCTATCGTGATATCGTAAAATTTTCAGATACAGCAGATCAGGAACAGTATTTTGAGAGCTTAAAAAAAGATGTAATAAAAAATTCGACAATGGTCAAATTCGGTCTGCCGATTGATCTGCCTATAGCATTCAATCGCGCGTCAAAATACAATTACATGATCGTTGACAATGACTACGATTTTGACGATAAGCGCAAATGGTATTATTTTATACAATCAGTGGATTACGTCAATGCAAACGTCACCCGTTTTCACATTATGTTGGATGTGTGGCAGAGTTTCCAATTCGACGTGAAACTTGGAAGATGTTTTGTAGAACGCGGTCATATTGGAATTGCAAACGACAAGCAAAATGAGAATTACGGTCTGAATTATCTTGACATTCCAGAGGGACTTGACTTGGGCAATACACCAAGAATTCAAGAGGATCATGAATTTGCCTTCATGGAACCTGGATCGGATCAGGATGAAAACGCTCCCGGCGTTCTTATCATGTCAACGACCGATCTCACTGCTGACCCGCAGACGAAAGAAGACCCGAAACTTAAAACGGCGACAGGCTCAAGCGTTAATGGCGTTTTCAATGGAATCTCAATTTATTTTATAGACAGTCTCAACGGTTTCGGAAACTTCATGTTGCTTTCTTCTGTTTTTCCATGGGTGACTGAAGGGATCATAGGTATATGGATGGTACCGCCAAGAGCGATCAGAAAAGGACAGCAGATAAAACCGTTCGGCGGTAAAACCGGTGATAGTGGATACGATGATTCAATTTTCAATCTTATTCATATGTATATTGTAACAGAAGCAACCTACGATAAAGTATCCTACAACGAGAACGATTTTCGACAGATTTTCATACGTCACATTCCGCAAAGGTACCACAATCTCAAGAAACTTCAGATTTACCCGTATTCTTATATTGAAATGACTTTGCAGAACGGTAGTTCGCTGATCATCCAACCGCAATACGTGGGGGAGAATAATCTTGAAATACATGAGTCTATTTGGGCCAGCGCGCCCGGGCCTAGAAGCATGTACTATCCAGAGCATTACGCTGGCGGTGAGGATTTGAATGCCGCGATCGGTGTCGTCGACTGGCCGCGGCTGGTTATGGTCAACAATCAGGGGATCGCCTATCTTGCGTCCAACGCACACAGCATACAATACCAGTATAGTACAGCCGATTGGGCGCAACAAAAAACCCAAATGGGGATCAACAATGCCTATGCACAAGCCAACATGGGAGCGAGCTATAATAGTCAACAGACGCGACTTGGCAACCAGAATCGCAATGCGTCAAATGCGATCACGTCGTCAAGTCTACAGCAAGGTAACGACATTGCCGCCCAACAGCAGAACACCAATTATCTTTTGAATCAAGTGAATGCTGGTGTCAATGGTGCCATGGGTACTTTGGGGCAGATCACCGGCGGGAATCTTGGTGGTGCGACTGGCGCGGCAGTAGGTACGGTTCTTGGAATGGGTTCAAATTTTGTTGCAAATGAGCAACAGACGGCAACACGTAATGCAAATCTTTCAAACACTCTTGCAACAAATTCGGCACAAGTAAGTCAGGCCAATAATTATAGTACTGCCTCTACTAATCTGTCAAACCAACAGACCATGCAGTTTGCCGATATGAACCGCTCGCTTGGCTTGGCTGTTGCGTCAGGAGATTACGCCAACACCATAGCCGGGATCAACGCCCATGTACAGGACACGCAACTCAGCCAGCCGTCGCTATCCGGCGGCATGGGCGGTGACGCTTTCCTTTATGCTTTGAGCAAGTGGAAAGTGCATTTGCGTTTCAAAATGATCTCACCGGCCGCCATGCGGAACATCGGGGAGTTCTGGCTGAGATACGGTTATTATATTCAAAGATTCTTGGTACCGCCTGAATCGCTCATGTGTATGCGAAAATTCACCTACTGGAAAATGCATGAACTGTATATCAGATCATCGACCTGTCCCGAAGAATTCCGTCTCACAATCAAAGGAATTTTTGAAAAAGGTGTGACCGTGTGGAAAAACCCTGACGATATCGGTGTAATTGACTATGCCGACAACGAACCACTACAAGGAATATCATATTAGAAAGGTTTTGAACAATGAGCAGAAGCAGAGGACGGCAGAGAAACAACGCGTTCAAACGCATGATGTCCAACGACTGGCGTAATGTTCAATTCAATTACGGTGATTTGCAACAGACGACGCGCGTCAGGATGTACCAGCGGCTGATCGAAATGCTGGCAATAAGCCGATTCAAATGGATCAATCTGCCGAAAGGCATGGATGAACGATTCATTGAAATGACATTGTTTGAAAGAGGATTGGTCATATTTTTCCCTGATAAGAGAAAGCACCGTTGGATGGCCACACAGGCGACCTATAACGGCAAGATCAACAATTATTATAATCCAACAAAATTCAGGCCAGTGGCCGTAAATTACACGTACAAGGAAATGGGATCAAGGGAATGCGTGCCGATTTGGGACAACCAGCTACGATCCCCCATGATAGATATCATGGTCACGTATGCCGAAAGACTGGCGCTTGTAGATCGCGCTTTGGACGTTAATCTGGACAATCAATCAGTTCCATTGATTATCCAATGCGACGAAAAGCAGAAACAGACCATGGAAAACGTCATGCAACAGCGCGGCCAAGGACTGCCCGTGATTTATATCACAGGAAACAATGCTATTCTTGACGTATTCAAGCAATTCCCGAATACGTCACAGTACCTGATCGACAAACTGTTGCACGATAAAGCGACAATCTGGAACGAATGCGTAAAATTCTTAGGCATAGAAAACAACAATTCAGAGAAAAAAGAGCGTGTCGTCGTTGATGAAGTCAAGTCGGGCGAGTCTGCAACCAACGTCTTTCGTCTGAGTTTTTTGAAGTCACGACAACAGGCCGTGGATCAGATCAACGATCTTTGGCCTAGTCTTGACCTTGGTATATCATGGGGTGACGACAGCAGTAGCGGCATTCTGGACGCTGATGAAAGGACGGTGAGCGACGATGACGGATTACAGTGATCTCGCCATGCCCGATCATGCGGCTGATTTTACCCTGACATTGGGGAATGTCATAGCCTTGGGGTATGATACGGACAAAAAACTTCATCTTGACCCGGCGCATTATCCGATTTTCGATGAAAAACACCGGCCTGAACTCAATCACAAGATAGCCGCACATTACGCTTTGCGAGAGATCGGCCAGGAGACTGTGGAACAGTTTGTGTTCTATCTTGGCCGCACCATGAATGAAATCATGCCATACTATAATCAGCTATACATGTCAGAGCAGAAAAAGTATGATCCGCTTTTGACCACTGACATGACTTTAAAGATTGATTCAAATAATGTTTCAGAATCATCAGGCAAGTCGAACGGCGACCAGTCGTCCAAGGTGACCGGATCAAGCGACACCAAGTCAACATCCGATACCGACGCGACTTCTTTCCATTCGGAAAACCCTCAGACGCAAAGCGATTTTACCAACAATGCGACCACAGCGGATCGCACACAGTCACACGCCGAAACCAACACACAGAATTCACAATCAAGTGATACGGAATCAGTCTCGCATTCCGCAACAGACTACAATCATTCCAATGACACCGGAAATACACTACAGCATTCCGCGGGTTTTTCCGGCGTGTCGGGCGCACAGCTGATTACTGAATGGCGTTCTGCCATGCTCAACATTGACATGATGGTCGTCAATGAACTGGAATCTTGTTTCATGGGCATTTGGGGAACAGCGGATCAAATGAGACGTGATTATATGCCATTATACCACATAGAGGACAGGATATAAAAATGGACACATACACATGGGGGGGCAGTCTACCGTTAAGCATTCTGGACGACAGGCCGCGCCGATACACTACTTCACAACCTTTCACGTACCGCGACACGCTCACTACCTTGCGAGAGATTGAGGAACTCAAATGCAATCTTAACAAATTGGTGGATTATCTCAATGACATGTCCAAGGATTTGGATGATTTTGAAAAGATAGTCAAAAAGGCTCTTGAGGAAATTTTGGTAGATTTTCAAAAAAGGCTTGACGCTCTTGAAAGTCGCCTGATCGACACGATCAAAGAGGCTAATTCGCATGGCATAGCGGAAAGCCCGGTGCGTGGTCGAACACAGGCACTTGATTTTGTCCTTGGCGACATGTACGATAATCTCAGGTACTATGGATTATTTGCAAAAGATTACGACGATATGCGTCTTACTGCCAAAGAATACGATGATATGCAGACAGGGGCACGCCGATATGATCTACAGGCAAGCCGACGACTCAATCCGGTCATGGGCGACTATCGTGGACGAGACGACTTTTGGGCGAAACTGCCGGAAATGCCAACGGAACCGGCACAAGAAACTTTTCTCACAAAAGATGAAGCGAAAAACACGTACATGACATTACATCCTGATTCAAACCAATTTGAGGAAAAGAGCAGACAATGACAGCAACAAACCATACAACGAATTATGGACTGAGCCAATGGTTGGGGACAGACCATCCATCGTTTCTCAACGACGTAAACAGCGATAATACCAAGATCGATCAGGCCATAAAAGGACTGGATGAAAAGATTACACAGTCGGCGGGTATCTCACAGGATACAGCTGACAGCCGATATGTTCAAAAAACTTCACAAGCACCTGATGATACAGGACTTACGGCCGATCAGATTGACAGACTGTACGTAGATAGCGATAATATTATCAGACTGAAACCAGCAAACTGAAAAAGGAAAGAAAATGGCAAGCACAAACAAGACAGTAAATTACAATCTTTCGCAATTTGCCGACGACGATAAGCCGTCATGGCGTGGCGACTACAACGGCGACATGACCCGTATCGACAAGGCCATCGACACCGTAGCAACAGACACCAACACCAATAAAAAAAGAATTGAAGAAGTAGACGACAAGGCAAAAGCCGCACAGACATCGGCAGACAATGCACAGAAAACCGCTCAAACAGGCGTTGACTCAGCTAATTCAGCACAAAATTCAGCAAACAGCGCTCTGAACATTCTTCAAGGAGCTGGCCTGAATTCAGCGAACGACGGAACGCAAATGCGCGACGAGATCAAAGCCAAGGCCAATACTTCAGACGTGTATAGCCGCACCCAAGCAGATAGCCGTTTTGCTACAAAAGTCGAACTCAACGGAAAGGCAGACAGCGGAACATCGTATACAAAGAATGAATCTGATCTAAGATTCGTCAAAGTATCAACCCTTCAAAAGCCAAACATCATCGCGATTGGCGATTCTTTCGGCCAAGGATACGGGACAAGCGACGAAAAAAACAAGAACTGTTATGCGGTTATGGGCAGTCTACTTAATGCAAATGTTTTCAATTATAGTGTTGGCGGATCAGGTTTCATCCACACTGCTGACGGCAACACAGGCGACACGTATACAGGACAGCTTAACCGTGCGAAAGCCGAGCATTCATCCAATGCTGATGATATAAATTATATTGTAGTAACAGGCGGTCAGAACGACAACAAGGTAGGCGACAACAATGTAATCTCAGCTATGCGGAACTTTTTCGTATCAGCGCACGCTTATTTTAAAAATGCTGAAATAATCTACTATCCTATGCAGTACGGGGCCAACCCTTTGCCCATGACACTGTATGCACTGTACGCAAAGCTGATCCGCACGGCGCAAATGGGGCCATGGGTCAGGGTGATCCGTTTCGGCTACACGGCATTGCGAGGGAGGTACGACCTTTGCACAAGCTCTACACATCCGAACGACGACGGGGCCTATCTTTTGGGGCACCGTCTGGCAGATATTGTTCAAGGATCTTCGGATGGTGATTTTCCTCAGCTTGAGGGTTTCCGCGCCGGGCCGAACGTTACGCTTGACGGTGAAAATTGGGCGAGCTATGAGAACGGTATCATATCGATCCGTGGCGCAATCAAGGCGAAAGAGGGTCACGCTGATTGGACGATGAATGAAAAAGTCTGCTGGTTGCCGGCATTCTGCAAGGCCGTTAACCCGACCGGATATTTTCCGGGGGCGACTACATCAGGCGAACTGTTGCTCATGGGAGTCAACAACGAAGCGGACGGCGAACAACCGACACTGATCATCGGAGCGGGGAGCCATGCGAACAACGAACTGATCTTCAATGTCACGCTTGGTCCAACGTTCTGAAAACAGTTGAAATGGCCCCGTCTGATTTGACGGGGCCATTTGCGTATGCTAAACTAACCACAGGAGATCATTATGTCAAACCAGTCACTGTATGCCATGTATGTTATAGGAAAAGTTGAATCAAACAACAACTGGTCTTCTGTGAATTTTCATGACCCGATCACCATCGGCATGATGCAATGGTACGGAACAAGGGCATACAGTCTACTCAATCGCGGGCGTTCCGCCGATCCTACAGGATGGTCTAATTTTAAAAATTCTGCAAACGACCTAGCAAGCCAAGTCGAATCAAACTCAACGAACTGGAATCTAAGATACTTGACGCAAGCAGAGGGGAATGCTTGGATCGAATGGTCGAAAAGAGTTGAAAACCATGCATTCCAACAGGCACAGTGGGAAGATGATTACCGCGACTATTCCGGCGTTTGCGACAAGTACGGTTTTCCCTCTTCAAACACCAAAGAGCGAATATTTTTCATGAGCATGTACCACCAGTCACCCGTATCGGCTTTCCGTGTGATCGGTTCGGTAAGCTCTACGGCCAATCTTGATCTTCTGCATTCAGCCGCGCTGAACGATTCTGTCTTGGGAAATTACAAGAACCGTTATAATACTGTATATGATCTTCTGAAGAATTGGGACGGTCAGAGTGCGCCCCCTGATTTTGGGCAGTCGGGAGACGTTGATAACAGTCCTGGTGGAAACACTCCGACTATCGGCGGGACAAGCGACAAGACCGCATGGATACATGTCAAACAGAATACTTTATATTTGCATGAAAAAGGGAAAATTCGTACATTTTATCCATCGTCAGCACAGAATTATATTGAAAAATTCAGCAAAGGAACACCAATAGACAACAATAATCAGACAGATCATGGATCGAATACAGGTTCAGGATCAAGTTCAAAAGTCGTTGAATGGGTCAAGTCAAGAATCGGCAAATACGACTACTCGCAAGGCCCAGGACGACTCAATCCAGATTCCACAGGATACACAGATTGTTCAGGATTATGGTGGCGAGCCTACATGGATGTAACCGGCATTGATGTTGGCACATATACAGGATCGATGGCCCAAAAAGGCACACTTATAGCAGATTCAACAAATATGAGTATACAGGACGCTATAAAAAAAGTCAAATCTGGCGATCTCTTGCTTTTAGGAAAACGCCCCATTTTCGATCACGTAGAGGGGTTTGTTTCCGATGGTCAGGCACAAACGCTTTCACACGGCGGCCCCGGCAAAGGGCCAAACTACCAAAACGCTATAAGCGAAATACAGTATTTTGGAAATTCTTGGCAGATCAGGAGATACGTCTAATGGAATTCAACGAAGAGGACTACTACAGTCTGCACAGAATACTCTCATACAATGCTGTCTGGAACTTCATAATAGGCGCGCGTGGTTTAGGGAAAACCTTTGACGCTAAACGCCATGTCCTGAGGGATTCTATAAAGACAGGCGCACAATTTATTTATCTTAGAAGAACCGATGTTGAAATAAAGGGTGGCGCTAAGGAAAAGTGGATGGACGATATTCTATTTGAATTTAAGAATTTTGAATTCAGAATAAACGGAAACACTCTGCAATGGCGACGCGACAAGAAAAAAGACGAAAAGGAAAACAACAATGAATGGCATACTGCCGGATATTTTCTAGCCCTTTCGCAATCAGGCGGGAAAAAGTCCATACCTTATCCTAATGTTCGATGGATCATATATGATGAAGTATTCCCGGATAACCTGAGATTCCTGAGCAATGAAGTAACATTGTTTGAAGAATTCTATAATACAGTGGATCGCACACACGATCATACCAGAGTGCTTTTCCTATCGAATGCAGTCAGCCAGGCTAATCCGTACTTCTCAAAATTCCATATCGATATCAACGACCAACAGAAGAAACACGAACAGTTCAAGACTTATTGCGACGGTTTCATTGGCATTGAGTTTGCCGATTATGCGGGCTTTTCGGCAAAAGTTGAAAAGTCAAGGTACGGTAAATTCCTGAGAAAATATGATCCCGACTATGCGGATTATGCTATCAGCAATAGATTCCTGGATGATGTGAATGGGTTGATCGAACCGTTCAATCCGAAACTAGGCTATATGTTCACTCTTGAAACAGAGGATAGTGGCACATTCGGAGTATGGTCAAAGATCGGTGATTCGATCTCATATTTTGTCAGCCGTCGTGTCAAAAAACATGCCGAATACCATTATACACTTGACTACAGGAAAGTCAACGAGCATACCATATATGTAAAAAAGTCCGATAACATCGTAGCTAATCTGCTGGCCGCTTACAGAACCGGCGACGTTCGTTTCGACACACGCCAATGCAAAGCAGACTTCATGCAAGTGGTAGGATCACTGATCGGAAAGTGAGGATTATAAATGGACTTTGTAGGAATC
>JAAOBB010000093.1_pt1 | contig 16786 bp, 15 predicted proteins | sample 7267541 | NCBI WGS metagenome assembly JAAOBB01 (sample SAMN14345205, study PRJNA599270) | viral metagenome | isolation source: viral-like particles (VLPs) isolated from bee gut | host: Apis mellifera | place: Switzerland:Lausanne | collected 2017-01/2018-02 | reverse complement strand
GTCCCGTCAGGCGTGCAGACCACCGAGAAATACCGGTCGTTCCTACCCAAACAGCATGACGAGGACTTCCGGCTTTGGGAATCCATGTTGCCCTACATCTACCAGCTCAACATCGTCCGGGAAGCCGCCAATACCTACGAGTGATGCTCTACCTGTAAACGGGATTTGTAAAATCCATTTTCGATAGAATTGTGAAAGTAGAAGATAGCGCAACCTTCTAAGGACAGGAACTACAAAGATGCCTACGAATCTTAACACGACATACAATGCCAAGGACCTAGACCTGTATGGTGCCGGTTTTGGCATGTTGAAATACGGTGCCGACAACATCGACTGGGTGGCGAACTTCACCGACCAAGGCCAACCGGCGCTTGGTCAGCCAATCGATGTCATGACCATCAACGACGTACATCCGCGAGCCATCATCCCGCCCATGGCCGTGTCTTCCGGCACGTTGACATTCCAGACATACGCACTGAGGACGGACGGCATGTGGGGTTCCATCTTCAACGGTCGTTTCAAGGGGGCCGTGGAACTGGTGGATTTGTTCAGGAAGCAGTTGGACCTTGGTGCAATCACCATCCATTGGGTGACGACCGACGTGGACGGCGTGCCGACCAAGATTTACACCTATTTCGGTGTCGTGGTCACCAATTTCACCAAGGACATCAGGGTCACCAACACCGGTGCGAATCAGGCTACCCACACCTTCACTTGCAAGTACATAGACGCTAGAGAGTCGGTCAAGAACGCCTGATTCAGACGTGACCAGCAAAGGATTGGAATAGAATATGACAGCTTACATCCCGCCAAGCGTTATCGTCAACGGCGATGCCACACCGGGCGCGACCACCCAGTTCATCATCCCGAGCACCATCTGCATCATCGGCAACATCGACAAATACCCGTCGAAAACCGTGTCGAGGGTCTTGGAGAACGGCGCTACGGCCACCATCAGCGTAGAGAACCTGATTGAGGACAGCATCAGGCTCACCGACTACAGCGGCAATGTCTTGGTCAAGGACACCGACTACACCCAGACCGTGGACATCGAGAAGAAGACCTTCTCAGTGACCGTCACCAACCCCGACATCAAGACACAGGCCATCATGATTGCCTATGAGTGGGTCCCCGACAAGTTCTTCGACCCTTTGAAATGGTTTACCAAGAATTCCATCAACGACTATTACGGCGAGCCTTGGAACGACGACCATTCCATCAATTCCCCGATTTCCGCCGCCGCCGAACTGGCATTCAACAACGGTGCCACTTCATTGTGCATCCTTCCGGTCTTCGAGGCAACCATAGGCGCTGACGGCAAACCCACCGACAAGAATCCCCATCAGGGCCTTACCGATGCTCTGGAGAAGCTGAAGCTACAGGACGACATCGCCATCATCTGTCCGGTTGGATTCGACAAGGATTCGCTGGTGCAAATCAGGAACCATATCGACTGGTGCAACAAGAACCGTCTGGAGCGCCGTGGAATCTTCGCACTTGACGGCATAGCCAAGACCTATTCCATCGAGGATATCATCAACATCCAGATGTCCCTCGACAACAGCGCGGTCATGTTCATATCGAACACGATTTCCTATTTGTTCGTGTCGAATTCCCGTACATACATCGAGCTTCCCGGTTGGCTGTACGCCGCCGCTGTGGCCGGTCTGGCGATTTCCCAGCCGTTCTACCAGTCCCTTACCCGTATGAATCTGTCCGGCTTCTACAACGTCCAGCCGTATCTGTACGAGGAGAAGAACATGCTGGCACAGTCGGGCGGGTGCGTGCTTGAGATGGCGAACGGTTCCGTGAAGATTCGCCAGTCCAATGTGACCACACAGAGCCGAATCCTCGACTGGTCCTATTCCGGCGTGTACCAGTACGTGACCCGGGCCATGAGGACCCTGTTCGACCCGTACATCGGCAAGCCTTCATCCGATGCGACTCTGCTCGCCATCAACTCGCTTGCCATGAACGAACTGAGCATCATGGTGGACAGAGGGTTCATCGCCAACTACGACGACCTTGAGGTAAGACGGCGCAACGAACAGCCGGACACCATCGATGTGAGCTTCAAGTACGCATGGCTCCAGCCCATCAACTGGATTTATGTGAACTTCTCAGTCGACATGACCTACTGATTGACAGGGCGCGAACCATCATCGCGCCCTTTGCATGGGAGATGATTTGATTTATGGCGCATGTGGTAGCCGGATTCAGAAGCGGCCTGAAGCAGACCATGAGGAATGCCTTCATCAACGCCTTCACCGACAGCTTCTGGTCTTCCATCGATGATTCGGTCAAGGACATCGACCCAGAGAAAATCGTGTTCACGGATTTTCCCGTCAAAGCACAGGAATTCCCGTTCATCGTCCTCAACATCAATTTCGGACGGGTGACTTGGGGCGACATCAACAGGCCGAACGAATCGAAGCAGTACATAAAAACAGCAATGTGCGAAGCCACCACAAGCATCGATGTCTATGCAAAATCGGCGGCACAATGCGACCGGATGTTCGATTCCATCCTGAACATGCTGTCGTTCGCCTATACAAGGCCGAAAAACTCGAAATGGGTCAGCATCATGGAGTATTCGGTCGACGGTCTGGTGGTGAACCCTGTCCTGAACAATCTTTCGGTGTCCACTTCATCAGCCGCCAAGGGCATTGAATGGAACAAGGACCAGATGTTCTACATGTCCACCATTTCGTTTGATTCCCATGTGAAATGGACCATGAAGCCGAATGAAGAGGAAATCGCCACAATCAAGGAAATCGATGTCCATGCCCAACCTAAGTTCACATACTAACCCGCGCCACGGTTCCGGTGTCAGGAAGCAGTCAACCGAGGACCGCGCATTGAGGACGGTCAAAAGAAACGGGTGGCTGACCCATTTCTTCATCATCTTCCTGTATCTGTCCTCAGCGGCCATATACATGTCCCGTGCCCTTGAAAGACAGGATGTCTTCGTTTCGACGCTGGTCATCGTGCTGAGTTGCTTCTGTGTCTATCTGGTCATCAAAGGGAACCCGACCAAGGAAAAGCTCCCGCTTCTGGTCATGATAATCATGATGCTGTGCGAGGAGATTTCCTTCATCGTAAGCAACTATGCATCCATCGATGCCACGCTGATTTTCACAAGGCTGTTCATTCCCATATCGCTCATGTACCGGTATACGACGATAAACGACCTTACCTACAGGGAATTGATGGAGTGACCGATGGGAGACTTCAAGACAATCACCGATTTCATCATCCAATTCATGAATTCCGATGGATTCGTCGGAATCGTCGGTGCCCTGTCCATGATACTGTCGTCAATATCGAATAAGGCGATTCCCGACATGAAACATGACAACAGTTCATCGAAGAAAAACAATAATGGTTCACGTCCCGTGAACAACGATGACAGGAATTGGTTTGACAATATCTCTGTGAAGATTGATGTCATCCAGAATTCTCAGGAAATCATGATGGACAACATCAAATCCATCAGCGACAGCCTGTACATGGTGAACGAACGTCTTGAAGGTGTTGAAAAGGAAATGAAGAACTTGAAGCGTGAATCCAAGATTCAGCGCGAGAAGACCGAACAGCACGACCGCGAGCTTATCGCCATGAAGACCAGAGAGGAAACCCGATGAAAAGCCTGACCTACAACCGTCCTTACCAGTATGTTGAGGATTTGCGTCTTTTCGCTTGCTATCGCTCCAAGGAACATGCCGTATTCGTAGGGCAAGGGTTTGCCGACAATGCCGTGGCCTTCATCGAGAACGGCCCCATGCTGACCAAACTCGAGCAACAGGGCAAGGTCGTCCATGGGGACTTCGACCAGCTCATTACCCAGAGCTTCGATGTCGCCATGCCCTTCCGAATCTATGTTGTCAACCCCGACGACGAAAACGGCAAGGCTTCAAATGCCATCGAATACACGGCATCCAGCGATACGCCGGTCCTCGATGTCAAGGTCGACGGCAAAAGCGTGGTCAAGGACCAGATTGCCGTAATCGACCTGACCGGCAAGCTCGATGTCATCATGAAGCCGAACAAAATCTACGGCACCGACGCTGACGGCAGGGAGGCCCAATTCGACCGCCAGCAAATCGAGGGGGTACAGCATTTCTTCCTGAACGGCGAGGAAATCCCCGTCGACATGGGCAATGTGCGTCTTATCGACATCGCCAAGGAATCCAAGACCGTCCAACGGGTCAGCACGCCGCTTCAGATTTACGGTACCAATCAGGACGGCGAACAGGCCACCTACCCCCGTGATTTCTTCGCCACCAGTTCTTCCATGGATGATGCCACCAAGGAAATACAGAAACTGAGCGAGAACAAACAGGACAAGGACAAGAGCGCCAAGGACGGCTACCTTGCCATCATGAAGAACGGGCAGTCCGTTGGCTCCAGCGGCAACCTTGACGATATTCTGAACAACATCATGACCATCCAGCAGAATCTGGACAAGCTGACCCAGAAAATCGACAAGGGCTTTGTCAAGGACTGGAAGGCCCTGAGCGGTTCCGACAGTTCCATCCTCAACAACCCCATCGGTGACAGCTCCATCGTCATCACCGACAAGCCCATTGCTGATGAAAAGGCCATACGAGACACACCGAACGCCGTGGTCTACGGTCTGCAACCTGATAAAATCACCGATTCAGGCACGGTTGTGGGAACCAGAAATGCCGTGGGCAAATACGGTGTGGCAGTGGGGACGATAGCCACCGCCAAAGGGGATTCGGCGGTCGCCGTAGGCTCTCTGGCGACGGCTTCAGGCGACAATTCCACAACCATCGGCAAGAATTCATCGGCCACGGGGAAAGGCTCCGTGGCCATCGGATTCAATTCGTTGGCTGACAAGGACAACACGGTTTCCGTGGGGTTCGAGCCATCGGATTCCAGCAAGACACCGACCTATCGCCGGATAATCGCCGTGGATGCACCCACCAATCCCCATGATGCCGCCAACAAGGCCTATGTGGACAGCAACGGCGGCATTTCCGAATACAACAAGAGCTTCGAGCCGTTTTCCAACCCGTATTTTCTCAGTTCCATGGGCAACATCGACAAATGGAAGCTGTCCGATGCCACCAATCGGGATTCAACTGAAGACAACGCTTTTTATGGTTTCGTCAGGCTTGACGCTCTTGATAGCGAGAAGATTTCCTATCCTTCGACATGGAATCCGAATCTTGTCGGCGCAATCAGAATCAATGCCAATGGCGATATAAATGCTGGCCTTGAATCAAAATACCTTCGCATCCTTGATGACGACCAATACCGGATGACCTTCAATATAGGAAGCAACAACCCGAAACCCAGCAATTGGGCGAATTCGTATATTGCTGTAACCATAAACATAAAGAATCCTTCAGGCAATGATTTTAGAGAAGGACTGTTTAACATAGAGCCGCAAGACATTATTGGTTCCATGAAAACCTATGACATCACCTTCAGCCTCAAGAACTTCGTGTCGGCGCACAAGGAACTGAGTCAGCCATATGATGCATACATACAGATAACGGTCATCAGCCACTACATAACCGGTTGGCATGTATTCGTTACAGGAACAAGGATGAGGAACGTCCCCAGCCAATCCGTGCCGACCTTGTTGAATTCCACATCGCCTATTTCAAACAGGTTCCTTTCATCAAGCATGGGCAATGTCGACGGATGGCGTTATTCACCAACCGGAAAAAGCGGTACATGGCATCCGGCCTCGATTATTGGAAATCAAGATATTGTCGGATTGACTTCATTCGATTCCAATGTCGTCAATTATGGTCTCATGAGAATCAACGACAAGGAAGCGTGGGTGATAGCCACCCAGTTCGCGCCTGAAATGTATTCCACATACCGTTTCTCATGCCAGTTTACGGTAGACTGGAATTACCCCAGCGGCAAGAGCGCCAGCGTTGAAATCGGATATGCGTTTGTCAAGAACGATTCGATTGTTCCCGTCAATGTCAAGACCACTGTGGGACCGGTAAGCACAACGGGTCCTACCGTATGGAATACGGTATTGGGCACCGTGACTTGCAACTTGAAGACGGTCGGCGGCATCGTGCCGATGATTCACATAGTGAATCCTGTGAGCGACGGGACGCAAAGCACACAAGTCTATATCAGCAACATCCGAATCGAGCGGGTGTCGTTGAACGACGGAACCACAGAGCTGTATCATCCGAAGATGCCTTATATGATGCCAAACGACAACAAGTATAAAAGCACCATTACACGAATAAACGACCTTGCTTTCCTGTCGATAGATTCACAATTCAGAACGGCAAAAGATAATTCGCCAGATGCTACCAAACCATGGGATGTGGCGAATCAGTCTGACCTGTCTGTTGGCCCGCTTCCTGAACAATGGCGACCGGCAAAAGGAACAGGAAGCATTGTGGTGAACTGCATGAGTCCGAATGCAAAGCCTTTCGTCATCAAGATTGCCGAAGACGGCACCATGTCGGCCACGGGAACCGTCAACCCCTATTTAGGGGTATATGGTTCGGCGGTGTATCCGCTTGGTGATTTCACCAAACCACAGAACGGCTTGCCAGCTACAACGGGCAAGTCTTTGCCGATTCCGCCTTCATCGTCTGATTCACAATCGGATGATGCTGATTCCAAACCGGATGCGGACGATTCGTCAACGGCAACATCATCATCAGATACAAATGGTTCGGAAAGCCAAAAGCCTACAGAAACTTCAGGTGCTTCGACAGATGAATCCAATGATGCACAAACCGCACAGGCAACATCGAATGATGCGGCAACCAACGAAAACACCGGTTCCGGCCAGAAGTAAGATGACGACAACAAGTAGATTCTGTAAATGGGATTTGGGATTTTCGGAATTGCTACAATTGTGTATAGGTCGTGAAACTGTGGACCTATACAACCGATAAAGAGGAGTCTGTATGAAAACAAGCGCGGATGACACCGTGAATGTCGCCCCCTTTGTCGATGACAAACCAGACGATGAAAACAAGGAGTCCGTGGATGACGATGCCAAGACCGAGGACGACGCTGTAGAAGGCGATTCCCCGGAAGGCATCCAAGCTGAAAACCAGATGCAGAACGACAGTTCCGACGATTCGGCGGACAGCAACGCGGATGAACTGCTTTCCAAAATTGAAGACGTAGTGCTTGACAAATTCAAGGAATTCCTGTCGAGCGAAACAGAAAAGGTTGACGCTACCGATGATGACGACAAGGAATCGGACGGCGACGACACTGAAAGGACCAGCGCTATGAGCTGTAGCGAAAGAAAAGTGGCTACCGGGACTGACGGCAAGCCTTCCGACACCGCATTGAACCCAGCCGATGTCGTCGACAACGCCCCCAAGACCGGCATCGACTTCGACACCGTGAAGGAAGTGGACCGCCAGAAGGACAAGTCCACCGAGCCGGGCAGTTCCTTCCTTGGCGACAACTTCGACGGTTCCACCATCAACCCCGGTGACATCGACTACACCAACACCCCGGTGTCCAAGCCGGACAACGCCGCTTCCACCGCATCCACCGCTTCAGTCATGAAGCTGGTCGACCAGTACATCAAGGCCGGGGTCATCAACGAGAGCAAGCGCTTCGATACGATTGCCAGTCTCGCTTCCCTCTCCCCCGAGGCAGTCAAGAACCAGTCTCTGGCGATTGCCAGCATCATCGATGCCAACAAGCGCCGTTCCGAGGAAATGGCCGCCGTGGCCCGTTCTGCCAAGATGAACCGTCATTTTGCCGACGATTCCACCGATGATGCGGACGACCAGACCGATGATGCCGATAGCGTTGCCGACGACTTGGAGGACGAGAACGGCGACAACACCGCCAAGAACAAGGACAAGGCCACTGGAACCAAGACTTGCGCCCTTATCGACATGTTCGGCACCGCCAAGGCCACCGTCGCCAGAAGGAGCGCCGGACGATTCATCTGGCGCACCGCAAGCCGTTCCGGCACCGCGACCAACCTGACCAAGGCCATCGCCGCCGCGAGCAAGGCTTCAGGCACACCGCTGGTCCGTGCCACCGACAAGAACATCGAAGTGGCTTCCCGCCGCCGCAAGGCCAACCGCCGCGCCAAGATTCAAGCGCATCGCGCTCAGGCCCGCCGCGCCGCCGCCGTCAGAAGAAGCCATTCCGCCAAGGTGTCCCGCAAGGCCGAAATCCGCAATGTTCAGGCCCGCCGCGCCCCTCAGATTCAGCGTATGCACACCCCGAGCCTGACCACTCGCACTTCCGGCACGAATGAGCCACAGCTCATTTACTGACAACACTTTTCACCCCTTCAATACGAAACACAACAAAGGATTGTTATGATTCAAACCACTTCCGTAAGTGATGCATGGCTTGGCCGTACCGCCAAACTGGAATACGACAACGCCATCGAATTCGCCGGTCACCTCAATTGGGACAAAGCCGCCGACAAGCCGGACATTCTGCCCGGCATGGTCGTCAAGTCCCTTGGCAACAAGGAGCTGGCTCTGTATGACGGAACCGGCACCCCGTTCGGTCTCGCCGCCATCTTCGTCGCCCCCAAGTACGGCAAGCGCGGCATCAACCAGCTTGACGAAGACGGCAATTTCACCGCCATCGTCGGCACCAACAACACCACGGTCCGTGTGTGGAACGATGCCCTTTCCACCGAATTCAAGAAGGCCTTTGCCGATGACAAAGGCACCCTTACCCCCGTGTACGCTGGCAAGGACGGCAAGCTGACCACCAAAGATTCCGGCTCCGGCGTTGTCGGTGTGCTTAACGAATTCGATGACGATTCCGTCGTCATCCAGCTTTATGCGCCCACTGCATCCGCTACACCAGCCGCTGGTGGTAGCACCACCCCGACCGCCTGATATAAGAAACGAGATTGTGAAAAATGAGAACTGTTCTTGCTAAGGATTGGGCCAATCTTGCAAACCGTCAGATGGCCCGCAACGGCGGAAAGCGCATGACCGCAGACCAGCGCAAAGCCGCCATGAGGAGCCTTCTGAACAAGGAGAACGGCAACCACAAGGTCGCTGAAGCCATGGTCGGCCCCATCTCCATCCGGGTCAACTATGAAGGCATCTCCCGTCAGGCTCTGGTCGAGGACCTTGTGCCCATGGGCGAGATTCGCGCCTACCCTGTCCTGAACGACATTCCCAAGGCCTATTCGCTGAATTCCAACGACGGCGAAGTCCGCATCTCCCAAGTGGAAGCCAAGCAGATTATCCCCAAGTACGGACGAATCGCCACCGAGTGGAGCATTCAGCGCACCGATTTGGAGCTGTCCGCCGCTTCACCCGTCGAGTACGCCGACAACCAGTCCGTCCAGTCCCTGATGATGAAAGAGGACGACCTTCTGTACAACGGCCTCGATTTGCTGGTCGACGACTGGAAGGACGAACACGCGGGCGACGGTAGCAACGACATCACCCTTGCCACCGGTGGCGCTCTTGACTACGACACCGTGCTGACCGCACAGGGCTTCCTTGAGAGCCAGCGCACCGAAGGTTCCAACATCATCGCCAACCCACAGGATATGCAAGATATCTACCGTTGGGACCTTGGCACCGTGGGCCTGAAGTTCAAGGACGACGTGTTCGCCGGTTACCGGAAGACCACCTTCGGCAACTGGACCATGCTCCGCTCCGTGACCGTCCCCAAGGGCACTTTCTACATCACCGCCCCGGCCAACATGCTTGGCATCTTCTCCACCCGCTACGGCATCGAGCAGACCGACGACGTGACCGCCGCCAACAAGTTCCAGATTCGCTCCATCTTCGACGAGCTGGTCTCCGAAGTGCTGGTGAACCGCAACGCCGTGGTCCGCATCAAGAAGGCCGTGGCCTGATTTGATTCTTCGCCCGGTGTCCCTTCAGCCGGGCGATTTCAATAACCAGAACCCCCCCCTACCAGAGACAGGGGCTTGTCCATTAGAGACAGGCCCCTGTTTTCATATCCGTATTTATCAAAATTTTACGAATTATGAAAACGACGTTCCACTAGGATATGAAGTGTAGATATCACACCAGATGAAAGGCTGTAAAACGCCATGACCGACAAATACGAAAAGGAATTCCCGCTTTCAGGTCCCTTGACCTTCCCGGGGAGAATCGACAAGAAGATTGCGGAAGTCTTTGAAAGGACTACGGGAAGCGGTTCTGGAACCGGGACCGGCACAGGAACCAGCGGTTCCGCCGACGCATCAACGGCCATCGACGAATACGTGAGCAAAATGAGCGGTGACCAAGCCGGGAAATTCGCTCAGAAGCTCGCATCCTATTCCAATGCGGTCAGCACCCTTGTAGGCGCATCCCTACAGGATTCACAAATCACCCAGTTCTTCACCAATCTTGTCAACCAGTTGCTTTCTTCCAATAAGTTCAGGGATGCCGTCAACGCCCTTATTGCTTCAGCCAATCAGGAACTGACAAGCAAATTGCAATCACAATGGAACGATACGACTGATGAATTCCTTAAAGTTGTTGATAACAACATAAACAACGTCACAAAGAGCGATAGTTTCAAGAACGATGTCGCCGCCCTAGTCAAACAGTACATGGCCGAGAACACGGCAAAATCGGGTTCAGGAACAGATACGAACGGGACACAGCAACCAACCAACAGCGGAAACGCTTCCAACTGACCGGATTCCATCCAAGCAAGGCATTCATATTGTCCGGTGATATGGGTGCCTTGCTTTATACATGGCAAAAGGGAACAGGATTGTGAAGACACGAAAATGATACAATTGGAATAGGCGTATTTTAAGGAGAAATCAATGTCCGATATGGCATCAAGGTATCCGGTGAGTGTGGATAACCACCTGAAGATTCCCCGTACCCCGGCAGTCGCCAGACTGTCGGAAAACGAAGCCCCAGAGGACTATGGATTTCCCGGCCAGAACGAAAACTCGCACCCTGATTTGCACAATGCGGAAAACAACTCGATAAAATCGATAGAGCGCCATGCCTTGGTCGATGATTCGAGCTTCTCGCACGACCATTCGGACCCCTATAATGTGGACTACTCACAGGAAGCCTACATGGAGCATCCGAACACCAAGAAGGGCCGTCAGCTTCGGGTTCAGAACACCCATGTCTTCACCAACAACAAGACGGCGCTCGATAAGATGTCCACATACCCGGACACCGATTTCGACGGCGTGCATCATTCCCTTGGCAAGGACGGCTCCATAGCCGACTATCAGGCCGTCTCAGGCAAGATGTGGAAGGACAAGGGGCTTCAGCATGTGCCCGACCATTACTTCGACACCGTTGACCAGCTCAAGGACAAATGGGATTCCTCGATAGTCAAGTATCCGGGGGACAACCTTGCCGACCAGATTATCGCAATCCTTGCCGGAATGAAGGCCATTCAGGACCAGCTTGGCAAGGACGACAAGACCTTCCAAGCCATCCTCGACAAGGTGTACAAGGGCGGCAGAGTCAACAGCGACGGCACCATCACTTGGGGCCAGCCCGAGACTTGGGCCAAGATTCCCATTGGAAACCTCAATGTCTTCTCGCAAAGCAATCCCAATGCCGATACCATCATCGGGGCCATCAGAACGAGGGGCATCGAAAACGCCGATATTCGCTCCCAGTGACGATTTGCAGAAAGGCCTTGGACACCCATGGTGTATGGACACGGAAAGAAACATGTTGCTTGGCATTCCGACTGGAACGGGTACCTGTATGCCGATTTCCGGTTCGACATCGATGTCCAAATCAACGATGCCAAGACCAACATGCATTGCGTCATCCAGAACTTCTGGGCCAACTTCACGCCGGGTCCAAGCCGTGGATGGGGCTTCATCAACGTGGGCGCGTTCGCATGGAGCCTTGTGCCTTTCGACGGCAGATACCCCAGCGCCAACCACCTCGAGTCGTGGCCCCCTGTATGGGACCAGTGTATGCAGACATCGAACGGACAGGCCGGTAGCCGGACGATTTGGGGGTGCTATGCATCCGATGACCCGGCCACATCGGTTCAAGGAACGTTCGGCGGTTCATATGTCCATGATTTTCCATTGACACCCGACAATTTCAATTCCGAAGGTCAGTTGAACGGCAGTTTCAATCTGGTCAATTATTGGTCCAGATACTATGACAACTACGGGTCGCCGCCATCAAGGGTCAAGAGCGGTGACGAATTCGTCATCAATGCCAGCGACCTTGAATGGGACTTCTACCCGTTCGCCGTCATGTCAAACGGCCATTGGCTGTCATGCAACAGACCGGGCGGTTTCCTCAAGTCCATGACAGGTGGCGCATGGGCTGACAGAAAGAACGGCAAGCCGAGCGGTGATGAAGTGTTCATCTGGAACGGCGCATGGAGACAGGCCCCGAAGATTGGGGAACAGGGATGACCATGGAGAAACTGGCGACTTGGGATGATGTCCAGCAGAAGGCCTATCGGATAGTAAGCGCAAACGGCGTTGAAATCGAACAGATATCGACCTATTCCATCCTCTGCAAGGTCCAAGGCGACCATGGCGTGTATGAAGTGTATGTGAACAACAACGCCAAGGTGTATTCTTCCAACGACCTTGATGACACCGACTGGTATTGCTCATGCTCTTGGGGCGGTTGGACGAACACCGGAAACCGGCCCCATGACGGCCCGAACACCACGGGCACGGTGATAGTGAACGACCGGTTCTGCTCGCACGCCTATGCGGCTTACATGGTCCTACAGGCCTATAGGAAGTACCATAAGGGGCGTAGAGGATGATTCCAAGGAAACTCACCGAGAAGATAGCCAACAGGGCCGTCGAGGAATGCAAAATCTATGGCCGCCATCATGGATGGGGGTCGACTGAGGACATCAAGGCCTTCGCCCGCAAGGACATGGTGGGCATCAGGCTCAACGGGGCCTATTGGCTCAGATTCCAGAACGACGGCACAAGGCGATTCGTCATGTGGACCCTTGAAGGCAAGACCATCCCGCTGAGGGAGAACGTCTTCCGCGTCGCTTCAGGCGTGGGACAGCCCGGATACGTCCATATCGATGATGTGCTGGTGTGGCGCGACCGGAAGTGGGAGCATCCGGGAATCACCGCCACGCATTTTGTAGACAGGGCCGTGAAAAGGGCCTTTGACATGTACAGCAATGAAGTCAGAAAATACGGGCCGATAGCCCCGTTCAAGAGAGTCAGGAAGACGACACCATGAACCGCAGACCTATACAGAAGGGCGATTACGTCATCATCGACTATCCGACCCTCAACGCCATCGCCATATGCACGGACATGAGCTTCGATTCGTCCCTGACCAGCGGCATAGCCCACGATAATGTCCCCGCATACCGATTCGACTACATCGCCGGACTGTCGGTCGGTGGCGACAACAAATTCCATCCGCTGTCGGGTTTCATCTGGCTCAATGACGACACCGAAAACATCGATATCGTCGGTGTCAATGGCGTGGTGCTTCCGAGATACTACTATGGGCTTGATTTACAGGAGCTTCTAGGCTCCCAGAACGCCGACATCGATTATGTCGAGTGAGAAGAAGATTTTCAGAAAGGCCGAGTGATGGCAGAGCCGTTCATCAATGACACATACCCGAAGTCCTACTATGACACCGTTGCAAGGCAACAGGACGAAGACGGACTGAAGACCAAGACGCGGGAATGGCTGTCGAAACCCAGAATCTCGACATCGCGGGTTGCCGAAATCCTGACCTTCACCTTCGGCAAGCGGTCATCCATATCGTCCATATCCTTCGACATCCTGTCGGTCGGTTGCACCTATGAATTCACCTATGTGAATTCCGATGGCATAGAGCTTCCGCTCTTGCGTGACGACTACAACCAGATTTCCTTCACCGTCCAGTCAAAGAAGGAATGGCAGACTTGGCAGAACTGGGAATTCGACTGCCAGCCGTGCATCGCCACGAAATTGCGGATAAGGATGACAAGGGTCGACGACGAAAACGCCCCCGACACCGAGTATTCGGTGGGCATGAAGAACCTTGCCATCAAGCGCACCATCAGTTCAAGGGATGATGCGGCACTGGGCTTCAAGGACAACGTGGACGGCTTGGGCAACGTCATCTCCAAGACCGTCAAGGACTGGCAACCGGACAAGGCCATCGACGATTCCACCGACACCTATTGGAAGTCCGAGCCACAGATTTCACAGGATGCCGTGGTGGACCTGTACCTTGACATCAGGGACGAATACGGCGGCCCCCAGTATTTCGATGACATAGCCATCGACCCTGTGTACATGGGGTCGCAAATGAACATCTACTACACCAGCGACGACACCATTGGCGAACGTCTGGTGTCCTTCGATGTCTATGATTCGGTCACCGACATGGCATGGACCGACCAGAAGGGCTATTCGGTCGACACGTCGGGAACAGGGAGCTATCCTACGAACGGCACCATATCGTTCGATTTGAGGAAAGCACAGTTCGATGGGTCGAAATCTTGGTGCCTGTACACCAATTGGTGGATTAACAGTGCGGAAAAACTCAATATTGGTGAATACCGTCTTGGCGATAATTGCACTGTTTCAGGCTTCAACAATGAAATTGTGCTTGCTGTCAACAACCCGAGAACAGGTCCATTGTATTTAAGATTGGGAACACCGCCCAGTCATGGCGGTGGTTTATGGAACCCAATTGAATACAGCAACGGAAACCCGGACACTTCCAGAATCGATACCGAAGTGCGTCTTGGGGTCGGCGTATCCAACACCGATGACGGGCAGAAAGCCAACATCCGGTGCCGTGTCATAAACTACTGGCATTCGACAGGAAAAATCAAGAGCGACTGGTATTGGACGAATTCCGTTGCGACTTCCAAGCAGATATCGTCCATGGTCGATGGCATCCCCAAGGATTTCAAGACATCCGGTGATGTCAAAATCACAGGAAGCCCGATTCAGGAGATAACCCTTCCGCCGAATTCGCACATCGACATCCCGTTGAAGGACCTTGATGCCTTGCAGTCGATTTGCGACCCGGATTCACGTCAAAACGACGATGATTCCGATTCAAGAATCAGATACCGGAACAACCATCTCGACGGCACCCTTACCTATCGGACCGATGAAAAATACCTGACCAATGCGTTCTTCGAGATAGTCAAGAAGACCGATGCTGGCAAGGAAGACCACAAGACGTGGTGGAACGGCTACGAGGACAATTCCGAATCCTCATTGGTCATCAACGACAAATTCATGGGCACCAACTGGTTCTGGGACCCTCATTTTCGTCAGGACGGCGTATGGAAGCCCGAATCATCCGATGGCGACTATGAATGCTCATGGCAAGGAGTGAAAAACCAGTCGGTCAGCCTTCTGAGAAAGCACAGCAACCTTCTGGCGACCAACATCATCCAGTCGCCCAAGCCGTTGCTGGCACAATGGAGCAAATTCGACCACAAGACACAGACCTACGAGGACACATCTTCAGGTCTGCATATGATGCTTGGTTCTGACGGATACGCCACCTACAGGGTGGAAAGCGACATCATCAAAGGCGAAAGCTATGAACTGACCATGCTTCTGTCGGCCAATAATACCCATCTGCCCAAGGTGCTGTTCTCCCAGTACAGGAATTCCGACACGACGAATCCGGTAAAGACCGATGTCGTCTTCGACGGCACCGGAAAGACCTTCGACAAGCTCACGCCTGTGGCCTATGATGTCGACATGGCACCCGATGTGGACTATGGGGTCATCGTCTTCCAACGGTCCGATGCCGATTGCGACTTCCTTGTGAGCAACGTATGGCTTGGCACCTTCAAGGACTGGCAGTCCATGATGAACTACGACATCTTCTGGTTCGACGGCGATACTACGTTTTCCTCGACCATAGGTGCCAGCGAAACCAACGGCGTTCTGACGATAACGGGAAGGACAAGGGTCAGGAACCTCACCAAGCCCCCTGTCGACATCCCCAGAGGACAGCGCATGGTGTTCTCCGCAATCCCGACGCTATCCAAGGACACGGCGCTTTTCAAGGACTACGGGCTTTTCGTCTATGACGGAAGAACCGAACGATACATCGCCTTCAGCGACGCTCCGGTGGAATCAGGCAAGCGCCTTGAACTTGAGTTCACCACACCGGCGAACACAAGGCTGTTGTCGTTCGGATTCGTCGGCACGCTGATAGACGGGACGACGGTCACATGGTCGGAACCCATGCTTTGCACCCTCGAGGACTGGAACAGGCTCAAGGAAGCCGGAATCGACTGGTTTGACGGTTCGACGAACGCCGCTGACCTTGTTGACCTTGGCCGATATAATCAGGACTTCAATCTCAACCCACGGAATGATGAAACCGGTGACCTGATTGGCACCATTGGCAACCCTTCATGGACCATCAAGCGCAATTTCATCGGCAATGTCGTCTATCTCAATCCGGGTGACAACACATACAATGTCGAGGACTGGATTTGGGCGAAATCCGGCCAGTCCTTCGTCTTTTCCTTCTACACCAAGTCCGAAAACGGATTCTCAAGGGTCCAGCCGTATTTCGAGGACCGCGACGGAAACCAGTTCTACCCGGACAGATACACTTCGGAAAAGGGCGATTACGACTGGTATCTTATCTATGCCAGAGTATCCATCCCCTTCGGCCATAAGGCCGACTGGATGCATTTCGGGATACACCAGTCAGACCCCAACGCCCACACCTACATAGGCGATTTGCATTGCTACGACAATGCCATGGCATTCCAGCACATTGAGACCTACAACAAGTCGTCGGTGTCCCATGTCGTCGGTGCCAAGATGGACGAAAAGCTGTTCTCCGATATCGTCGTCCGTGTGGTCAACGCTTCCGAA
>JAAOBB010000089.1_pt1 | contig 16946 bp, 25 predicted proteins | sample 7267541 | NCBI WGS metagenome assembly JAAOBB01 (sample SAMN14345205, study PRJNA599270) | viral metagenome | isolation source: viral-like particles (VLPs) isolated from bee gut | host: Apis mellifera | place: Switzerland:Lausanne | collected 2017-01/2018-02 | reverse complement strand
CAGCAGAACGGTTTAAAAAACCGCTACCACTCCGGCCGCTCGAAGCCGCCGGACGGCGACGAGCGAAGGCCGAGGGCGGCGAGCTGTTCATGCCGCTTGTCCTGCCTCGCGTCGATGAGGCGCTGGCTCAGGTGCAGAGCGTACCACTGTCGGGCCACCAGCCTCGCGCCCTCCGGCCTGTCATCCGATTCGAGCCGGTCGAACACCGTCTGCGCTCCGGGGTCGATGACATGGATGTGATAGTCCAGCGCTATCCACTCGTCAAGCATCTGCGGATGGCGACGCGATCTGGGTATGCTCTTGACCACCCACACCTCGACCGGTTCGGCCAGGCGAGCCAGCTTGTTGTAGCAGCCCTGCCACGCACCCTGCGCGGCGGACACCAGGGCTTCCGGCCTCTCATGCCTCACATCCACGCTGGGCATGATGGTCGAGGCCAGACGGTCGAAGTCCAACACCAGCGCGTCGGCCGCTGCGTGCTCGGCCACGAACGTGGTCTTGCCTGCCTCGGGCGGGCCAATGACCATGTGCAGCGTCGCCCCGTAACCACTCAAGACCCTGTCCATTCGGCTCGCGTTGCAATGCTTGCAAGCTCTCCTGATGTTGGCCACGGTGTCCTTGCCGCCATGATGGAACGGCACGATATGGTCGTCCTCACGCCCGACATGCGTGCAACCCGGCAGATTCAGCCAGCACACGTTGCCGTACAGCCTGACGACCTCCGCGCGAACCTGCGGGTCGATGACCTGCCTTCTCGCCATCACTTCGCCTTCCTGCGGTTGTCGATGAACCTGTCCAACGCCCATACCTCGTAACGAACCATGCGCGACGGCTCCAGACGGATGACCTGCGGCCCCTCGTTGCGGCGGCGCCAACGCTTCAACGTCGAGACCGACACGTTGAGATACTGGGCGGCCTGCTCGGTCGTCAGCCTCGCCCTTGGATTGAGCGGCATCTAGATCAGTCCCACGTAGGCGCGAAGGCTCTTCAGCAGGTCGTCGCGGTCGAAGAACTGCAGGCTGCCACGCCGTTCGACCGGTTTCAACACGTAGCCTTTGCTGATGAGCTGTTGCAGAACGTGGTCGCCGTCCGGGTCTGTGGTGCTGGTGATGTTGGCGAAGTGGAGTGTGCCGGTGATGCGCCTGCGTTCGATGGTGCTGGTGGTTACGGTGTCGCGGTCGAGCTGGTCGATGTTCCAGCGTATCGCGTTCTTGATGTCCTTCGTGCGCTGCGCCTTGCTGCCCGAATGGGTGCGTTGACGGCGACGGCGGGTTGGTTTGTAATCGACTGAGTAGCCCATGATCTGCCTCGTTTCATTGTGGGTAAGTGGATGTTTCGGTGGATATGTCACCTTCGGGTGGTGAACGGTTGGTGCGGGGAACCTAAGCGCTTGAAAAGCGAAAACGCGATGGCGCTTCGCTTAACAGCTTGAGGTTCCCCAAGCGCTCTTCGTGACGGAGCCACGGCAGTATGCTTACAGGAAGCGGGCCGAAGCCCGCGACGATGGTCACGACGCTGGCCCCAAGACTGGTGAAGACGCTCGATTGTCCCTATGACGCCGACCAACATCGTTCGATGACGCACGCAACTCTCCCGCAGGAGCCTCTTAACCACCGGCCCGAAACCGGTGTGTTTGTAACGCGCTGTGCAAGGCGCGGCAGGGTGCTTAAAACGCCCTACAGGCAACCTGCGGTCGAACCTGATAGTCGGGCATTCAATTATCGGAAACCTTGGAATCTAACCCGGCTCGCGCTTCAGCATCGCCGACCGGGCCTTGGCGTCACGCACGAGATTCGGCAGCGCGTCCAGTCCCGACCGGTCGATGACCGTCCGCGACTCCATGCTGCCCGATTTCGTCGTGAGCACGAAGAAGTCCGGAGCCGACTCAATCGGCTCGATATGCAAGCTGTACCCCTGCATCACCGACCCCCTTTAATCCACTCCTGCAACCGCAGGAACGGCGACATAATCAGGCAGGCCAGAATGATCAGACCGGCCAGCACGGCGAACGTAACGACCTGCGCAATCTCCCTGGCTCGTTTCATTGCCCTGACTCCTCGTCGTCGATGGACAACTGCGATGCCTCGGGAGCCGACTTGATGCAGCAGATCATCTCGTAGCCGTCATATTCCGGTATCTTGTTGTTGCTCAGCACAATCGCCGGAGCGTCCTTGTCGTCCGTGAAACAGCGAACCGTCCCGCACGTCCACTTCACACTCTTCGTCGTCTGCAAACGGAACACCACGATGTCACCAATCTCGACCTCACCCGGTTCTCTGGTAATGTCAAACCTCATCGCTGACCTTCCTTACGTAAGGCCTTCCCACGCCGTAGACTGATAATCGCCAGACAAACAGCAAACCAACGAAGGAAGGAAATATTACAATGGCGAAACATCTGATATTCAGTGACGGGGCTGCCGTCCAAAATTGGGAAATAACCGAAGAGTCCGCAAAAGTCATAAAAGACTTTGAAGTGCATCCAGATAAAGCCCAGAGAGAAGGAAGGTACCCGGAATATGGTTACTGGATAATTGCCGATATTCCCGGCCAAGGCCCCAGTGACGTATTCCTGAAGAATTTCGATAAAGTGATCTGGTGGACAATCAGAGATGACGATGAGACGGAAACGCTTCAAGCATACTGATTGTTCATTCTGAAGCATCGGATTTGTCTTTCTCGATCTGGTCTTCCTGCATCCTGTAAAAGGCGATATCATGGTCAAGCTGCGCGTCGATTTGCAGCTTGACCTTTTCCAGTTCATCCGAACTCACAGGGAACGACTCCAAAAGACTCACCCTGCCATAATCAAAGAACTTATGGCCGTGGCCCCCGGTCTCGATAGTCAGCTGTGCCATCACTCCACCCCCATTGGCTCACGGCCGAGCAAGTAATCCGTACTCACATGAAACAAATCGGCCATAGTTGATAATTCATCCGCCGAGAAGTGGATATTCCCGGAAAGTTTTCGGGAAATAGCCGCTGGTGACACGCCAAGTTTGTTGGCCAAGTCGTTCTGATTCATCCCGCTTGCAACAAGCAAGACTTTAATCAGCTTCGGCGGTTTGAGCTGAGTTAAATTGGTTTGAATCATAGTCAAGATTTATAGCATGACTTTTTATGAATTGCAAATCTTGAGCGAGTCGGTTGCAAATTATTTGAGCTGTGGTTAAACTAGTTGCTATGACTACAGCAGTTTTGAGCGCACCAAAGGCGCAAACGAAGACAAATCAAAAGATGTCTCTCCAGAAAATCGTGTCCAGAAACATGAGGATGGCAATAGCTTATTACGACGTAGATCAGCAGACAGTGGCCAATGCAATAGGTATTTCGTCGTCTGGTGTCTCGTTGAAGATGCGCGGGAAGGTTGATTGGAGCCTTCGAGATATAGAAAAAGCCTCCGATTTCTTCAATGTGAAACCGGAGGCATTGGTAGCGGGGTCAGGATTTGAACCTGAGACCTCTGGGTTTGCACCCCAGAGGACACAGGTTCAAATCCTGCGGGTTCCGCGCCCGAAACAACGCGATTTTAAGCTCGTTGACTGACATGGCCAGAATTGGCTTATGCCTCAAAAGAGAGAAATATCGGTAGGGTGGCGCGATGACGTCGCCGGTTGGCTCGATTCGCTCCGTGCGGGCGGTCTGAGCGAGATGACCATACGCACGCGACGGCAGCAGGTCATGGTGATGAGCAACGCGCTCAAGAAGACGCCCGAGGACGTGACCGGCCAGCGTCTGGTGACATGGTTCGCCGGACGCAAATGGATGCCGGAGACCCGCAAGGGCTACCGCAACGCCGCCAGCTCATTCTTCGAATGGCTGCACCGCACCGGCAGGCGGCCCGATGACCCCAGCGAGATGCTGCCGAGCGTCAAGAGGCCGCACACGAAGCCGCGGCCGTGCCCCGACCGCGTGATCATCGCCGCGTTGAACAAGGCGAACGAGGGCGGGACGATGATGATTCGACTGGCCGCGGAATGCGGCCTGCGGCGTGCGGAGATAGCGCAGGTGAGCGCCAGAGACGTCATGGACGACCTGCTCGGCCACTCGCTCATCGTGCATGGGAAAGGCGACAAGCAGCGCATAGTCCCGTTGCCCGACGACCTCGCCAAGCAGATCATCAAGCATGGCGGATGGCTATATCCGGGACGATGGACGGGCCACGTCGAACCGAGCTACGTCGGAAAGCATGTCACCCGGCTTCTGGGGGACGGCTGGTCGACGCACAGCCTGCGCCACCGTTTCGCCACGCGCACCTACGAGGAGACGCACGACCTTTATCTGGTGTCGAAGCTGCTCGGCCACGAGTCGGTCGAGACGACGCAAAGGTACGTCGCCATGCCCGATTCACGCCTCCACGACGCCATGCAGGCCGTGCGCCTCGTCAGCTAGCCCTGCTTGCGCCCCAGGCTGATGGGGTTGTATGCGACGCCGAGGCCCCCGGTGATCAGGCCACCGACGGTGAGCAATGCGTTCACCGGGTCGTCCTTCAGCGCGATGATCGCGGCGAGGCACGTCAGGCCGAGGCCCACGAAGTAACCGACGGTGCGCACCTTGTCGCTGAGTTTCGGTTTCCAACCGCCTTCGGCCGCGTGCTCCGGCTCGTGTGTCTGCATGTCGGTCATTTTCCCGCCTCCTCGGTGGTGATGTTGATTTTCAGGCCTTCGAGCTTGGCCTTGACGGCCTGCTGCACGATCTGCGCGATGTCGGTGGGGTTCGCTCCCACCGCTTTGGCGAGTGTGTCGATGGTGGTCGCTTGCGCGGTGAGCATCGTCTTAAGCTCGGCGATGTCATAGCGTGCCTGAATCACGGAATCGAGCACGTTGCGACCGTCGTTGCCTTTCAGCCCGACCAGCGCCTTCTCGGCTCCCTCCTGCGACCGGTCGCGCAGCTCGTTGCGTGTCTGGATGACGGAATCGAAGAGGTTGCGTCCGTCGCTTCCCTTGGTATTGTACAGGTCTTGTGCTGTCACGTCTCCTGCTCCTTCTAATCGTTGGTTTGCTTGGTCGATGATCTCCTGCCACCTGAGCGGGTTCGGGCAGATGTCGGGACAATCGGGATGGGTGTAAGGCGGTATCTCGCGGTGCAGGAACACGTTCTGCCCATGCTTGAGGCACGGCCAGCCGTACCGTCTGGCGATGTCGGCGCACAGCGCCGCCGACGCGGCCACGCAGGCGTCGGTGTTCGGCACCCCGTCCAGTCCGCCCTCGTGCTCTATCGAGATGGTCTGCTGGTTGCTGGCGAAGCTTCCATCGGCCCATGCGGTGTCGCCCTCGCGGACGTACTGGTGGACGGTGCCGTCGCCGCCGACGCCATAGGTGCTCGACGCCTGACGGCTTGGCTGCTGGAACACGCTGTCAGTACCCTCAAGCCGTCCGGCCATGACGTGCAGGGTGATGCGCGTGGGCTGATTCGGCCGTCCGGGCGTGAAGTTGGGCGACCCTATCCAAATGGCCATGTTGCCTCCTATCGTTCGTCGTCGTAATGGTGGAACAGCCCCTCGGGCTGCTTGGGTGGCGGTGGCGGCGCTCCACGCCAGATGTGGTCGACGAGCTGTCGGTTCCACAGCCAGAGCTGCTCGTTGTCCTCCATCGTCTGCTTGAGCTGGCGTTGCGCGTCCAAGAGCAGCTCGCTACTTTTGACGTCGGTCTCGCGCTTGCCGGTGACGATGCCGCTCAATGCAGTGACCAGACCTCCGGCGATGACCCCGCACGCGCCGACGAGCGCGACCAGCACCGCCTCGCTCATTTGACGGCCATGGGGTAGGTCAGGTCGACGAATGCCACGTTAGGGCCAGCCGAACCATAAATGTTGTTGATTGCGCAGACGCCGTCCGTGCCGATACCAATGAGACAGGGCGTCGCGCCGGTGTTCGTCCAGCCGAGCACGTACCTGGTGCTACCGGGCCGTGCTGGGCCGGGCAGTGTGGTGAACGCCCATCCGGCGTACACGTTGCCGTTCCCGTTGAACCTGCCTTTGATGTGCACCATGCCGTCCACGATGTCCACGGTCGCGTCCACGTTGCTTGAGCTTGATTGGACGGGCAGGTTCTGTACCGGAAGGCTGACGGTGGTCGGGCCTCCCTGCAACGCCTCGATGACGTGGCCTGCCATCTGCGCGTAGCCGGTATCGTTGGGGTGCATGTCGAGGTTGCCGCCGCCCAAGTTGTAAGCCCACTCGGGATGGCCGTACATCCACTGCCACGAGTTCCAGATGACCTGCACGTTGCCGGTGTCGGACGCTGCCTGACGTATCTCGTTGGCGCGCGCCATCTCGTCGGGGCCGACTGGACGATAGTCGCCCCAGAACACAGGTATCGTCACGAGTCTCGCGGTCGGCCAAGTGACTCGCAGATAGTCGAACACGGCCTTTGCCTTCGCGCCGATCGCGGTCGCTCCGTCATTGCGGCCACCGGCCACGATGATGACGTCCGGGTTCACGCCATCGGCCTTGGCCTTCTGCGCCTGCGCGAGGAACGGACGATTGGAGTCACCGCCTCCGTTGAAGCCGGAACCGCCGACGCCATAGTTGCTCTCCTGCCATCCAAGACGCGCGGACACCAGCGTCGTCCACCGGTTCGCGGTGTTGGTGACACGAAAACCCTGCGTATAGCTGTCGCCGATGAACAGACACGAGCCGCCATACAAGGCCGCGCGGGTGGCGGAACGGTTGCGGCGTATCAGCGCGGCCAGACCGTTGTCCTGCAACGTGCCGGAAGTTGCGGCGAACTGCTGCGCCTCGTCACGCCATTTCTTCGTGTCTGTGGCCGCTTGGGTTACGGTGTCGGTGATCTGTGCGGGCAGCTTGTCGATGTTGTCGTCGATGCTTTCGGCCATCGCGGCGAACTGCTGCGAGGCGTATTTCACGAGGTCGTTCTGTGAAGGGTACCGGATGCCGTGCCGTGGGGTTGTGGGCATCTGTGTCGGGTCGAAGGCCATGATATCGCTCCTTAATCTTTGAAATAGGTGATCTGCGAGAACTCGCCCCAAGTGAACGGCACCGACCGCCACGGCAGACCGATGGGCGTGGTGTCGGCCCATTTGCTGACTGTGCTCGGCGTCATGGGCAAGGGTTGCAGTTCAAACTCGTTGCTCATCACGGGTTTGCCGTGCCGCCACTTGAAGGTGAAGGTACCGCCGATGCCGAGCCACGCGCCACTCGTGGCCGGAGTGCCGTCGTCGCTTTCCAATCGCGTGTAGCGGTTGCTGACGAAGGCAAACAATGTCGCGCTGGGCTGGAAGGTCTGCTCGAACTCGTCGATATCGATGTATTCCGTCGACACGGTGAGCTTCTCGGGGCGAAGACGCATGGTCGTAGTCGCGAGCCAGTCGGCCCACTGGTCACGCTGCGCCTGACTCGGGGCGAGCATGGACGGCTGCCAGTGGTCGGCAGCGTTGTTGACGATGATTGCGTCGGTGTCGAACGACACCGATCTGATGGTCTCGGTCAGGTTGCCGGGCAGTTTCCCGCCTGCGGTGATGTCCAGTTCCGCGTCGCCGATCTGGAACTGGTTGTTCGACTTGTCCCAGTCGAGTTTCCTGCCCTTAATGCTGACCTGACTAACCGGGTCGGCCAATTTGAGCGTTGATGTGTCGAGGATGATCTGGCTGCCGGTAATGACCTTCTCATCGCGCCAGCCGTCACCCACTGTGAGTGTGCCGTCCGAGTGCAGGGTGATGGACGCTCTGGCCCCGGCGTGGATGATGTCGAGCGTCGTGCCCGAATGCGAATGGCGTTCATAGTAGAGGGGCAACTCCGATGACCATGAGGCGATACGGTAAAGGATCGTCGACAAATCAGGGAACGAATCGAGGTCATAAGGGGCCAACGAGATGGCCGTGGATTTGAGCCACGACACCGCAGCGCTGGACAGTTGCGGCGCATCGAGGGAAGCAAGTCGTTTCTGTATCTCGTCGACACGGTTCGCCGTGAAGATGTTCCAGTGCTTTCCGGCTCCTGCTGGATAATCAGGTGTGGTCGGCCCCTGCTGTGTGGTGCGTCCCATGCGCACGGTGCGGCTGTTCGCGTTCAGGGTGAGCAGCCAGCCATCGTCCTCGCGTTGCTCGATTGAGCAGCCGGTGGCGATGTTGCCCTCGAAGATGCTCAACGCGGTCGCGTCCATCGGGCTTGTAGAGTCTGGCGAGTGTTCCAAATGGAAGCCCGCCCACGTCGTGGTCTCCGGTTCGTCAATCCATCGCCGGACAGCGTTGAGGTCTTGCCACAGCGGCATCCGCGTCAACTGGATGAGCACTTTCGCGCCCGCCAGCCTCGTGCTGTTTCCGGCCAGCCGTCCCGTGCGGTCGAGCAGTTGGAACTTGAGCACGTTGCAGTCGGGCTGTTTGGTGGCGTCGTCGGTGCCCCATTCGATGGTGAACCCGTCGAGCGCGACCTGCGAACCCTCATGGCCGGTCAGGTTCTCCCAGCCGGAGCCGGTGTCAAGGAAAAGCATCGGTTGTCTCATCGGCGCAGCTCCCGCCGTCCGTCGAGCATCTTTTGGATGCGTTTGGCCGCATCGTCCGCGTCGATGACGCCGTTGAACGTAAGGTTGTACACGTTGCCCGCCCTCATCGGCATGACGCCGGAGTTGCCCAGACTCGATACGCTGAACCGTGGCAGTTCACGGGTGACGTCGCCGAGGTAGGGGCGAACCTGCCGGTTCCAACCTTGCTCAAGGCCTTGTTGGAAGCCTTTCATGATGAGATTGCCGTTTCTGGTCAGCAGCACGGCGTCATAGGAAGGCGGGCCTTTGTGCTGCTGTATCCAGTCGCCGAGTCCGCCGAACCAGTTCTTGACGTCCTCCCACTTCTGCTTCAGGCCGTTCCACAGCCCTTCAATGATCGAGCTGCCAGCATTCCAGAGGATTGAACCGGCGTTCGAGAAGAACCCGCCGATGGCGCCCGGAAGACCGGAGAACCATGTTTTGACGCCATCCCATTTGGATTGCGCCCAGTTCCCGGCGTTGATGAACGGCTGGGAAAGCCATTGGCCGATGCCGCTGAAGAACCCGCCGATGGCACCCGGAAGACCGGAGAAGAACGCCTGCACTCCCTGCCATTTCGCGGTAATCCAATCGCCCGCCTGGCCGAACCACGCCCGGATGTTCGTGATGGATGAGCCGAGGAAACTGGTGAAGCTGCTCCACATCTGCTGGCCGGTCTGCGTCTGAGTGAAGAACCACGCCAACGCGGCCACGAGCGCCACCACAAGCGTGATGACCACCATGATCGGGTTGGTCTCCAAGACAAGGTTGAAAGCGGCCTGCGCATCCTTGGCGAGGTTCGTGACGGTCGTCCAAGTCTTGGTGACCGACGTGACCGCCGACAGAGAGCTGACCCATTGCAGGATGCCGCCCGCCGACATGACGGAGTAGAGCAGCGTCAGCCCTGCCGCGAACCCGCCGATGCCGATGACGACCGGTGCGATGTTGTTCGCCACCTCTCCGAGCTTGCCCGCCCATTGGGCGAGCTGCTGGGGCATTTGCGGAACCTTGTCGGCCAGATCGCTCACCTTGTCGGCGAGCTTGGCCATGAAATCCGTGAGCTGCGGCTTGACGAGATTCAGGAACGACGAGCCAAGTTTGACGATTCCCGCGTCCAAGTTCCCGCTGGCGTTGCCCAACTGGCTGGTATCGTTGGCGGCCTTCTTCGCGGCGTCGCTCATGCCGAGCTGGAGCAGCGCCTGATTGAACTCGTCGGCCGATATCTGCCCCTTGGCCATCGCGTCTCGGAAATTGCCCGTGTACGCGCCGTTCGCGGCCATCGCCGCCTGAAGCTTGCCCGACGCTCCGGGAATGGCGTCCGAAAGCTGATTCCAGTTCTCAGTCGTCAACTTTCCTGCACCGGCGGTTTGGGTCAGCACCATGGCGACCGATTTGTAGGCGTCCGCCCCGCCACCGGCCACGGCCGTCAGGTTGCCAGCGGCCTCGGCCAACTGGTCATACCCTTGCACGCCGTTCGCGGCCAACTGTGCGGTCGTATTGCGGATGTCGCTCAGGCTGAAGACGGTCTGGTCGGCGTATTTCTGGGTGCTCTTGGTCAACGTCTGAATCTTCGAGTCGTCCACGCCTGCGAATTTCAAGGTGTTGGCGAAACTCTGCGCGGAATCCGACGTGGCCGCCATCTCGCCCGCCAACGACTTGACGTGGCCGATGACGCTCGACGCCATGCTCGACACCACGCCGGAGACGAGGCCGCTGACCGCGCCGAACTTCGCGGCGAGGCCGCTGGCACTGCTGGCGGTGCTGCTCATCGCGCGGGTCGCCCCGCTAGAATCGCCGATGATGCGCACCGCGAGTATCGCGCTCTTAGCCATGCTTCGCCTCCTCCATCGCTTCCTGCTCCGCCTGCAAAAGATTCAGGGCCGTGCCCCAGTCCCGTTCGTCCGGTTCGTCCTCACGCCTCCACTGCCAAGGTGTGCCGCCGAACCGGGCCGCCAAGATCACACTGCGTTCGGAGACGCTGCCAGCGGGCCACTCGTCAAAGGGTCTGCGCTCACCACGGAAGGGTCGGTAAGGCCGGACGGCGGCACGGTTCCGTCGCCTCCCAGCATGTTTTCCGTGTCTGCTGCCGGTGCCGGCGTCGCAACCTGATCGCCTGCCGTGATGGCGTCAACGGTCTGCGCCCAAGCGTCGAATGACTGTCCAGCGATCGTCTGCCCGGTGCGGCGCAAGGCAGCGTAGGCCGAATAGGCCATGTTCTCGATAGGTGCGACCGACATGTTGCCCCAGCCGTTCGCGGCGCCGTACCGTTCGGCCTTCATCGTGTCGAAAAGGGTCGGTGCGCAGGCCGCGGTGGTTCCGTCGCTGTAGTTGATGGTCAGTTGGTTGCTCATAATCTATGCTCCTTGCACTTGTTCGATGATTTTCTTGATTTCTTGGTCGTAGAGTTCCACCCAGGCCGGTTCGGTCTGTTTGGCCGCGTCTGTCAGGTAGTGGTGTGGTTTGATGTGGTGGCCGGGCCAGCCCCAGTGGATGACGCCCGCGTAGGGCACGCTTTTCTTTCCGGCGCGGATGACACCGGCCTTTTGCGTGGCACCCGCCCGGATGGAGCTGGAGAGCCTGCCGCTTTTGACCGGCGCCTGCCCTTGGGCTGCGGGGACGACGAGCTGCGCGGCCTTCTTGTTGACCTCACGCAGGTCTTTCGCGTCGGCACCGGCTTTGCGCAGAGTGCGTGCGAGCTGGGCTGAGCCTTTGACCTCGATGAGCGACCGGTTGGCCACGGTCAGGCCTTTGGCGTGTTCGGGACAAGCTTCAGGTTGTTGACGGTGAAACTTGCGTCCTGATCGTTCTGTTTCTTCACGTCACCGCCGAACCCGACCGGGGCTATGAGCGCGTCGCCGGAGAACCCGACAGTGCCGGCCTTGTTCGGGATGAACGTGAACGGCATGGTCTTGCCTTGGTTGGTGAAGCACCACGCCGACAGGCCCGTGGTGCTGAAGTCCTCCTTGATGGTCACGTCGAGCGTCCAAGTCGTGGTCTGTGTGCCGGCCTCATCGTGGCCGTCGAGGAAGGTCTGGGTGTCGTCCACGTCGGTCTTCGGTGTGAGTGCGGCCTTGGTGCAGTCCGCGTCGAAGTTCTGTTTGGCGGTGTCGCCGCCGATGATGAGCTGGCCGGGGCCAAGCGTTCTGATTTTTGCCATTTGTTTTGCTCCTTAATCGAATGGGTTGAAGGTGATCTCGTAGGCCGCCACGTCGCCGCCGCCGTTGATGTGCCATGTGACGGGTTCGGCCTTGGCCATGTTGATATGATCGGCGTGCAGCTTCTCGAGCACCGGCAGTATCACGTCCATCGCCGCGACTTGGGTGGCGGTGGTTCCGGCGATGACGCAAGCCTTCCATGTCACGGTCGTCAAGTCCCAGCCTTCGTAGTCCATTTCGGGCGGTTCTATGCACACCACTGCCTTGCCGGGCAATGGTCTGGCGTCCTGCGCGTCGATGGTGACGCTGCTGACGAGCTGGCCGATGCTGTCGGTGAGCATCTCGATGAGCTGCTCGCGCTGCTCGGTGACGGTCATGCGATCACCAGCCCTCCGGTGTTGACCCCGGCCGCGTTGAGTTTTGGCCAGACGCTGCGCAGCGGGTCGGTGGAGACGTGTATCGCGTCCGTGGGGCCGTCGTTGCCGCCACCGACCGACATGACGCCGAGCCGGGCGTCGCGCGAGTTGTAGAGGTCGGCCGCGCACGAGACGATGCAGTCGGCCAGCACCTCGTCGGGCAGCTTGGAGTCGCCGACCGCCGACGAGACGTAGGCCTTGGCGCTGGCGAGCTTGGCGTTGAGCCGCTCGTCGTCGTCCACGGGCACGCTCACCTCGTCGCGCAGCCGTTCGAGCAGGTCTTCGTCGCTCATGCCGACGCGCCGAACTTGATGGGAAGGATGCCGTCGGGGAAGGTCGCCGCGATGGCCATGTAGCCGTACACGGAGTAGTCGTTGACGAGCTTGGTCGCGTCGGCCGCGGTGAGCTGCGTGGGGCCGCCCGACTCCCACATGGTCACGGCCTGCGGGTCAAGGAACGCGGCGGTTCCTGCCGGGGCCTTGGGCATGATGTTGACGGGCACGCGCATGAGGTCGCCGACCACGCCGGTCAGGTCGAACGAGCCGAGCGTGTCGCTGCCCTTGCCCGAGATGTCGAGGAACCGGTCGCCGGTGTCCTTGAGCTTGACCAAGGCCAGCGCCACGTCCTTCGACACCGCCAGCCGGGTCATGGCCGCGTTGCGGTCGTCCATCTCCTCCGAGGCGTCGAGGATGACACCGGCCCACTGGTCGGCCGTCATGGTCTCGAGCGAGGCGGGTGCGGGCATCGGGTTGGCGTCGTTGGCGATCAGGTCGTAGAGGAAGCTGCGCACCTTGTTCTCGGTCGCCTTCGCGTAGGCGTTGTTCAACGCCTTGAGCGCGGTGTTGAGCATGGGCGTGGTGGCGCGTTCGATGGTCTGGCGGCTCAGCGAGGTGTAGCCGCCGTAGGTCTCCACGTCGGCGGTCTTGGTGCCGAACTTGACCTTGCCGAACGCCAGCGCGGTGCCTTCGGCGTCCTGCTTCTTCACGGCGGTCGAGTCGTCGGTGACGACGTTATACTCCATGCTCATGCCGGTCGCCGGAAGTGCGTCGTGGGTGATCAGCCCCGCGACCTTGCGGCGCTGCTCGATGAGGCGAAGGTCGTCGGCGAGCCATGCGGTCTGGTTGCCGGTGTCGCCGACCGCGATGAAGTCGCGTGCCTGCTCCATCGTCTCCAACGCCTCCGGCTCCTCGTTGTACAGGGCGCGCAGATAGTCGCCGTGACTGCGGTAGGCGGAGCCGACGAGCTTCTTCGGCTGGCTCTCGATGCCCTTGGCGATGCTGGCCTTCATCTTGCGCTGCTCTTCCATGATCTGGTCGAGCTTCTCGCTGGTTTCATCGGTCATGTTGTTTCTCTCCTTGGTGGGTTGTGGGTTGTTTTCCGAATGCTCCTTGTCGCGCACGTCGGCGATCTTGGCGGCCTCGTAGGCTGGCCAGCTCACCACGCTCGTCTCCAAGAGGCGCACCTTCCTGCGGTGGGTGATGCCCGCCTTGTCGCGTTCGCTCTCTAACGGGATGAACCCGACCGAAAGCGAGTCGAGCGCGCCATCCCGCAGCAGTTCGGCCACGTCGCGGCCACGCTGCGTGTCGGAGATTCTGGCGGTGATGTGCAGCCCGTCGTCCTGCGGTTCGGCCTTGGTGATGCGACCGATGAGTTCGCCGTGCTGGTAGCACAGCTTCGCGCTCTCGACGTCCTGAAAATCGCAGTCGCGGTCGAACGTCTCCGCGCCGTCCCATGTGTCGATGATGTCGCCGAACGGCACCGCGACGCCCTCAAGCGTCCTGCCGTCGCCTTCATCGCTCGCGCGCAGGCAGCGTCCCTTCAATCCGATTTCACGAGTCTCCATTGATGGCCTCCTTAGGCTTCAGATTCTGTTTCTGCGCCTCGCTCATCGGGGCGAGTCCCTCGCGCTGGCGCACCTCGTCTGGGTCGAGCCAGCCGGACGTGATGGCCGTCTGGTAGGCAGCGAACCGGTCGCTCATATCGGTGCGGCGCGAGGTGTCCCAATCGAACTTCACCGACCTGCCACGTGGCAGCAGGCTCGTCAAAGCCTCCTCGATCTCACCGGTGTAGGCCGCCAGCGTGTAATCGGCGAACTCAATCCAGCTCTGCTCGATGTTGCTGTAGGTCAGGTTGCTGCCATCGACCGCAGCCAGCATGATGCTGGCCGGTATGCCGAGAAGCCGGGCGATCTGCGTCGTGTCGAACTTCTGTGTCTCCAGAAACTGCAAGTCGGCCGGTTTCATGTCAAGCGGCACATAGGTGAGGTCTTCGCCGACGACCTTGATTTCACCGGCCTTGCCGCTTTCCTTGTTGTTCCAAGCGTCCTTCGCGGCCTGCGCCGAGAGCGGCGTGATTTTCTTGTCGGTCTTGAGATACCCCTTCGTGTTCGAACTGTCGGTGTAGAAGTGGGCCTTGTAGTCGCGGGCCATCTGAGCGCCCTCGACCTCCTCGCGTGCCGCCGAGATGGGGCCGAGGCCACGCAGGCGTCCAGGAACGTTCAGGAACTTGCAGTGGATGATCTGCTCGGACGAATAATCATGGCCCAGATAGCTGTAGCGCAGCTTCGGCGCGGCCGGGTCGTTGCCGTCGTCGCTGACGGTCACCAAGGTAGGCGGCAGCACCTCGCACGTCACCGGGTCGCCGCCGAAGCGGGTAACCCGGATGAATGCGTTGCCATCGAGCACCATGCTGGCCACGAGGTCGCTGATGAAGTCGCGGCGCGAACGGTTCACGTCCGGCTGCGCCACGATGGCCGACACCGTATCGAGGTTCAGGCCGCCACGCACCTCATGGATGGGCAGGCCGGTGATGGCCGTCTGCAACACCTGCACGCCACGGAACACGGTCGAAAGCTGGAGCGGGTCATACGCCTTCGCCCGCGCCGGTGGCAGGATGCCGTCGGGAATGTCGGCCAAGGCCTTCTCGCCCCGCACCAGCACCTTCAGCCGCAGTCCAAAACTCATTTCGCTCATGGCCACCAGTGATAGCCGCAGCATCCCGTCGCACGCAAGATTTTCGGGGTCAGGCGGTGTCAGCAGGGTTCACTAGTAGATTTGCAGCCCGTCGTTCTCGTCGGGCATGTGGGCGACGCCCCAAGCGGCGAGTATGGCCGACTCCAAGGGCGAAGTCATGCCGGTGGTTCCGCGCCGTGTTATCCTCCATGCGTCACCGCTCCACGTCCGTGCGCACACCGCGGCCGACGAATCAAGATCAGGGTCGTTCGCGTGCAGCACGACGCCGTTCTGCAGGCCGCTGACGAATGACTGGCCCGTGGCCAGATAGTCGGCCGCCTGCATCTGCACGAAGTTGATGACCGGCTCGTCGTACTCGTCCCTCATAGCCTCAAGCCGGTCGCGCAGGTCGGCGTTCGGGCCTCGGTTATCCATGATGAGTGGGGCATGATACTGGGTGCAGAGCCGTCGAAGCATGTTCGGGGCGTCGCCGGTGCCCTGTAAGACCTTGAGCAGTTGCACGGTGGTGGTGTCGTTGTCGTTTCTGATGCCGACCGCGATGCTGGTGCTGGTGGCGTCCATATCGACGGCGGCGGAGATGACGAGGCTCTGCCCGTCGAGTTCGTCCGGCCTTATCGGGCTGGCCACTGTGGAATCCCATAGCTCTGCGGATATGACACGGTCAACGATGCCGGTGTCGCGACGGTTGCCGAATGCCCTTGCCCAACCGGCTACATTGTCCTCGAACTCGTCGCGGAAGTCGCGCAGTTGTGGCTTGTACCATAGATAGCCTGCGGCTGGATGCCATTTCATGATGACGTCGAGGTCTTCCGGGTCGGCGTCCTCTGGTATCCCGAAGTCGAACCAGCAGGTTCGTGACGGCACTTCACCGGCTCGCAGCGAGTCAAGCAGCTCGTTGAAATAGGTGCTCTCCGACGTCCCTTCTGTGCTGGTAATCCAACGCTGCGGCATCATGCCGGTGAGCTTGAGCCTCGTGTTCATCGTGGGGATGATGGCGTCCATGATGATCTTGGCCGATTCCTTGCTCAGCGAGAACGCCTCGTCGAGCGTCACCTTGTCGAGGTGCTTGCCGTGGCCCGCGACCTTGGTCATGGCCATCGGGCTTATCTTGCTGCCGTTGCTGAAACCCACCGACATGTTGCCGTTGCTGAAATGGAAACGGTCGATTTTCTGGGCGAGCTTCGAGTGCCGCATCGTCTCGGCGTAGTCCTTGAAGTGGTCTTCGGCGTCGCGTCCGGTCTGCGCGCTGTAGATGATGTTCCGACCGCGCCCGAGGCTCGAGTTATAGGTGTCCGACGCATCGACAAGCGTTGACTTGCCACACTGACGGGGAGTCGAGAGCACGACGGTGTTGTAGTAGAACGTTCCGGTGTTCGGGTCTATCTCGGTGGCCACGTCGGCGACGTAGCGCTGCCAAGGTATCAGCGGCGTGCCCATCATGCGGGCCACGGCGGCAAGCCGCTTGCCGTCGCTTTTCCTTGCCGGGTCACGTTTTGTGCCGCCTCTAATCCTCATCGGCATTGCCGTTCCACACCGCCTCCACATCGTCGTCGGCCACGGTCTCGGTCGGATACATGTCGCGAATCTTCCAGAGCGCGTCGATGTACTGCCCCATGTTGCGGCTGATTTCCCGCCCCTTGCGTTTCTGGGTGTCGATGTTCTGGGCGAGGGAAAGCATCGACTCGCACAGTCCATCGAGAATCGGGTCGTAATCGGGGTGAGTCTTGTTCAAATCGGCGATGATACGCTGCGTGGCCTGCTCCTGACTGCCGATGGTGCGCCCGGTATCGTCGTCAAATCCTTCCAGCAATGGCATGCTAGTTGCTCCCGTCTCAAAAAAGGTGTATGTTCGGTAATTGCAAATCGAAATGCTGCAATCCGTTGGTTTCCAACGGTTTTGCAGCATTTTTTATTGAGATTCGGGG
>JAAOBB010000054.1_pt1 | contig 17123 bp, 23 predicted proteins | sample 7267541 | NCBI WGS metagenome assembly JAAOBB01 (sample SAMN14345205, study PRJNA599270) | viral metagenome | isolation source: viral-like particles (VLPs) isolated from bee gut | host: Apis mellifera | place: Switzerland:Lausanne | collected 2017-01/2018-02 | reverse complement strand
GTGGTTGACAACTCAACTCCATGTGTTATACTGATAATAACAAACGAAGTTACCACCCAAGGAGACACAATGACAACCGAAACCGTATACACCGAAAACATTGCCTCGCTCGTTAGCAGCACAGCCGGTAATCTAAGAGACTTATTCAGCGACGCTGCTGGCGACTATGAAGACGACTACGATATCGACGCTGCCGTCCGTGAATACGCTGACTCCCTGACATCACAGCTGGCCCCTCTTGGAATCACTCAGGTCCTTGTTTCCGGCGAAACCAGGTGCCCGGTCAATGCCAAGATTGACCACGATATGGTCGCTGAGATAGTCAGAAGCACCAGTACTGATATCACCGATATCCTTATCAACAATTCACTAAAGCACTAATCAAACCCCACTTTGAAAGAGGACAAAATGACCACTGCAACAGCAACCAAACAAGATACCAACACTATCGAAGTTTGGGCCATCATAACCAAAGAGATGTATGAGTACGGTTATGACCAGCCAGACGTATCTTTTGATGAACCGTGGCAAGCCGACCAACCATGCAACCACTGCCGAAAGTTCACGACAGAAGTACCCGACGACTTCTATCTAAACTATGACCAAAACCATCTGTTTCTTTGGAACAAGAGCCAGGACCGGTATTTTGTGTTCCCGCAAATTGACCACGATATGACCACATTGACTCTAGCCACTCTTGATAACGACGGTTGGAATGACGGCAAACACAACATCATCAAGTGTGAGCTGACACCAGCAGCCAAGTAGAAATACCAATCAGGGCGGGAGAAACAGCTCCCGCCCACTCCACTGAAAGGAACCAAAATGACTACCAATACTGAGACCAAGACACATACAATTACTCTCTATCTGCTAATCACCGAGAATATGAACCGATTTGGCTACCGAGAGATAGAACCATTTTTTGAAAAACCGTACATAATCGAAGATACCGACGATTGCCAAGTGTATGAAGCAGAAGTACCAGAAGCATACGTATTAGGGCGTGATAAGCCTGGAGCACTACGCCTTTGGGACAGCAGTCACGACATGGCTTACATCACTGCCTCTGTCAATCGGAATATGACCAAGCTGACTCTGCTCCCACTTTACGAGCACGGCGAATCAGGCACACTGAGCCATTACCCTATCAAATTCGTCCGAGCACAACACTAAACGATACAAACGGCGGGGCTCCAAGCCCCGCCACCCCACTGAAAGGAAACACTATGACTAAGGAAACTAATCCAGTCAAAATTATCAGCCCTGGCGAGTTTATGAAAATAAAGCGCTACGTATTAGTTTGGACAGTCATCACTGAAGATATGCGTAAATATGGGTATGACCGTATTCAGCCATATTTTGAATATCCGCGACATCTGAATGATAAAGACATATGCCATATACACCAAGTTGCTCTACCATACCGTTTCGATTTTGATGGCAAGTTGACAGGCGAGCCACGGCTCTATGATTTTGCCAACGATGGAGCACAAGTGACTGTGACAGTCGGTCACGATGAAAGTCTACTAACCATACACACTTACTGGACTGAAAAAAGTGAAGAAACATATTATCGGTATCCACTAAAAGAAGCAGAATTTATCCATTAAGAGGAATACTATGAGCTCACCAAGAAAGCCAGTCAAGCTAATCTACTTGTGGGTCGTCATTACTCCAGTGATGGAGAAACGAGGATATGACTACCTAGAACCGGAATTTGCGAAACCCCGATATGTCACAGACCGCGATAGGTGCCGGTGCTACCAGGTCTGGATACCTACACACTACACAGGCAAATGGCGACTTTGGGACAGCGACAACAAGACAATTCCAAGCCGAGAAGGGTACTACCTACCCACCAGCCGTACCGGTGCCGCTTACGTCTTCTCGTTGGTAGATTGGGGTGAGCATTATCTGTATCTGACCACCATCACTGATGTTGATAATCAGACGCGCTATGAGACTTACCGCTACAAACTTGAAAGAGTGGTAGATTGACTAAATGTGAAGATATTGTAATGGCCCCGGTCATCGAAGTAGTAACCGGGGCCAATCGCAATCACCGCATTGTTGGCGTTATCAGTGATATCAGCCAGATAAGCCGGACAATCCCGGCCTACCAACTACGAGTGTACTCGCCAATCGAGGACGATGGAATCATACGTTGGCAGACTGTTTTTGTCGGCCACTATCAGACCATCGATGAAGCTATGGGCTTTATCAAAAGCATATGCCAGTAGGCGTGTCAGAATCAGACACTCTATATTGACATTCTCCATTCTGTACGTTATTATGTTAATAACAGACGGTTCTGTGGAACCCCACAGACCATAATTAAAGAAAGGTATCACCATGAGCAAGTTTATCGAAGACACCAAAGAAGCCATTAAAAATAGTAAACATTCCACATCTGATATTGAGTTCATTGGCGATAAAACCCGCCAAGTCAGTTTTGGCACATGGGGCCGCTTCTGTTCTGACATTGAAGTGGCAGAGAAAAAGCGTAAAGATAACTGCACTAGAATCGGTTACGAAGTAAGCACCGACCTTATTATCGCGTTCAATGATTCGTCATTGCTTTATAGGACTGGTAAAAATGACGACGAAAAATGGGCATACTTACCCAGCAAAGAGAGCTATAGGGAACAGCCGCATAGATTAGACGCGGGAGAAATTGTAAACCCCTATTACGACCAATTATCAATACTCAAAGTGTATGTAGATAGGCAAACCGAAAACTATAGGAACGAGATAGAAAGTGGCTTGCGAACTTTTTAAGCTAAAAACAGGCGATGGAGAGCAGACTATCACCGTCAAGGACGGCGAGAACCCCGTTACGATAGCCAGCCGTATATCTGCAAGGCTCAAATGCGCGGTGACGCTCATAGACCCTGACGATAACGAGGAAATGCTCACCATTGAACCTATCTGAAAAGGGGACTCATGACATTACAGAAGACGACAATACCGGCAGACTACAACAGCACGCCACAGCCCAACTGGCGTGTCTGCTCAACCTACAAGGTCATCAAGGATGGAGACGATAAGCACCCTATGGCACTAGCCATACATGCCTACTCAGGGGTCGTGATGGGAGTAGATGGGCCCGGTCCCATGGTCTATCTGCCAAATGAAGACCTGACCGGTCTGATAGACGTAGGAGCACAGATTAAGATAGCCCGTCTCCAGCATGGTCTTACCATGGCTGCTCTTGCCAGGACCCTAGGAGTCACGCAACAAGCGATTAGGTATTGGGAGTCAGGGACCCGGCGCCCAAGATATCACAAGGTACAGGAGTCTATAGAGAGCGTGCTTGGCGTGCATGTGCCCATGACTGCTGTGGATTGAGACTATATTTGACATTCACCGTTTGTATGTTATGATTAGTATACCAACGGATGGGATAGGAACCCATCCACACCCAAGGAAAGAGATATCATGTCAACACTAATCACAGACCCGAAAATCACTGAACCCAGGACCATCAAAAAACGCTATGTGTTCCGTCTGGTAGATAAGCAGCGTGCCGAAGTCGTCATTGACCCCAAGACCAAAGAGAAGCATGGTCCGGTCTACGCATACGGTATCATCATCAAAGTGGAGACCGATACCCTGGATAGGGCCATCGAACTCGCCAAGCCGGTAGCCGACCAAATATTGGATAAGGCAGCCGACTTCTACGGCCTGACCCTACGCCAAATCGAAATCCAGGAGAACGTACCAGACGACGACAGGGACGTGTGACATGCCCAAAGTCCCACAAGAGGACAGGACCCGGTGCCTCCACAGGGACGGCTACAAATGCTGTATATGTGGCCGTCCCCTGGACGGGTGTCCAACAGGCTATTCCATCCACCATCGGCACATGCGGTCACACAAGTGGCCCAATATTAACAGCCCATCCAATCTCATATGTGTCTGTGGGTCAGGCACCACCGGGTGTCATGGCCGGATACACCAGCACCCAGCAGACGCATACACCAACGGTTGGTTAATCCATGCATGGGATGAAAACCCAGAGGCAGTACCCATGACCACATACAGGGGCACTGTCCTACTGGACAATCAATGGCATAAGCAAATCATCATTACCCGAGAGGATGAATAATGGACACAATGACTGCAATAGAAGCAGAAAACCCGGATGGAGATAACCCGTGGTATTCGGACCTGAAAAGCCCGAAAGACTACTATGTGAAAGTCGAACTCCACAACCATTACACAAATACCACAGCGACAGTGTATGGCTGCTTAAATGAGAAAGGCCAGCTACAGATAGGCAATGACTATCTGCAAGTCCTGGATTACACCAATCCAAAGCACAAGTGGGAACGCCATCAGTGGGTGAGTGCAGTCACATATCTATGGGATGAATACACCTATGAGATGATAGCGACGGCCAGAATACAAGAGGGCGACTATCTACTTTATGAAGATAGACTCTGCCGAATTGTGTCAGTAGAGCATAAGCCAGTATTTGGAGCAAATATCGAATTCTTGTTCGATGATAATAGAAGATACACCATTAAAAGATATGGTGGCTATTCCTTGCGCAAGAGAGTAGATTATGAACTCCCCGGCTTGTATATGGATAGTCGGGATAGATACTGTATTCTCAACCCAGAGGATAGCTGCTGGTACGAATGCACACCATCATTAAGCAGAAGTGAACCCGAACCGGACTATAAGCCGTACCGTCTGATAGCCAAGCTGAATAAGTAAAAGATAAGGCCGGTCCAGTCTATTAAGCTAGCTGTCCCGGCCTTTTGTCATTCCACCCAAGGATTGACGGCTACTAGTGTATCACTGTTTATCCGGCTTATCTATCGGTGCTTTATCCACAGTGGCTTTATCGGCCACTAGCTTGTACACGGCTGCATAGATGGTCTGAGCTACTCCAATCACCCCAAACACCATCGTGGTAAGAGTGGCCGCGTCAATTGTCAAAGGCCCACCACTGAGCAATATCGACACGCTTTTGACAATGACGGCAATGGCCGATACCAGGATAGAAATACCCAAGGCAAATAAATTGCGCCATTTGTCGGGAACGTAACGTTTGGCGGTCTGTGTGATGATAGAACTTATCACCCCAATAAAAGCCGTGGCGATGGTGAGATACTGAGGGTCAATGTCAGTCATGATACCCCTTCACCTAAGAATCTGCCCAGGATAAATCGTATACGGCGCCCCAATACCATTACGGGCTGCTGCTGCTTGCCAGCCAGACCCATAGATAGCCCAAAGACTCTCACCAGCCACCACACGGTGCCCAGACCCAGTAGAGACAGGACCACCACCAGTCTTTGTGCAGATACGCTCACCCGGATAAATTCTGTTCGGATTACCAGAACGATACCCGGAAAGATTCTGCCACGAGGTACCTAGCTTACTAGCGATACCGCTAAGCGAATCACCACGAGCCACCACTACACAAGCACCGGCAGTAGACCCGGCGCCACCATTGAGTCGCTGATTAACAATAGCTTGCACAGCCGCATAGCGATTACCTAGCAGCGCCTGGCGTTGTGGTATAGAGCCAAATTCCCCGCGAATCACACGGTCCGCGAGCTGTTCATCCGTGCCGCTGACTGACGGTGCTGACGGGGTAGTGACTTTAGGCGGGTATGGGGGTGCCGGGATAGTACCCGTACCACTTGCATAGGCACGCCAAGTATCGATAGACCCATAGACCACGCTAAGGTCAACGTTGCCAGTCCATCCGTTTACACGGCCAGAACTTGTATACTGCCAGGCAACGGCGAAAGGCCAGTGTTTCATGATTGGCTGAGCACTTGGCGGGTGAAAACCGTAGATGGGCTGGTAGCCAAGAGTATATGCAGCTATCCATAGACCGTAATCTTGCTGGACAACGGGCGACCAATCATAAGAGTTTTCTGTGTTTTGGCTCATGTAGATGATTGGCTTGGCTCCCCAGCGTGATTCGACGCGGTTAAGCCACGTTAAAGCCCACGGGACGTTAGCCGGACCGGCTGGCTCCCAGTCGAGAATAGGAACGATACCCTTACCTATATACCCTTGGGTCTGCCGGACAAAATAGTCTGCCTCAGCTGTTGGATTATTACGTGTATCGGCAAAATGATAGACACCGACACCCTTACCAGTAGCTAGAGCTTGTTGTACAACGCGGTCACAGTCGGTATTGACATAGGTCGTGCTCTCTGTGGCTTTAACCACGACGATATCCGCGCCGGTGGTCGTGACATTGATACCACGCTGCCAGTCCGATATGTCTATCATATTGGCAGCATTAGCCGGGATAGCCATAGCCATAGTGACAATCACCGCGGCTATTACCAGTCCTATTCGTCGGACTGTTTTATTCATATACTTCATCACTTCTCCCTTCTCATTTAGAATTGTAAATGAGAATATCCTCTCACGACAATGCCGTGTTTTATCATGGACTACATGGACGACTACAGACAGCAAGTCACAGACGCGCGTTTTCAAGACCTTAAAGAGGTAATCAACACAAGATTCGACGACATGAATTCAAGACTGGTAACAATCAGTAAGCAACTGGACAATTACGAGACCAAAGACCACGCGGCCAGCGAGATAAACCACCTAGTTTTTAGGTGTAACGACCTTGAGCAAAAGCTCCAAGACGCTGAAAATGAATTAGACAAATTCAAGGACAGCCTATACCGCAAAGCCGCGCTACTAGCCACGGTCTTATCGTCAGTAGTCAGCATTATATTCGGGATACTGCAATTAGCTTTGCATTAAATACAACGCATTACCAATTGCCTATCACATATGTGCAGACGTAATCGGTCGCCCAGTTTTTCGAACCACTTGTATGATTAATATATTGGACCAGTCCATTAGTTAAAATCATAATTTCTCGCGAGTAGTTGTTGTTATCGCCATAGTCGAAGATACTAACATCCTCTGCTGGGCGCCAATCCTTGGGTATCGTTCCGATATCCCAAATCCCAGTAGTGGTGTTTACTGGGTATGAGATAAATACTGCAACTTGCGCGACCTTACCATACCTACTACCACGTACGTCACCTATTGAATTCTGTAAAATATACTCTCTGTCTTCAAATGCTGGGCCGACTCTATCGGCTACCCATACTCCATTAAGATAAGTATAAGTATCACTAGTGGTAGCCACACGGCCTTTTTGTCCATCAGTCGTCTTTATCTGCTGTAATGCCGTCAGAGTCTGAGTCTGAATAATCGTACCGGATAAGAGACGGGGCGCCACGTCACTTACGACCCCTTGCACGACCTGAGCTAAGACCAGACCATTGATGTTGCTATCGGGCGTTGTTGATGGGATAGCCTGGATAGTGGCACCGGCAGTAGTCCCAATACCAGCGCTAGGGTCAGTCACCACAAGCGCTATCTTGTAAGACTGAGTGGTGCTATCCAGAGTCACAGTTTCATCTTGCACAAAATACGTATAAGGTGCGCCACCTTTAAAAGGATACACTATACCAGTATGGTCTTTCACAGTGATAGTGGAACCACTGAGCGTGCATATAGGCCCATTCACTTCATTCCTGATTCCACTAACGCCGGTGCTTGCAGCAGAAGTAGTAGTATCTATTGGCGCGAGCCATACTGTATTTGTTCTGCGGTATTGGTCTGCCGTATATGCTGGTTTACCATCAGCCCCAGCTGTAAATGGATGGACGATTATAGACATAGCATTTACCTTTCTGATTATTTATCCCCGACATATGTCGGTGTGGCTTGCATGGTCATACCGCCTATAGTAATTGTGTAGTAGCTGTTATATGGCAGAGAACTGCTGGTATTGGTGGGGGTACCATACCAACCCCAATAGTACCGGCGTGAGCGAATATGGAGTTTGCGGCCTGGTGTTAATCCACTCAAGACAATAACATTTGACAAATTGGCGCCTACAGTTGAAGTATGATAGTCAGCCTTTGCTTCATGGTAAAGCTGACAACCGCCGTATTGACCATTTGCGAGATTCGGTATTGAGTCTCCATCGTACCAATAAACAGGCATAATACCAGTTCGTACACCTATGTCGTACGAACTGTAAATGCTAATTACAACTGCTACCCAAGCTGTGATAGTGACTAGGACAATACCAGATTGGGAAACTGCCAAAGTTACGTCTTTATCATATGCACTATCATATGGTAAAGCCTGAGACTTGCCAGAAGTAGTAGTAGTATATCTTTGCGTCCAGAAATTATCAGTATTGATAAAGCCACTACCACCGGGCAGATACTGGCCTATATCATCTGAACCACTACCGGTCGCAATTGAGTTTTCTCTTTGGGTCTTTCTTATGTCGCGTATTTGTTTGGCTGTTGCGTCAGGTCCAGTGAGACTGTACTTTATGCTCATTTGATAAGGCTCTTTTCTTTGTCAGTGCTGACGGGTCTTAGCATTGGTGTTAGTGTCCATGCTTGGCTATAGTCCACATCATATCCGATGATACGGGCTTGCCCACTGTCAAAGTCTGGGTAGTAGTCATGCGCCGTGAGCAGACGATAGTTGACTATGTCTCCTATGTTCCAGTCAACGCCAGGCTGTGGTGATGTGGTCAACGCTGTGGTAAAAGTGACTGTAGTGGTCCCGTTCTTCATGGTTTCCAAAGCTGATTTTGCATGTCCATTGAGGGTTTCTTTCTTGGTGATGGACGTTCCAGCTTGATATTTATATTCTATTGTGGGCCGTGATGGGTCATCGTATGTCTGCCAGTCAGATAGTGGACTTTCTCCATCTTCTGCACTGGATGTAGCTTGTATTTTATTAGCTCCATAGCCCGTAGAGTAATCCTCAAGCAGTGAAAAATCAGTCATGGTTGATTCTTCAAACACGGCGTTGGCTCTATAGGTTCCCAAAACATCTCTGATTATAAGCGTAGGCTGGAAAACCCCACGGTCTGTTTCACGCCAAGTGCCGTACCATTCAGGGCCATTTATCACGTCGGAAAGCTCTTGCAAAGCACTTAAGACTGTTTTGTTTTGGGTCTCACTATAGGTCCGGTCGCGTTTGATAGTGCTCTCCCCGATATCAGGCACAACATACAACCCGTTGGGCTTGGTAAGCTCTACTAGTCCGGCTGCTATCTGAGTCTGTGGCGCTTGCACAAAGCTCAAATCACGAATATACACACTATCGAGATAGTGCTCAATAGTCGATAGAGTCAGATTAATACCATTGCCGCCTAGTTTCCGCTCACGTTTTATGACTATACCGCCCCAAATAACACGATTGCCATTAACCAGCAAGAGAGCGGTCTCGTAAGGGCGTGTTACATCAAACCAATTTTTGGGCCTATCATCCCACGGTAGTACCGCGTCGGATGAAGTCATTTCGCCTATACGGTATTCGAGTTTTGTGCATTGCAAAGTAGGCAATTCGGCCATCACTGTACCTGTAACTAGTTTGACGGCCAGCCAATCCATACCCATCATCAGATATATGCCTCCCAAAATGATACGGTGAGCGTGGCCCCATCACCAGCGTCCTCAGCAGAAAACCGAAACACGTTTTTACCTGGCTGAGCATAAAACCATTGGCGATTAGTGACCGTCCCATCCGCTGGCGGCTGACCATCTATTGTTATCTCTCGCGTTCCACTATCAGCAGTCAGATAGGCGCCAGTACCAAGTTCAACATCAAACGACATTGTTCTACCCGATGGAGCGTGTGATACAGATGGGTTTTTGACTGGCCCATCAATTTTAATCCATACTGGGCTAGGAGCATTGCCGTTCGAGATAAGAGAGATAGACCCAGATACCTCCTGCTCTCTAAATACCCACTGTGATTCTAAGTCTGGCCCTTCAAAATGGTACCCGTCAGCGGGGAATATCATCCCACCGATACTACGTGCTATCTGAGTGCTGCCGCTTATCTGATTATCCCCGCCCAGCAGATACGGCGATGATGATTCCAAACCAATACTGTACAGGAGCATGGTCTTACCGGCCCACTTGATAAGTGGCGCCCCAGCCGATTGTTTCACGGTCGTGTGGCGTTTTATGTTACCTAGCCGGATATTAAGTACTTGATTACCGACTAGTAATCTACCTTTGAATGCCTCCCACGAGGCAATCAGCACATCAGGGCAAGCACCCATGAGATAGCCTTGTATACTGATTGACCTACCGGTTCGGGTCGGAACATTTGAATACATGCCATCAGACCAGACTAGTTTTTCCATAGATAGGTTAGTGCCGGTCCCATCAAAAATGCCGCTCGTGTCCTGAAAGCTCGTATGCCATTCGACACCGTTACTGTCCACACCTGTTAAGTGAAAGCCGTTAAGAGTCAGGTCTATATCTTGGTCGTCTTTCATGAACAGCGCCATATCTATCTACCTACCTTTACACATAGTGAAAGTTGATAATACGTGCCGCTTCCATCCCAGCAGCCATCGGGTCGTTGGTCTGGACTGTGATAGGAGCATTGACTGTGCTACGAGTAGTGTAGTTTGACTGGCTGGTGGGAACAGTGTAGCCGCTAGTCATCGGCACGTTAGGCGTGAAAGGCATTGGGTTTTTGACGATATCCGACATTTGCGTGGTACGTACCAGCCCATCCAGCTGTGCTGTTACATCACGCTGCAAGTCGGGCATGCCTTTATCAAAGCCCATAGCGACACCAGCCGGGAGCCAGCGACCTATTTCATCGCCCATGACCTTAGATGGTGACCCAACTTTGAGTACACTCTTGGCCCACCCGACTATGTTACTGCCCATCTCGCTGATACGGTTTCGTAGCCAGTTAAAGCCACTGACTATGCCGTTACCTAGGCCATTGATTATTTGGCGCCCGGTATCGTAGAGCCACTGACCGGCCCCAGATACAGCACCGAGCACCGTGTCCCTAATCCGACCAACGACCCCAGACACACGGCTTATCCCATTGGATACAGCATTGACGATTCCATCCCAGATTCCACCGACAAATCGACTCACTGCATTCCACACATTGTTCCATGTGTTTTGTATGCCGTTCAGAACGTTCCCGATTACATCCGAGGCATGGTGAATTCCGTTCGAGACGGCACCACTTATGCCATCCCATATATTGGACACAAAGTTTTTAATAGCTGACCATATGTTGTTCCATGTACCTTGTATAACGCCCATGACGTTACTGATTACACCGGATACAGTGTTAATCGCGTTGCTGACTGCCCCACTTATAGCGTTCCAAATGTCTGATACAAAGTCACGAATAGCTGACCATATAGTATTCCACACATTCTGAATCGTTGTTAACGCATTGCTTATCAAATCCTGAATGCTTTGGATGATGGGGGAGAAGAACTGGACGATTCCATCCCATACACCCTGGAAAAATGAACTGATAGCGTTCCACGCGCCTTGCCAGTCGCCGTTGATGATATCCATGACGACTTGCACAATGGTGTGTATAAGGTCTATCCCGGCCTGGACTATGCCGGATAGCACATCCCACACAGTCTGTACGTAGGTTATGACCCCGCCAAGCGCCGTGTGGATGAAACCGTCTGAGTTATCGTACCATCCTTGCAATACCCCCATTATCCGGTCAAATAATCCGGTTATCCCGTTGATTATTTGGTCACCAAGCCACGAGGGAAACTCAGCGATAGCATTAGCACCGTTTTTAATAACATCCTGGACTTTGTTAAAAGCGTCCGATACGGCTTTGACAACACCATTCCAGGCATTCGAGGCACCATCTGAGAGACCTTTCCAGATGTTTTTAAACCAGTCGCCAACACCATTCCAGGCGTTTTTCACAGCGTCGGCAGCGTTTGAGAACACCTTTGTAATACCATCCCACAAGCTAGAGAAGAATTTTGACACACTGTCCCATGTGCTTTTGAGCCAGTCTGTGAATTCTCCCCAAATTTTTCGTCCCGTTTCCGTCTTGGTGAAAAAGTACACTAGGCCAGCAGCTAGAGCGGCAATAGCTACTACTACAGTCATGATGGGGTTGGCTGTGAAAATCTTTATAAAGCTACCTATTCCCCCGCTGGCCTTGCTCAGCAGGCCAGGAATGTCAGAAAGGCCCTTGGCGAATTTGCTTATTGCCCCGCCAGCCCCGGTAAGGCTTTTGACAAAGCTCCCAATTTTGAATGCCGCAAATGCGCTACCCAGAGCGGATAGAGCACTCTGTACCAGGTCTGAATTGTTAGATATCCATTTACTGACGTTTTGTATTACCTTACCGGCAGCATTAAGTACATTGGATACACCCTGGAGCACATTTCCAAAAACCTGAGCTGAGCCTTGGGCACTGTCTGAGCCTTTGCCAAAGTCAAACATGCCACCGACGACATGGCCGATATTTTGTAGTATGCCACCTAGGCTCTTGCCTATGCCCACTACAGCGTCAGTAAAAGCCTTGAAACCGCTGGTTTGGCTTACTGCTTTGGCGAATTTTGTCACCCAATCTACTACCTGGCTGATAAGCTGCATGACCGGCTTAATAGCGCCAGCGATAATATCAAGGCTGGTTTTGAACACGGTTCCTATCGCTGTGATAACCCCAGAGATGTTGCTGGCGCCTATGCTATTGATAATGTCGGCCAAGCCCTTGACAATGGCGTTCTTCATGTTCGCCCAGCCGGTCTGAATACCCCCGGTCGCGTCTCTGGCTTGCTGGCTGAATGAGGCCATCCCGTTGGCCCCGTCTTTGTCGAGTTTAACAAATGCGTCGGCAAACTGCTGTGTCGAAACCTTGCCGTCTTGCATGGCCTTGTATAGGTCGTTAGTCGAGGCTGATGTACCCAGTATGCTCTTGGCGACTTGCTGCATTTGGCCGGGCATTGCCTCATTGACCGAAGTCCAAGCGTCCATGTCCACTTTGCCGCTTGATAGCATTTGTACCAGTTGGTCCATGGCGTTTGACTGGATATCAGCAGAATTTCCACCAGCCAACAACGCGTCGTTAAAAGCCAGAGCCGTATTGGTCGCGTCGGTCAGAGTAGGGCTAACAGGTGCCAGCCTTTGAGTCACTGAGGCTAAGCCATTAAGAGTCGTGGGCAGACCGGATAGATGGTCGGCCATGCTCTGGATAGACCGGGATGATTCATCAGCAGAGTACCCCAAGTTTGTCATGACCTTGGGAAAGTTGTTCAGGGTATCCACACGGCTTACAGCTCCACCGATAGAGTCGGTCACCATGTTAAATGCCTTGGTTACTACAGATTGGGCCACACCAGCAACGGCACCAAAAGCGGCAGCTATCCTACTAGTGCTTTTCTCGCTCTTGCCAGCCACATTTTCTACACTGTCGCCAGCCTGGCCGGTAGACTTATTCATCGTACTGGCAGCATTTGCCGTACTTGATTCTATCTGTTCATTGGCTTTGCCGATGGTTTCAGCCCCGGATGTGTACTGCCTTGTATCCACTGTGGCTGTCAGGGTCAGTACATCGTTGCTCATGAGCTACTTCCTCAGTTTCTTTTCTTGGCTTTTAAGCCTGGACGCTGCTTTTTTATCGAGCTGTGCCGCTACAGCGACGGATATATCATCGAGTCTTTCCAAGCGACGGTTTCTGTCTATTTTCCTGGCGGCTTCCAGGAGAGCGAGAAAAGTCCAGGCCGTCATTCGGCCCTCTGCCGCGTCTTTCAAAGCAGCCCACCCGTAGTAGCGTCCAAACTCTGCTAAGAGTAGCTCTTTATCCGTATAGAGCTTGGCTGTTTGGAGTGACTCTTTGAATTCTTTAGCTTGGCTCTTCTCACTCTCTGTAAAGTCGTCATAAACATTATGGAGAGTGGACCTATCAGGGTACTTAGGCTGTTCGCGTCTTGCGGATACCATCGTATGCCATCTCAATAATGGTACTCATAACCTGACGATAAGCCACGTATGCGCCACTATCGAGAGTTTTCTTAACCCAATCTCTAAACTGCTTATTGGGTTGCACCAGCGGCATTATCAGGTCATCGATAATCGCATACGCTTTCATCAGCTCTTTAGCTTTATTCAGTTCCGACTTTGAAGACCCTTGCGCTTTCTGTAACGCCTGGAGTTTTTCTTGTTCGGCCTGGATATTAAGAAACACATCACTGCTTACTGGCGTAATCTCAAAACGGACTTTTTTACCCGCTTTCGTGCCGTCATCAAGGATAAGATAAAGCTCTTTATTCCTGGTGGCGGCACGGGTATCGAAAACTGGAGCGGTGTCTAGTTCGGGGGTTTCATCTGTGGACATGATAGGCACTTATCTTTCTTATAGTTTCTTCCACGAGTTAGAGTTTCAGACCAAAAAATTAATTCTTACTGGCCGAACTGGACTGAGAGGCAGTGATTGACCGGCTTGTGGCACTCTGAGAACCAGGGGTAGTACCCGTTTCGACAGGCTTGTACTGGCCGCTGGTAACGTCCCACTTGCTCTTTTGAGTTAAATCGCCTTCTCCAAAGACTACGTAACCCTCTGATGTGGGTAGCGGTGTGATATCGACTTCCAACACTGTCGGGTCGCCTTGGGAGATATCGAATTCCCCGCCAGCCTGGATGAGAGCTTGCGGGATACGGATATCCTGAGAGCTTCCGTCGTCGCAAACATTGCGAATAATAACTGGCACAGGTTCGGTGGTCTGGCAAGAGGACGCGCCAAAATGCACTTGGCCCGTTGCGCCGTTCCCGAATTGTGCCGGTTTGGACAGGCCCGGGAAAATCTTCATCAATGTTGCTACGCTGTTGATGATGATGTTCACTGACGCTGATATTTCGTCGTAAGCACCGTTTGGTACCGAGATTGTGCCCGCCTGGCTTGGGACATCTGTAGTGGATGGGGTAATGGTTATTGTTGCTCCATCATCCTGGACCAATTCAGGGGGGAACAACTCATTACCAATAATGACTTCTTTTTTACCAATCAACGGATAGGTGACGTTATCTACCATGGTATGTCCTTTCAGTGGTGAGGCACTATCGCTACTGTTCGGACAGTTTCATCTTATCTCATTGACGCGAGTTATTGCCTGATACTGATTCCAATGGCGGCAAAGTAGTAGGCAACTTATACCGGACCTGGAAACGGATAGCTTGGACCCACTTACCCTCATTATCAACAGCTTCAAGGGATACGCTTGTGCCTTTGAGTATTTCTACATTAGTAAACGTTACGTCACTGATAGGTTTGGTGGTTAGCTCGCAATTATCGAACCATTGGGTTCGGAAAAGGTTTAGCAATTGCAGCATGTATAGGCCTTGTTTAAGTTGGTCAGTAAATCGGGTGCTGACGGTCACATTATCTGTATATAAATCGCCGGATATCGATTCGGGCAGCGAATTTACCCATAAGCCGTTATCACCAACTACCGACCCTGACGCGAGTACAGGGCTTTTATTCCAAAAGATATCCTCACCGTAGGTGCCGAAACCTTGTTCTTGCAATGATAAGGCTATTGCCAATCCCAGCATTCTGATTCTCCCTTATTTGAGTTCCGTAAAATATTGGCTTGCCCGGCTAGAGGCTTCATTCACCGAGTTCTGTAGGTAATGTGTCGTCCATGGATGGAGATGATTAGTTTCCTCGCGTATCACAGCATATGGTACCCGTGCATTCCCGAAAGTGAGCTGATATGTCAGTGGTCCGGTTCGGGTGTATCTGCCGCTGTTGATTAGGGCGCCAGTTTTTACTGGTGCCCGATGGACGGCCATGTTGTGGATATCGAGGACCATGCGTACAAGACCGGTATTTAGATTCTGTTGGGTTCTTTTGTCCCATCCATTGTCGAATTTGAACGTGTAATAAGTCATAGGGTGACGCTCCCCCATGGTGTTACAGTCCAAGTGAGAAAAGGCAGTCGGCCTAGGTCCATATCATCGCCACGGTCGGCACCGATTATCTTATATGTCTCTCCCAGCTTGGTGACGACTGCAAAATCTAACATCAGGTCGGGATTGTCAGCATATTTTTGCGGTATATCACTTGTTTTGGCGTGTATTCGTCGGTCCATCGTTCGGTCGTCATAGCCGGTATCTGCCATGACTCCCGTCCTAGCTGCTGTGTGCCGTTTGATAATAACATGCACATTATCCGCTATCACTTTTCCCTGGAGACCTGGAGCAGTTGGTAGCTGTTTAAGCGTTATGGTTTCGACTTGGTGTGGGAAAAGCTCAAATGGGTCACAAGACGCTACCAATGACATGATGGTTACCCCCTAGCCTTTCTTCTGAGCCTACATAGTACGGTGGGTTCCACTTTTTGGACGGGTAGCCAAGCTCGCCAAGATAATACTTGTCCGTACAGAGACTCCATTTGTCTACCAGTGGCTGCCCGGTTTCCATTGCTATAGATTCCGGTGTTTGACCTGACTGACTGTCTTGTGACACGGATACGTCTTCTATCGACTTGCTTTTTATCCGGTCAATCCCGTCAGAGCGATTCTGATAGGCTGCCATAAGCGACATAATGACGTTCTTAAGCTCTAATGGCAGTGTCACGAAACCATGGTGCCCACTGATTGTGAGCATTTCTCCGGTGTTTCGTTCATCGGCCAGCATTAGCGTATTCCCGTATTTGGTTTCATCATCCGCGCTGATGGAGTCGTCCGAAGTCGTCGCTGTAAAAGTCCACATATCGGGATTGATTGTCTTACAATCTGATGTAGCCACTTTGGTTACTGATGTGTACCAGTCTGGTAGCCTGACTGTCACCCCGTCACCGCCTACAATGCCAGTAGCGTCAGCATTGGACTCTATGTTTATCGCATTGCAAGTAAGAGCATTGAGTTTCGCAAAAGCTACAGGGTAATAGCGTTCGATATCACCTATCGAGTCGCCAAAACGTTGTTTTAAATCATCTGCTGTCAGCCATGCCATTGTCACACCTTTCCGAGTATGAGGAAACCCCCCACATATCTCTATGATACGTGAGGGGTCTAGCGATGTGCCTCGCCAGTGACACTATATCATCTGTAGGTCACTGTTGCACTGGCTGTTGGGGAGCTTGGGGAGCCTGAGCAGTGTTAGTGTTCTGGGCGGGCTGACCGTTCTGGCCCTGGACTGGACCGGTGTATCCGAAAGATGAAGACTGGTTTTGCACTGGAGCAGCCTTTACCACAACTGCCGACTTGATAGTACGAAGACCACCACCAGTGTAAATTTCCTGCAAGAATTCATTTTCGTTGGTTCTCAGGGCAA
>JAAOBB010000039.1_pt1 | contig 17474 bp, 23 predicted proteins | sample 7267541 | NCBI WGS metagenome assembly JAAOBB01 (sample SAMN14345205, study PRJNA599270) | viral metagenome | isolation source: viral-like particles (VLPs) isolated from bee gut | host: Apis mellifera | place: Switzerland:Lausanne | collected 2017-01/2018-02 | reverse complement strand
CTTCACAAACTTTCACAAAGTTATCCACAATTCACAAAGTTTTCCACAGGGTACCCTGTTATCCACAGGGTACCCTGTGGAAAACTTTGTGAATTGTGGATAACTTTGTGAAAGTTTGTGAAGTATTGTGAAAAGTTTGTGAAATTAGATAAATTAAGTAAATACACTTTACAAAAATTTATTATGTAGTATTATTAAAGTATAAAATGTAATTGCAAAATTTAAGGAGTGATTAGAATATGAGAAAAGGAACTGAAATTTTATTATATCCTATTAATGTAAATGGTCTTGGTCGTCCATTACATTTTATAAGTCAAGTCCAAGCAAGTACATATTTGGGCAAGTCAAGATTCTGTATTCACGAACACGTTTCGCGTAAGTGGAATTTTATATCGTCTGGTAAACGTGATTACTATATTATGCACGGTCAAGGTGTGGAACAAATGAACCGAGAGGTTAAGGAGTTCATGGTTAAACGCGAAGAACGCGAACAAACATATATTGGTGGTTATCGAATTATTACACCCGAACAAAAAGAACGCCGCGAGGTCAAGTTTAAGAAATTATTAAAATTAGTCCGCGAGTTAGAGGATAAATACGATTATACGGACGGAATACCAAATTGGGTTGAATGTGTAAACGCTAGAGAATTACAGAATTTAAGAAAGTGTGCAAGACAATGTTAAAACGCGTAAAAGGTTTCCTTATTATAGTATTTTCATTATTTATGTTTTCTGTTTCATGTGAAACAGTAAAAGCTGGTGTTGTGCAAGATGAAATTACAGAGAATGGCTCGGCGCAAGTTGTCCGTTTTCTTTTGTTCGTTGATACAAGCAACAATAGTATACTAGGACGTGAAAAACAAGTTTTAACGATTAACGACCCAAACAGTAAACAACAGTTTTCGGCTTTTCACCCAATTAGTCCACAATTACCTAATTATAAGATTGACCGAATAGTAAATAATGAACCTTGTTCATGGTTGCTCGCCGACAACGTTAATCACCAAGCAACAACTGTATATGTTTATATGTCGCGAGTAAATAGCAAAGGAGGTAAGAATAAAAATGTTGTTCGCGGGAATACTACTAATAATAACGCTAGTGGTAGCAATTCTCTACAAACCAAAAAAGTAAATAAAAAGAAAGGTAAAAAGCATGAAAGAATACATAGTCGCAATAACAGTGGTGTACGTGTCACTCTTACTCGCGATAGCAAACAACAACCAAAACAAGTAAATAATAACAATATGTTCTGGTGGATTACTATTATCAGTGGTAGTCTAGGAATAGGATTAATTATTTTCGGTATCTATAAAATATGGAAAAAGGGTTGATATAATATGAGTGAAATTGGTTTTGATACGTCTTTGTTCGCGGCGAACGACCCCGAACTTGCAAGGCAAGTAGAAATACAATGTCAATATGTTGGTATGTATGGATTAAATAAAATAAAAATACCGTGGGCGCAAGCGCGAGCCTTTGCACAAAAGCGAGGTAAACTATATAAGTTTATGGACGAATGGCACGTGCGAACCGAGGCAAACGGTGCGGATATTAAGCACTCGCAACACTTGCAAGCCTTGCAAGATATACTTGTCGGGTCGTCGTCATATAACAGTTTTTACTCAACGCTAAAATCTATTATTTTTGCGTTCCATACCAATAAAAATAGGTTGAACCGTGTATATTATGGTATTCTCGGCGGTTCAATTGACGCTTGAGTAATGCACTGAATGTATTCTTTGATACGGAAACTTTAATAGTGAATGAAAAAGCTAAACCGCGTCTCCGTAAAGCCTGCGTATATGTTGTGTCCTATGAGTATTGGGATACTTGGGATACGGGCGAAAAAGTAAAGAAAGTTGCGCCAACGTTGCAAGATATGCTTGAGGACTTATGCACACTTGGGTTTAAGTCAATTAACCTTATTGCACACAACGGCGAGGGTTACGACTTTCACTTTTTGCGACGTGAATTAATTGATATGTACGGCTTGTTACCCGAGAATGAATACCTTCCGCAAGCCGTGGATAATAGCTTACAGACAAGAATAAAAGACGAGGGTAAAAATGACTACTTGCTAGAGGCGCGGGTAAAGTCAAAAACTCGTCTTGAATTAAAGTTTCGTATTCACGGAGTAAAGTTTAGTACAATGGATACATATCCGAGGTTTAACGCGTCGGTGCGTACAATAGGCGAACTATTGGAACACCACGGAATAATAGACGCCTCGGGTAAAAAATTAAATTATGACGAAGATTACACCAAGTATAACCGTAAGGAAGATATGAGTTGGTCGGAGTTGCGTCGTTATTGTCGTAAGGTTTACGACCAATTAGACGAACACGCGTTAAAATATGTTGGTAATGATACCTCAGTAATATTTGAAGGTTGGTATAACTTTGACAAGTTGTTTCCAAATTTTGACGTAACCAAGCGCACACTGTCAATGAATGTCATGGACGTGTACACGGTCAATGACCTTGCATATCTTCAAATTTTAAACAAGTTTGGGTCTGAATACCACGACAAAATCAGTTACACTGATTACCAATTTAACGGCGAAAACTTTTTCGACTATGTACACCATTATTACAAGGGCGGTCTTAATTTCTACAATGACCGTTACGTTGGGGTCAAGGTACATGACCTTATACACCTTGATTTGAACTCAAGCTATCCGTCGGTTATGCACTATGAAAAATTTCCGACCTTTCTCAAGGAGGCAAAGGTGTTAAATGACGACCTCAAACTTGACGATAATTTTTATTACCACGTACAAATTACCAAGAAAGCATTTAACGCCTATATTAAGGCGATACCGTCGCGAGTAGTACGTCAAATGCTTGTTAAGTATTTCAATAATCCGACGCCTTATGTGTGGTTGCAATCGCCGACAATCGACTTACTCGGTAAGTTCTTACACAAGAAGATTACACATTTACCCGCTATATCCTATTTAAAATGGAAAACTGAATACTTTGGTGGGCGTGAGGTAATCAATCATTACTACGCGGAAAAAACGAGAATGAAAAAGGCGCATTATTCAAGTAAAGCCGTTTATACCACTAAAGTTATTTTAAACGGAATATATGGAATACCTGCGTTGCGTGCGCACTACAATTTATTTCAGTTAAACCGTGAGACTGGTGAATACATTAATCAAACGAACGGTTTTAAAAATAGTGAGAGAAACCTCGTGTTTGCGGGTTCGGTTACGTCGTACGCCTTGCGAAAGCTTTTAACGCCTCTTACCTATAATGTATCGGGCGTGGACGACGCGTTCATTTACGCGGATACCGACAGTTTATTCTTACGTCGGTGTTATTGGGAGACGATAAAATCACATGTACATACAGACCCCTACGAATTAGGCGCGTGGGGCGTGGAACACGAGAAGATAGACGATTTTTATATACTGAACCATAAAAAGTACGCCTTGCGAGCATACGGTAAAAATGAGGTGTACGCGGGAGGTATACCGAAAGACGCTTTTACTAAACTTGGCGGGAGTTTTGACGACTTTATAAAATATCAGTTCCACGACGGCGCCCAAATACCTAATTTGCGTAACGTTTACTCGGTTGACGGTGTCATAATATTGTATGAGGCGCTTACGTCTATGTCGGCGGGTTCCAAGTACCCCGACCATTACACCCAAGCAAGCGAGATACAAAATTTGGTTGACCTTGAGTTAATCAGAAAACGGGAGCTAGAATTACAAGCCGACGAGGGTATCGACGATACGTTATTCTACGAGACGCCCTACGGTTCAATTTCAATCGCGGACGCGTTCCCGTATAAAAACGACGCGGATTGTATGCAAAATTTAAATAACCTTATTATAGTGTATAATAGGCTTGACAGAACAATAAACAAAGAAATTAAAAAGATAGGTGATAATAATGATATTGACAGAAATTGACGGCTTTTATAATACGCCATTTACAGACTTTCAAAACACTATTCATTTTGCAAACGACGACGAGCGCGACGACTTTTTCAATGGTCGGTACAATATGATACATTTTTCCGAACCGTTTAATATGGTCAAAGATAGGCTTGTATTAAATACTCGCTTGTCTACAATTCAGACTTACGGCTTGAATTATTTACGGTTTAGAAATCAATTTGACGGCAATAAATGGTATTATTGTTTTGTTACGGCGTCAAGTTATATCAATAACGGGGTTACACAACTCGGGTTGGTTGTTGATACGGTTATGACGTTTTTACAAGGAGATTTTACTCCATATCTTAATAACGTTGAGGTTATGAGACAGTCGCTAAACAGTAAAAAGTTTGACTATTACCGCGATTGGCTAATGACAAATAATGATACGTTGAGGTTTCCAAAACGTTACACGGCGCAAAGGATAGAAAAATGGAAGGACTTTTTCGTGATATTCACGACGTCGGTTGATTTGACGAGTGATTTTGGCACAAGTGATAATCCAACTCTTACCACTAGTGAGGGTCAAACATACGACGGTATCGTCTCGCCTGTTGACCTCTATTGTATGAAATCGCAAGCTAATTTCACAACCTTAATGCACAACCTCAAGAATTATCCATGGATTGCGCAAAACATTAATAACGTTGCGGTAGTGCCTGCGGATATTGTCGACGAGGGAGACCTAAAGCTTATCACCAACGCGAAAAATACGGGAGTGAACGCGGCGCACGTTTATAAATTTAAACAAAACGGACGGACAAAGACCGTACACCTTGACGACTTGAGCTTTAAAGAAAGTGAATTACCCGAGCTTTTCGGTTTTGACGACGGCGTACCCGAATACGCAACACGTGAAGAATACACCAACATTGAATTGACTGGTTGGAACGGTCAACGTGTTAGCCTTGCTCCCGTATTCTTACCGCGGGGTAAGGGTATGTCAATGGTTGCGCAAGCCGTTTTTGGTTACCATAACGAAATTAGAGTTTTTCCCGACCAATACCAGTCGAGCGACAGTGAAAACAGTATCCAAGGCTTATATCGTGGTACTTATGCTAATAAGGCGATAATTTTTGACGTTTTCGACGATATACCCGTTTTGGTTGACAATTATAAGTTAGCCAAGGCAAACACGGCGCACCAACGACAACTAGGCAATGAACGTACAATCGGCGGACGTTGGCGTGAAGCAACTAATCCAAATAACAATATAAACGATAGATTTTTTAATGCAATGGAACTTACCACTGGTATTTTAGGTGGTGGTTTATCACCTTTAAACGTTGCAAAGAACGCCTTGGGTCAATTTACGGACGAATACGAGCATTACCGCGATTTGAATGCACAATTAGCGGATATGGCAATCAGTGCGCCGTCGGTTGACAGTCAAAATAACTCGCAATCGTTCAATATGTCGGCGGGTATCTTTGGCGTAACCGCTAAATTCTCAAGTATTGGCGAGGAGAATATGAGGCAAGTTGAACGTTACCACGGTACATTTGGGTTTGATTTTCAAGGACAAATTGTTCCCGTTGAAAGTATCGACAGTCTACCGCTTGAGAACTTTTTAAAAGTAAGCGGTAATTTCACGATACCAAATGTACCCGCGCAATTTGCCCAACAGTTAAAAGTAACGCTTGAAAACGGCGTCAAATTTTGGCACAATCCAAACGGCTTGGATAATCCATTTACCCAAGATTTGACTTACAATAGGGAGATATAATTATGGCTTTTCGCAAAGAATATACAGACGCGCAATATAAGACGTTTTTACAGACGCCTTTTAATTCTGATTTTGGAATTTCACTTGATAAGGCGCTAGAGTATTTTTGGGCGCACCCGCCCTTAACGCTTATATCCGCGGGACAAGGTGAGGGTTTGACCCGTGATAACCTGCGCAATGAGGTTATACCAATTGTGCAATCAATCCTCGGCAAGTCGTCATACGTTATGTTTTTAAATATATGTATGAACGAGAACGCGGCGGGTTTAGGCTTTATCGCATACACAAGACGATACGGAACTCGCGCGCAAGATTGCAAAGACGACTGTAAATATATTAATAACCTTCTTGGCGGTAACTACCCCTTAAATACTGGTGCGTGGGAGACGGGAGGCGCCTCTATGTCGCAAACGGCGTATAATATTTTAAAATCGTGTAAGAAAGGTGCGATTGGTAAATACTATATGTGCGCAACCTTTGCGGGTAACTATTGGTGTTGGCACACCTCTAACGTTGCGAATACGTATTTTGGCAATCCTTACGACCAATGTATAGACAGAATTAAGGCAATGGGCGGTAACGCTTTTGGCGGTGGAGGCAATCACGGAGCGGGCGGTCAAGGTGATAACTCGGACTTATTAAACCTCCCGCACGCGATATACTTACACGGCTCGCAATTTACCTTTATGGGAGTAAAGTTTAGGCGGTATAAGTCTTGGCTCCATATTGAATACCCCGACGGCTTAAATATTGCGGGCGGTAACGTCGCGGATAATTCAGACAGTGAAAGTGCCAACGACAAGGTTAAAAAGGAACTAGACGTCTTTAATCGTGATATTAAAGGTCATAATTATTACTACGCGGGAAATCGACCTGCGCGCAATCCAAAGGAGGTAGGCTACGCGGATTGCTCGGGTCTAGTTGGTTGGATATTGCACACTGCGTACGCGGGCGCGTGGAATAACGGTTATGTCAACACTCAAACCTTATATAATTATTTTAAGCGTAAAGGCTGTATTATTTGGGAGGGTACTCAACAGAATTTTATCAACAGTGGAGAATATAAGAAGATGAAAGCGGGAGATTTTGTTATCTTCGGTTTCTCTGGTTACGGCGCGGGTCTCTCTAGTCATACTGCTTTCTGTTACAATGATAACGGTATGTGTGTAAGTCAAGAGGGTAACGGAACCAATTTTAAGAGTATCAAATACCTTGTAACTAGCTGGTGGGTTCCATACCGTAAATACTTTTGTTTGGTAAGGAGCAAGTAATATGTTTAAGAAAGATAAATCGAAAGAACTACACAAAGAACTTGAGGCAATCCGTAAAAATATACCCGACAAGTATAATCAAGTATTAATGCTTGACTATTTGGACGACCCCGACGTTGACTTAATGTTTAGTATCACAACGCGTTCCGACGGAAAAACGTTTAATTATTTATACGCCCTTGCCGAACTTAACATTAAGTTTGACTTTACCACGCTTGTTATTGTACGGCACATGGAGATACGAAACGCTATGTTTGCACAAATACGCGACGTCTACGATACTATGGACGACCTCAATATTAAATTGTTTAACATGTCAATTGATATGGATTATATTAAAATCAACTACGGCGAAAAGACGCCCTTTATTATTTGTGATTTGAACAACGCCAACGACTTAAAAAACTACTCCGCCGTCTTGAAAAAAGCAAACATTATTCTTTATGATGAATTTCTAGCCGTTGGCGGTGAATATGCACCAAGCGAGTTTGCCAAGTGGAAGGTCATTTTTGAGACCATGGATAGAGGAACTTGTGCGGGTATGGATTACACTAACAACAGACGTAAGGCAATCTTCCTTGGCAATCCTGTTGACTTTTCAAGTGAATTTTTAGCACAATACAAGCTTTATCACTACTTGGAAAACCAACCAATGAATACAATCCGTAAATATAAGAATTTTGTAATCGAACGGCGCAAAAATATTAATGGTCAAGCCAATAAAAATAATCGTATCTTTGGCGATATGGACGAAAACGAGGCGGTTACGGGCGAGTTTCATATTAACGACTGGTCAATCAAGGAGCCGAAAAACGAAGATAGAATAGTCCGCGTAAAGACCCAAGATAAATATATCGTGATACATGTTGAAGATAAACCAGTCCTCGACGTCACGGGTTACGAGCCAACCTATGATTACAACACGGAATTAGTCGACAATACCGAAAACTCTACCTATTTAAAAGACAAATATTATCGCGATAGTTTTCCCAAGAAATACACGAAAGACTTGTTCGCGTTTAGTAACCAGTTCTCAAAATCTTATATCTTGGAGAATTACTCCACGCTGAACATTAATAAGTTGATACGTGAGACTACACCAACCAAAGACGAAAGCATAAACGACGAGGCAAGGAGGCTAAACGAAAGCCAATTAAAACAACTTAAACGACGGCTCCAATCGCAATATTACATTTAAAGACAAACAAAAAGGCGTGTTTACATATCGTAAACGCGTCTTTTCTTCGTAACTAATATACAGAAAGGAGTTGATGCTTAAAATGGTATTATTGGAACGTACCCCAAGCGGTGCTTGAGCCGTCGGCGTGCCATTCTCTTACGGGAAGATAATACTCGTGGTGGAAATTATTCTTCCCAATTACAGTATAATGTATCCAAGTGTATTTTCCAACCTTTGCGTAACTATCGTATTTTTGGTATTGGTAAGCACCAAGTGTTCCCGTTGATTTGTTGGATAGGCTAGGCGCCCACTCACGATTGCGGATAGGTGAGGAACCACACCTAAACGTGCCGTTTTCTTTGGTGAAGCCCTGCGGAATACCGTTTGCTTGAATTGGTAACATGGTATTATTACCGTCGGCTGAACCAGTACCCGAGCCGTTGCTATTACCAGTTGAACCTGCGACGTCGGCGGCGAACTGCGCCTTGGTTACGCCAATACTTGCGAGATAGTCGTAAGGGTCGGTATGGTCTGTACCACCAACGTTATTGGTAATCCATAGGTGAGTTTTGACCCCACGGCTTGCCGAGGTATCTAATTCAAGCGGTATGTTATACATGGTAGCATATTGACGAATTAAACTAATGTAATTGCGGTATGCTTGCAAGGCGCGGGTATGGTCGCTTGGAAACTCGCATAGTTCAATTTGAACTGGTGCGCGGTGATTACCTGCGTAACCACACCCCCAAGCAACATATCCTAAGTCTCCCACCAAGTAACAGTCTTGGTCGTCAACCACGAGGTGTACATACGCCCCGTTATTGTTAACACTGTTCTTCATGTTCCGCGCGATATTCAACGCGGGAGCGTCTGGTGTTGCGGTAGAGTGTGCGACAACAAAATCTTTTGTTGCAATTGCACTGTCTCCCTCATTTGAGGCTAAACGATAAGTTTTATTTACTTTCACTTTTTCTCCATTCTCATTAATCCAAATATCAGGGTTATTTGAAATCTCACGAATTTTACGATACGTGATTTTTTCGTCCATGTCTGGTGTTTGCGGGTCTACACTTACGGTTACTGCGTCAAGTTTCGCGGGACTTGCATAATAGCCTGCGACGCTTGGGGCGGTAAATTCTGGTATGGTTCCGCTTTTTGCGTTCCACTCGCCGTATGTCACGGCACCTGTTACTTTATCCTTGCGAGCGTAACGTTGGAACGTGATTGTCTGTTTTGTATTTGCTGGTAAGTCTACCATTATAATTAGTCCTCACTTTCTACAAATGTAATTGTCCGTGTAACTGTACGGGTCAAATCGGAAACTCCGTTCGAATTGTCGGGAGTTGCGTCAATGGTTGCATGTTTAAAAGTAATATTATAGGTAAGCGGTGTTTCTTGGAACGTTGGCGCCGTTGCGGGAAACTCGTTTTCGTCTACAATGTAATTCTTGGCGGTAAGTTCGTCAATGTATGATTGAGGCGAGTACGTCGTTTGCTGTCCGTAAACGCCGTTAATCGTGTCCGTATGCAATACATGGTTATTGTCGTCTGCGTCAATAAAATTGACGATAATTGAGGAACCAACGGGAGTATAGGTTACTGTAACCTCTGTATCTTGACTATCACCCGTCACGTCTAACTCTGGTATTGTTGTTACGTTGGGTTGATACCCCGCTATTGTTGGCGGTGTAACCGCGGGTAAAGTTGCTTTAGGCGGTTGCCAATCCGTATATGTGATATTACCTGTTACAAGGTCTTTGACCGCGTTACGTTTAAAATCGGCTTTTTGAATTTGTTTGTCTGCTAAATCAGTCATTATCCAAGCACTCCTTTTTCAGTGATAGGTTGTTCACCTTTAAAACTAATTGTCCGCGTTACCTTGTGATTTTCTTCCTTTACGTCGGTAGCATTCTGTCCGCTATGGTTTCCGTCCTCGTCGTAAAAGTCAATGTTACGCGTGATTGTCCGCGTCAAGCCTGTTACTCCGTTCGGATTGGTTGGGGTACATAAGATACCGTCACCCTCGGGAATTGGCGGAGTGTCTGGTAATGTCGACCCGCCGTTATCGTCCGTTGAACCTTTCAAGGTTAAGGTAATTGTAAGCGGTGCGCCCTTTAAGTAAATACCGCTGTAATGGTCTTGTAAAGTGGTCGGACTATTGTAACCGTCCGCAAAACTTGCCATTGTTACTTGAAAGGGTTCGGAGTGTAAGGTCTTGCTCGTGTCAAGGTTATAGCCAATAGTCCAAGAGGCGCGTTTTTCGACTGGTTCCACGTGCGGAGCGTCGCTTGAAAATTGAATATTAGTAACTTGCATGTCATTTAAAGACGCGTACTTATTCTTAAAGCCGAAACCTCCGACGTAACTCTCTGGTGTACTTGATAACGGAACGTGTCCGCCGTTGAATTTCATATTAGCAAAAGATTGGTTCGCCCAAGGAAAACTAATAACAAGAGTTGAAAAGTTCGGCGTCTGTAAGATTTTGGCGCTTACCTTGCCCCAACCGTCTGGTACGTCTTGACCGCCGTTATACCAATTATAATAAAAGTCGGTATCGGGTATCTTGGTATAGTTGGAACCATTTATCAACGCGTAAATACCGTTAATGGTATCTTGCATTTGTGCTAATTGACTTTGAATATCGTTACGTAACTTTTCGAGTGCCGTACCGAAACCTGCGACGGTTAAGGCTAAAGCGTTAAGCTTATCTTCGACGGCTTTTACACGTTCGTTAAGTTGGTCGATACGAGTATTTAATTGGTCAATTCTACGGTTCAAATCGTCGATTTGAGGCTGTAAATCTTTGACAAACAAGCCGTCGGGTTTCTTGATTAACGCGTTAAGGGTCTCTTGTGAGATTTTAACGTCGGCGTACAAGGTCAATATGTCCTCGTGCTTTTGCCAATCGCCCTCCTTGGATAACTTAACGGTGTCGGTGTCCTTGACGTCAATATCACGGCGCAATAGGTCATTAATTGCGTTAATCATGTAATCCAATTGACGTACACGGTAAGCTAGATAATCATAATAACTCTTGGCGTTGGTGTTGTAATCGGCGTCGGGGTCAAACCAAGGGCGATAATGTCTTTTATCACCAAACCATTCACTTATTGTGCGGTCTCCGTCTTTATTGAAAACGGGGTCGTTTTGCCAAGGCGCACGGCTTGCGTTATCGTCTCCGTGGTCGTAATAGTCAAAAGGTCTGTTATCCGTCATTATCCTTTCACCTCCTCATTATTGGCTGCGGGTATTGCTGAACCTTTGTTCGCTTGTTCTAACGCCGCAATACGTTGCTGTAATTTAACAAGCGTCTGATTAACGTTGTCAAGAGTTACCCCTTGGTTGTACAAACTATTATTTAAATTATCGCAATAATTCTTTAAGAATTTATTTTGCGCGTCTTGGGCGTCGGTATAATCTTTGAAAAACGAATAATGAATAAATAGTCCGCTATTTCTTCTTGCGTCACTCATTTTGTGCCGTCCTTTCTATTACCTATGCTGTCCGAGTTTTCCACCTCTGATTTTACACCCGGCACCTTTGACAAATCAATACCTGTCATGGTCTGAATATGTTTAAGGATTGAGGTTAACTCATAGTATAGGAAGATAACCACAATTGCCGAGGCGGTATTATTAGCCATATCCAATACCGCCTTTACCGTATCACTAAAGGTGTGATAGTCGTTGAGGTGTACTACTAACAAGATTGCAACAAGTGTAATCATAATTACCAATTTTTTACCTATACTTGCCTCGGCGTCTCCGCTTACGTTGTCCTTTTTGAAAAATACGTGGGAAATTGTCCCAAGTACCATATCCAATAGGCACATAATGAAGATTAAGGCACATTCAAATTCTAAAGTTCCAAATTTCATAATATCACCATACCTGTAAAAATAGTTCTGCGTCGAACTCGTTAAGTTTACGGTTATAAACATTATCAAGTTGTGCTAGAACACTCGCGTTAAATGCTACGCTATCATGTTTGCCGTTTTGTGTTGTCTCTTGCTTATTGTTGTCATAGTGAGTTGTATCGGCGTATGGTACTGTATCACTGTTAAGGTCAACGCCCGTCTTATCTTGGGGTAAAGTAGTATCCGCCGACCTATCTTTGTAACTATTTGTACCGCTTGCTGAATTGGTTCCACTTGACCCGCCCGAGAACATATTATAAAAATTGTCATAAACATTGCTTATAAATTGGTCGTTTGCCATTAACATACTTACCATACGGTTACGGAACAAGTCCACGGTCTGAAAGGCAATTTCACGATTAAGAAACCGAGTAATTAACATACGCTTAAAATAGTAATCGGCGTCGGCACTCGTCAAATCAAACTCACCAAATAAATACCGCTCGCATATCTTATAAACGTCTCCATTCTTGTCAAACTTGTAAATCTTATTTATTAGGGCGTTTTTGTCTCCTTGTGTGATTAATTGGTTGGTGTCCTTATTGAAAAATTCATCTCCACCACTTGCCCAATATTCACTTTGGATTATTTCATAAAGCGTCGTTGTTACTTTCATTTTGTGTGTCACCTGCTAACTTGCCAACGGCGTTACCGTCAATTGAAACTTTAAAATTAGTTCCATATCTCTTATTATAACGGTCAAGCGCCAATTGCCTACTCTCTAGCCAAATGTTACCGTTCATAGTCACATAGCCAAGGTTACCGTTTGCCTCTGCGTCGGTCACCCCGCTTTCTTTGTCTACCGCCAAAACATTAATACCAAAACTTGCGTTTAATTCCGCAATTTCATTTTGATATTCTGTTTTTAACTGCGCCAAATTATTACTTAAATTAGTATTGTCAACCTTGATAATATTGTCCTCGACGTCAAACTGTTTTCCAAGTTTTACGAATGGATTACCATTATATAGGTCACTGATTAACTGGTTAATTGTTTCATCTCCGACGTTACCTGCGAATACCGTCATTATTTTTGATTGCATAATCAGAGAATAACGCGACGCGACAATCTCCGCAAGTTCCGAAGCATAATGACTAATAACTTGATAATCATTTACTAATTGTATTCTTTTATTCCAAAATACTACAAAATCACCCGTATTGGCGCCGTCATTATCCCAAATTTCTACGAATTGGTGCGTCTTGGCACGTTCTGGTAGCACCTCGTCGGGTACAATATAATTAATGTCTGCTCCCGTAAAGCGTCGAGGCTTAAATAACGTATCGGGCGTTTGATAGTTGAAACCATTATTATATTGGATATAGCCGAGTATACATGGATTACCAAATTTGTTTTTTCCGTATGCTACGCCATACCCCATTCTTAACGCTATTTCTAGGGTCATTTTATTAAATGGTTTGTCGCAACTATAAGAAAAGAGGGTCGCTAGACCCTCTATATAACGCCCAACGAAGAAATTGTAAAAGTCGTCACGGTGCTGTACTACCTTTTTAGAAAGGTCACGCGATAAATCTTGTCCGAGGCGGTCACCTAATTGCTCGTTGGTCATATTCTTTTATTCACCTCTCTATTATGCAACCTCTACAATTAACTTATTATAAAATGGAGAAATTGCCTTAAAGCTGTAATAGTGCAACCAGTAAGTGTACTCGTCCATCTCGTTATTGTAAAAGTAAGTAGGCAATAACTTTTGTGTATTGCGCTTGTAGTAAATACCGCGTGTATCAAGTAGCATTGCCCAATCCTTACTTGCGGGTTTAATCTCTTGCACTTTGCCCTTAAAGCTGTCAAAGTTTGAGACGTCATAGGTGAATACAACACCCTTGAGAATGCTGTCACCTGCTGAAACTTGGTAATCACCCATTGCCCTAAACTTATCAATATCGCTCGCCGCGATAGTTGCGTCGTCGGTAATCTTCCAAATTCCGCCTAAATCATCAAAACTGATAATATGGTTGGTTAAATCAAGTCCTGCGATTTGGAATGTGTTGGCAATCTTGGTATTAAGCAAGTACGCCTTAACACTATCGGTTGTTAAAATCATCATATCTTCAAGCGGTGTTTGTGTAGTATAACGTCCAATAGTACCACCCGAGGCTGTCGCACACTGGTTGTATTTCTCGGAGTTGTTCTGAATGTTTAACACACTTTCAAATAGGCGATTACACAATTCTTCGACGTCCTTAACCTTATAATCGGTATTGGTGTTACCTGCTAATTGAGTTAAACCATAGTCAACCAACATTGCGCGAATTTCTTTTTCTTCGTCAACGTTTATGTCTGTAATCTTCTTGCGATATACGGCTACGGCGTACTTAATTGCGTCTCCCAAAGTTTGCCAATTCAAACGATTTTCGTTATCGTTGAGTGTAAATTTCTGTTTCTTATGAACACCTTGTCCATATAGGCGAGTAGCCATTTTTGGATAATTGCGTTTTAACATAAGTTCCTCGTCCTTGGTTAAGTTCAAATCAACGGGAACACTATCAAGAATAACGTATTCTTCTGATAACTGCGCAATATATGGAGTTTCTTTTGCCAAGAAATTAAAACGGTTACCCAATTCAGTATTGATTAACTTTGTTTCTTGCAACTTTGGGAAAAGATAATGGTTAACGTAAGTTTCAAATTGGGTTCCTATATTTGAATAGTTTGTCCCAAGCGTCCAAGCCATATTCTTATCTTGATTATACTGCTTTAAGGATTGTTCCAATGCTTGACCTTGTGCCTCTTTAGGTGTTGGTGTTGAGTTTGCCATTATCTATTCAATCCTCCTCTTAATGTACTGGTAAGGTCGTCCTGCGCACTACCAGTGATACTCATTGTCTTATTGAGTTCACCTTTTTTATCGGCTTTATTATCGCCATAATTTGAACTCATCATAGGCTTCATTTTTTGGTCGTCTGTATTCATCTAAAAATCACCTCATTAATTTAATAAGTTTTCGAAATCTTGCAAGGTATCGCCTTTTTGCGCCTTATCCGAATTATCGGGTTCGGGGTCGTCGGTCTTATTTGGTGATATTGCATTCAAGATACTCGTAAGCATATCTAATATACTTGCATTTTGTTTGGTCAAGCCGTCAAGTTTTGCCTCCATGTCCGCATGGTCTGCGTCGGGGTCTTGTGGTTTATCCTCGGCACTCTTGGTGTCGTCTGATTGCTCCGCGGTATCACCCGAGGTCTTTTCTTCATCTTTGACCTCTTGTTCTTCCGCACCTTTAGCCTCGGCTTTCTCGTCCTGTTCGGCGTTGACTTTTTCGTCTACGGTTTCTTTGCTATCTTCCGCCATGGTTTCCCTCCTTTACATAATAAAAGGCGTTACATTCTGTAACGTCTTTATTATATTAAACTTTGAATTAAAGGTCAATCCAATGAATACTATTAAATTTGGTTACTGTACCGTCTTTGTGTTTGCTAAAGTCGTTTGTATACTCACCAATAGTAAAGCCAACCTTACCCGCACGAATTGCGTTAATTACCTCGTCATCTTGGAGCATATCCCGTACGTCGTCTGCAAGGTAAGCGGGTAAATTAATTAATACATGGTCACCAATTGCAACGGGCTCGTCACCAAACTTGCCTTTAGGATTAATGAATAAACCTTGAATAGTGTAAGGCTTATCGCCGACTTGTTCTTTTACGTCGGTCAAGTCTACATAATTAAATCCCTCTGTGTTAATGTCTGAAAACGGATTAACTTTATTATACTTAGAAACAACACCCATGATTATTTTTTCTCCTTATCAATTACAAATTCTGTTACTCGGTGAACTCTTTCTAAATGGTTCACGTCAAAATTAAAACTTTTAAAATACTTATATAAACGCTGTAATCGTTCAACGCTCATGTTTTTAAATGTTCGCGGTCGGTTACGATAGCCGTATAATGTTTGGGTAGAAATACCCGTGCCTTCCGCTATTTCTCGCACCTTCCATACGTCCGACTTTAAGCACTTATAAACGTATTCACGAATTAAATTAATGTCCTCTACCATTTCATCACCTCTCTTGTTCAACTGTCTATATAATACTCGGTTTATATTTTGTTGTCAAATTATGTCTACTACATAATAATTAATTGTCTAATTGGTGCCTTTTATTGAGTTCCTCCTTTTCCTTATTTAATCGCTTGAGGTCGACTGGTTCCAACATACGTAAGGTATTTTTATTAAAGTTGAAATAATTTTCTTTCGTATCATATATAATCTCGGTGTTAAAATTATTATCAACACAAGCCAAGAAATAGGTGATAAGCTCCGTAAATTGTACTGCTGGTGTTCCACTTGCTACGTCGGAGTTGTAAAGTTCCAACGTATCATAATATTCTTGGTTACCACGGAACAAAGTGGATAATTGAACAATGTTACCTTTACCACCTAAACATAAGTAACCACGATACATAAGGTTCGCAATCCTATATGGTAAAGGACGCCATTTTTTCATATTCTTATCACGATATAAAATCACGCCGCGAGTTTTGAACGGTAAATCGTCCCTTGTATATGTATTGTACTCTTTAGTCATGTTCATTGTTTGCCTCCTTGCCAAACTTTAATTCTCTTGCAAACTTGATACTGTTGTAATGCTCTTGTTTGTCCTCCTTATAACGAGTAACATAATAAACTCGGTGAATTGGTGAATAGCAAACCTCAAACCATGCTCCCAAATAATTACACATATACGTATATGCACCTTGGTTGTAAAAACGTTTAATTTCTATTTGAGACTTATCAATTTGTCTACCAATAAAACACTGAATAAATTCACGAATTGCATTCCTTGATACAATATATTGTTGCTCATTATCACTTATCATTTGTCGTCACCTTTCCAATCGTCCGCTTGCCAAACTGCGTAAACAGAACCAATCGCAATAATAACTAATGTAATAATATCCTTTGTCATTTGCGACAATTTTAACACCCCTTTTTGCAATATATATAAGGTTCGCATATTACATTCCAAGTTGTTATACCACTCGGTAAATGTCTGATTACACGATACCAACCGACGCTTTTACGTGCTTTCTCGTCCATACTAATATTATTGGTAATTGTGATACGTTCTTGTTCATAATTAAAATGGTATGTTTCACATGAAACACCATTCTTTAAATTCTGAACATATCGAATATGCACAATCTTTTCTGGTGAGTAAACATGATATTTATATCCTGCGAGAATTGATAATTCTTCGCGTCCTAATTTCATCATTATATTGTATTTGTCAACTCCTTTTATCTTTTAACTGTCTCCATAATAGAACAATTATTTTATATTGTCAACACTTTATTATAAAATTGATTATTTCACAAACTTTTCACAATACTTCACAAACTTTCACAAAGTTATCCACAATTCACAAAGTTTTCCACAGGGTACCCTGTGGATAACTCTTGTACCCTC
>JAAOBB010000106.1_pt1 | contig 17480 bp, 14 predicted proteins | sample 7267541 | NCBI WGS metagenome assembly JAAOBB01 (sample SAMN14345205, study PRJNA599270) | viral metagenome | isolation source: viral-like particles (VLPs) isolated from bee gut | host: Apis mellifera | place: Switzerland:Lausanne | collected 2017-01/2018-02 | reverse complement strand
GGAATGGTTGTTTCTGATGAAGATTGGTTAGATGTAAGTAAACAAAATTGGGGTAAGTGGTCATCTGGTGATGGTTCAACAACATTTAGAGTGCCAATGTTAGATGGTGAATTTATTAGAGTATTGGATAATCGTGGTAATTCCACTGCTAGCAGTAATAGATCCTTAAGAAGTGCGGGTGATAATACTGGTGGTCCTGTGAATAGTGGTATTCATGCGAATAATGATGTTAATCTTGTAGCAGGTGATAATACGAATATTAGTGATGTTAATACAAATAAAGACTCAATTACAAGTAAGGCAGTTGATGCTAATCGTACTCCTGGTAGTTGGCAGGGTGATGCAATTAGAAACTTAACAGGTTGGTTTGGTCAACCGGCAAATATTATTGCTTATGGTGGATTTTATGATTCTGATAGTGCTAGTGGTATTATAAAAGCTGCTGCAACTCAAACATATTTTAATAATGTACCTAATTATCGAACAGAGGGAGGTAGTGCTCGTAATTTTCCTCTATCATATAATCTTGATGCATCATTACAGGTTCCAACAGCAGTTGAAAATAGACCTCGCAATGTTGCATATAATTGGTATATAAGAGCATTATAAAAGGATTAATATAGATTATGGCTAAGGGCAAGACAAAAGATATTGAAACAAGAGATTCTCAACCAGCGACAGAGGAAGATAATAAAACTGAACAATCACAGACAACAAGTGATAATACCAAGCGACCAGAAGAACCTCAACCACCAGCAGTATATTATTACGAACCAACAACAGGTGAATATATTGGTGATGGAGTTGCTGATCCCGATCAGATTAACAAGGGTAAATGGTTATATCCTGCTTATTCAACAACGGTAAAACCTCTTGATCACGCAGATAAGAAAGCAATAGTTTTTGATATCAAGGAAAATACGTGGAGTTATGTTGAAGATCACAGAGGTGAGATCTGGTATAATAAGAAAGATGGCAAGCAGGTTATTATAAATTATCTTGGTGAGGTCAAACAAGATGATATTCAACAAGATAAACCTGATATTCCTGAACCACCCGCACCAATTCCATCACTCTCGCGTTTTCAGCTTAAGGTTGTTCTAAGACAGCTTGGAAAATCTGATGATGATATTGTTTCAATAATAAATACTATTAGTGATCCAACAGAGAAGTTGTTAGCAGAGCTTGCGTGGCAAGAAGCAACATCATTTAATTATGATAGTCCAATAATGCAGAGTTTAATGCCAAAGCTTGGTTTATCGGGTGATCAGTTAAAGCAAAAATGGATTGAAGCATCACAGATTAGGGTTTAATATGAGTTATACAACACTACTACCAAGTTATTATGCAAATATGATTGGTTCTCAGCAAGAGAAACTAACCTTTAATAATCTTTATTGGTTTGTTGGTGATGGAGTTAATAAAGATGCGGTTAGTAACTCACAACCAAAATCAATTCATGACCAACATGTTGCAATCAACCAAATAATTTATGGTGGTGTTGTTAATCCATCTAATGTTTATGGTTTAATCAAGAAAATTCAATGGAAACCACAAGAGATTTACAGTAAGTATGATGTTCGTGATCCAAATCTTTGTGATAAAAACTTTTATGTAATCAATTCACGCAATAGTGTTTACAAATGTCTTGATAATAACAATAATAGTAAGTCACTTTATGAACCAACAACAATAGAAACTGGTCCCGTTACTCTTGCTGATGGATATATTTGGCAATATATGTACAAAATATCAATTAATCAGATGTCAGAGCATGCTGTTGGTGAATATATACCAATTATTACTGATTCGAATGTGACAAAGGCAGCAGTGAGAGGAACAATAACGTCAATTGATATTACAAATCCTGGTGAATATACTGCAACAAATCAAGGTGTCATTCAGAGTGTTGCTAGTAACACAACATTCAGAATTTCGGATGATGCAAGTATTAACAGTGGCAGTTATGATTCAATGGGGTTATATATTAGTTCTGGTAAGCCTGCAGGGACTCTAAGACAAATTCAAAGCTATGTTGCAAACACAAGTGGCAAATGGGTAACAACAGACAAACCAATTGATGACCTTCAACCATCTATCGAATATCAGATTGCACCATATGTTAAGATTAATGGCAATGGGTTTGATGGTTCTGCTCGAGCAATTATGAATGGAACAAGAATTGGTAAGATTGAGGTTGTTGATCAAGGACATGATTACACAATTAGTGATATTGAGATTATAGCAAATACTAATTATACGATTAGTAAGGGGGAGGGAATTGTTAATCTCTCACCAATTCAAGGTCATGGATCAAATATTCTCAAGGAATTATATTGTAATAATTTATTGATTGATATCAATCTTGATGATTATATAATTGATCAAGATGTTATTGATAAAACATCTTTTTGTAAGATTGGTTTAATAAAGAATCTTACTACTGCTGCAGATAATAAACCATACGAACAACAGACATTTAATAATACTTTCAAGATGCAAATCACACCATCAAATGGTTCGTTTAGTGTTGGTGATACTCTGACTCTGCTTTCATCTACTTATCCAACGAGTAAGGTTCTCTATGCAGATAGTACATCAGTAATTGGTGTTTATCAGACACCTCTACATAGATATTTCATTGGAAATAACATAACAAATCAGAATGGTGTGACGGGAATTGTTACTGATATTACCAATCCAACAGTTAATATGATTGATGGAGATTTTATTGCACTGATTAATACTGATACAGTAGTTCGTAGTGAGAATTCTGTAGAAAAGCTGCAAATAATTATAAATATTAGATAAATAATACAGTTATTCATACTCGCGAGGAATTAAATTGTCAAAGCTAACGACCGATCTATCTGCATCACCATACTGGGATGATTACAAAAAGGACAAACAGTTCTATAAGATTCTTTTTGTTCCCAAGCGAGCTGTTCAGGTTCGAGAGATGAATCAGATTCAGACAATGATTCAGCAGCAGGTTTCAAGATTTGCTGATCATCAGTTTAAGGATGGATCGATCGTCTCTGGTTGTAATATTACATATTTCTCTAAATTAGATTATGTAAGATGTAGTGTATTTGTTGATGGATCAACAACAGTAACAAATACTCAGATCAATCAGACAATAGAAAATTATCTTGCTGTTTCAAGAACAACAGGTTTGCGTGCTTCAATTAGAATGGCAAATCCTGGATATGTTGGAACATATCCTGACACAAATATTATCTATGTAGATTATCTTAATAAGGGAAGAGATAAGGGTGGTGTTGAGGTTTCTGTTTTTCAATCTAATGAAATACTTGACATCTATAATCAGCAACAGGATAAGTTCGGTCAGTTAAATCCTGGTTATCTTTATAATTCAATTTATACTCTTAATCCAACTCGCGATCAGGTTACAACTGGATTAGCATATGCTGTTAAGGTAGATGATGGGATTGTTTATCAGAAGGGTTATTTTGTTTATGTCAAGCAGCACACAATTCTTGTAAAGAAATATGATCAGGATGTTTCTGATTATCTTGTTGGATTTGAGACACGCGAGCAGATTATTAAACCAACAATGGATAACTCACTTGTTGATCCTGTAGATACTTCAAACAGAAATGGTATTGGTGCTGATAGATTAAAATTAATTCCAGTTCTCACTGCAAAGAAGCGTAGTGAGATTACATCAGATAGTGATTTCTTTCCTATTATTGAGTTTGGCAAGGATAAATTACCAGTAAAACAGAACACAGATCCTGAATATGCAAAACTTGGTGATGTTCTTGCAAAGAGAACATATGAGAATTCAGGTGATTATTATGTTAATCCATTTATTGTAAGTACAAAGGAATCTGCAAACACAGAATTATTCACATATGTTGTAAGTCCAGGAATTGGTTATGTCAAGGGAAATAGAGTTGAGTTAGTTGGTGCTCTCGATATAGATGCGAAGAGATCAACAGATGTTGGTTTTAGAAATGCTAATGCAGTAACTCTCAATTATGGTAATTATGTCTATGTTAATCAGTTAAGTGGTGTTTTCAGATCAGATAAACTTGTTTCTGTTGATATATATGACAAACCACAACAATCAATTTCACTTAAAACAAATACGTCAAATCTGTTAGGTGCAAAAGTTGGCGTTGCAAATGTTCGTGTTGTTGTCTTTGATAGGGGAACAAAGGGTGATAAGAATTGTACATATAGATTCTACATAACAAATATCATAATGAATGCAAACAAATCATTTGTTAATGATGCAAAGTCATTTGTCTCTAGGGGAAGTGATAATACGAGTAATGCAATCTGTGATATTGTTGTTGAATCAGATGGGAAGGCAGCACTTAAGGATTCAGGTAATTCGTCACTTATTTTTGATATTGGTGTTGATGGTGCAAAGAGACTTCGTGACTCTAACGGAACAAATGACACTCAGTTTACTTTTAGAGAAACATCAACAGCAACTCTACAAGCAAATGGTAGTGTAACGTTTACTATTAATACACCACATGCGGGTGGCAATCATAGATTCTTTGCTTCACCAGGTGTTTTATCAACAAGCAACAAAGAAAAGATTAATATTGCAACGACAGCACCAATGTCTGGCTATCAGACAGGAATTAACTTAGATCTTTCCTTACCGAATGTTACTGTTACTGCTGTTTCTAACACACAATTTATTGTTAATCTTGGTCATTCAATTGATAGTGGAGCACCACAAACACTTGTTGCTAACTATCCTGTTGTAAGAACAGAGGCAAATGAGATCAAAAAACAGGTTGTCAGAGGGACGTATGTAAAGATTGATTGCAATACAACAACCGAGAACGGATCATATAATCTTGGTCTTGTTGATGTATTTAACGTGTCAAACATATGGGTTGGTGATAGTTTTTCAGAGAATAATCCTGATAGAATTGCGTGGTTTTCTATTGATAATGGTCAGCAATTAACACATTATGACCACAGTAGACTTGTTATTAAGCCACAATATCGTGATAAAATAACAAAAGACACGAAGATTCTTGTTAAATTAGATCATTTTGTTGCAAATACAGCAACAGGTATTGGATTCTTCTCTGTAGATTCATATCCAACACGAGGACCTGGTGATGTAGAGAGTGAAACAACAATTTCTTACGAGGATATTCCAGAAGTACAAGGAATTAATCTAAGAAACTGTGTTGATTTCAGACCACAAAAGATTAATACGGCAGTGATTGCAAAAGATCGTGATTCTGCAACAATAAATCCGCGTACTGTGGATACAGAATTTGATATTAACTCTTCGGGAACGTATATTGGTGAACCCGATGCTGATTTTCAGGCTGATATTGAATATTATTTACCACGTATTGATTTAATACAGGTAAACAAGGATGGTAAGTTCAATGTCAAATCATCTATTGCAGCAGAGAAACCAATCACACCAACACCTGATGAAGATTCAATGCCTGTTGCAACGGCTTATGTTCCGCCATTCCCCGCTCTGACTTCAACAGAGGTTAGTTCTCATATACAATCAAAACCACGAATCAGACCAACTCTTGTTGGCAATCGTGTTTATACAATGAAGGATATTAACTCACTTGATAAGAGAATAACAACACTTGAGTATTATCAGACGCTGTCTATGTTAGAGACAAAAGCAAAAGATTATACTGTTAAGGATGAGAACGGACTTGATCGATTCAAGAATGGTATTTTTGCTGATCCTCTAAAGAATCACTTACTTGGTGATGTCAGCAACTTTGAATATAATATTGCGATTGATGAGGATCTTGAGATTGCTCGACCACGAATCAAGCGTAGTAATATTGATCTTGATATTTCCTCTAACACAAATGTTCAGACAGATGGCAGGGTTGCAACTCTTGGTTTTACATCAGTTGACTTTATTACACAACCATATGCTTCAAAATATAGAAACGTTACAGAATCTGTTTGGAATTGGGCAGGTAGCATTACTCTTTTTCCTGAGTTTGATCATTACCGTGATGAGAAAAAGCTTCCTGATGTTAATACAGATATTGATCTTGCATCACCATGGCAAGAATTTGCAAATACACCATTTGGTCAGATGTATGGTGATTGGCGTGTTTCGGGTGTTGATACAAAAACTGATGTTAGTGAAACATCTACAATGCATCATGCAATACAGCGTACAACAACAACGACAACAACAACGACAACAACAACTTCTCAGCGTATAAACAGAAATATTGGTGTTGGAACATCTCAAACAAAACAAAATCTTGGTAGTTACACAACAGATGTTTCAATGTCACCATATATTAGAGGAAGAAATGTTGCATTTGTTGTCAATGGTTTAAGACCAAATACTCGTATGTATGCATTTTTTGATGGTGAAAGCGTTACAAATGATTGTGCACCGGGTATTCCTGATCCATCAAAATATGATGTTGCAACAGGAAAGATATCATATGCAAATGGTAAGGAAGATGAAATAATCACAAGAACAGGTGATTTTGGTTCACCTCTCGTTACAAATGATCAAGGAAGTCTTTATGGAATATTCAGAATTCCTGATCAAAAGTTCAAAACAGGTGATAGAGTATTCAAGTTATGTGATGTTGATGATCTCAAGGTTGGTAAGGATGCTATCTTAACATCTGCATCAGCAACATATACTGCTTCTTCTCTAACAACAACATCTCGTGGAATCAATATTAATACGACAAATCCCAAGGTTTCCTCTATTGATACAACAGAGACGAAGGTTGAATCCTCTACATCAATTACGCAGAAACAAACAGTAAGAAATCTCGATCCACTCGGACAATCATTCAAGGTTACTGTTGAGGGACCAGGAATCTTTCTTAGCAAGATAGGTGGTTTCTTTCGGTCGCGCAGTGAAACACTTGGAATAACATGTTATGTAACAGAAATGTTAGCAGGTGTTCCTGATAATACACGAGTTGTTGGATCGAGTTATCTCAAACCATCTGAGGTTAATATTTCAAGCAATGGTTCTGCAGAGACAATATTCAAGTTTGATGATATGCCATATCTAACAAACGATAAGAGTTATGCATTTTTCTTCAAACCAGATGGTGATTCACCTGATTATACAATATGGATGTCTGAGGTTGGTGGACAAGATGTACTTACGGGTGTTAAGATTTTCTCTAATCCATACACAGGTGTTGCATTCAAATCGTCTAACTCTGAATCATGGGATATTTTATCAACAGAGGATGTTAAGTTTAATATCTATCGTTGTAATTTTGATAATCACGAGGGTGAGGTTGTCTTTACAGAGCAAGATGATGATTATTTTACAATAACAGGTTTATCATACTTTGCAGAGGGTGAGAGTGTTAAGACAGGTGATATTGTTTATAAGACAGATGCAAATGGAAATCCAATTCTAACTGATGGTTCGCCACGAGGAATTATTCAGAGTATTGATTCAATTGCAGATCAGATTACACTTGATAGTTCAACGGGTGGTTTTCATCGAGGTGACACAATCAAAGTTTATAGACCAAGTGATGCATCAAGTACAAATGCAATCAATGACAAATCACTTATTGCGGTAACAACAATTATTTCTGTAGATGATATTGATTATTCAACAATTGTTCCTCAGATAACAACAACAACACCCTCAGGAACATCTGTTCATTATAGTTATAGGGGAAGTGATAGTGTAGGAATTGCTGATAACACTTGGTATGATATTCAACCAGAGAATGAATTAGAGTTGATTGATAAGGTAAGAGTTATTAAATCAAAATCAAACAGAACAGATAAGACAACTTTTATTAGAATAAAGATGGTGACAGATAATGATTATATCACACCAATAATCAATCTCAGACGTCGTTCTCTTATGGTTATTGATAATATTGTTAATAATGATATTGAAAATGAACAAACTCGTTATGGCAATGCTCTAACAAAGTACTTATCTAAGCCATTTACTCTTGCTGAGGGTCAAGATGCAGAGGATGTTAAGGTATTTGTTACTGGTTATCGACCTGCAGATACTGACATTCATGTTTATGCAAAGATTATGGCAGCAGATGATTCAGATAATTTCTACGATAAATATTGGACAAAACTTGATATGGTTGAGGGATTATCTGTTAGAAGTAGTTCAATTGACACAAATGATTTCAGAGAGTTTGGTTATGAATTTCCAACAAATGCAGCAATTACTGGAACAGCATATAAAAATCTGAATAATAAGGGTGTTGTTCAGTATATAAATAATGCGGGAACAGTTTTTGTTGGTTATAAACAAATAGCATTTAAGATTGTTCTAACAAGTAGTGCTAAGCAAAGAGTTCCTCGTGTTGACGACATCAGAGCAATATGCTTACAGATTTAAGGAATTAAAATGACAGAAAACAACAATGATCTTGGAGATTTCATAAGACCGCGAGGAGTTGATCAAGGAATTCTAATCAACTCTAATAATCAAGCACTACAAGCATATAAGAAAGCAAAACAACGATTCAATAAGTTGGATCAGATAGATTTGCTTGAAGACAAGGTTAATTCACTATCAAGTAAGATTGATCTGATACTACAGAGATTACAGGGAAACAATAATAATGGGCGTTGATTTACAAAAAATAGATATTCAATCAGATAAATGGCGTCAACTTGTTGAACGATTAAATGAAATCATTAATGTGTTATCAACACAGATTCTAACAACAGGTGGCAATCCTGTTAAGGGAAATGTGATTGTTAATGGAAGCATCTTTGGTAATCCTGTTTATTCAAATAATCAGAAAACTGTTACTGAGGATAGAAAGATTAATACGATTAATGGTTTAGCGGGTGGTGGAAGTCTTAATGCAGATTTAACACTTACTCTCGATCCTCATATCACTGAGAAGATAGAGAGGGGTGGTTCATCGTTACAAGCAGATGATTTTAAAGATAAGGTTGGACTCAAGGAGAAGATTATTGTTCCTGATGATTTAGAAACTGTTGGTCAAGCAAATAACATCTCTGTACTTTTTGGTGATGGTGCGTGGAGATCGATAAAAACAATTGGCAATATGAGCTCTCTGATATACGATCCAAATGATATTAGTAAAGATGCTTTTAATATGGATAATATGGTTGAGGGTAGTAGGGGGTTAATTCTTACATCAGGTGAACGTGAAAAGATTAAAACGATCGATACACTATCAGATTCTCTAAAAAAAGATTACCTAAAACTTGATGGTAGCAATGCAATGCACGGTAATCTTACTGTAGCATCAGGTGATATTGTTGCAAATAGCGGAAATATTGGTTTATTTAATGTAGACACAGGTGATTCAATAAGTTATGGCGACACTGTTCCTGGTGGTGCACTTTACGTAGGAAATAAAGCTCAAAATACATCTTGTCTTGGTCGAATATCATATAATTATACAAAAGTCAATGATAAAAACAGTTTACCAACATATGGCAAACTATCTTTCAGCTATAATGCATATAATGAACCAGAGAGTATGCGTCTTGATAAGAATGGTTTATATGTTAATGAAACAATAAGTGGCAAGCAGATTGTTTCCCGTAATGATGTTTCTGCTTTCTCTGATGTAAGATTGAAGACTGATTTAGCTGTTATTACTAATCCACTTGATAAGTTATCTAAGATAAATGGTTATACCTATACAAGAATTGATAATGGTGAGAGACAAACTGGTGTGATTGCTCAGGAAGTTGAAAAGGTGTTGCCAGAGGTTGTCAAGAATGTTGGTGAGACTAAGGTTGTTGCTTATGGAAATATGATTGGTTTACTTATTGAGGCAATCAAGGAGTTAAGTCAGCAGGTTGAGGATCTTAAGAGTAAGGTGGATAAATAATTGTTACAGAAAAGTGGCCAAATAACATTTACAGATATTAAGAATGAGTTTGGTAATGGAAATAATCTTAGCAATTATTATGGTGTTGCTGATGGATTACCAACATCAGGTAATATCAAGTTTAGTGATTTCTATGGTAAGGCAAAAGTAATCAGAAAATATATTACTCAGTCAACAACGAACATTACGCTGAGTAATTATTTTACAAATCAAGAATGGCAATCACCAAATCCAAAAGAGGTCGTTATTAATGGTGATGTTGTTATTGGTTCAACACGACCTGATTGGGCAGCAATAAATACTGGTTCGGGAATTAATAGTGAGTCAACTCTTACACTTGTTAATTGGGGTTCAATTCAAGGTGCGGGTGGAAATAGTGGTTCATGGAATGGTGGTACAGCAATTTATGCAACAATTCCTCTGAGAATAATTAATAATAATCAGATATTCGGTGGTGGTGGTTTTGGAGGAACAGGCGGTAAGGGCGGACAAGGTGGTGGTGGTATTGTCGAATATTTGGGGAATCTTGAGGGACCAACATGGAATTTTGATAAACGATGGACTTATTGGACTGATTTTACTGAGCATAATGGAAATGTGACAAGAGTGTGGTGGTATGGTAATTTAGTTTTTCAACAATCTGGTTCAATAAATCCTGTTGATGTTGGTGGTTATCGTTATGAAAGAGTTTCTCAAACAGTTGTAGCTTATACATGGAGTGTACAAAGAAGACAAATAATACATTATACTACTGCGGGTGGTGAAGGTGGTTGGGGTGGTTTAGGTGGAAACGGTCAGGGTTATAATCAATCTCGTGCAGATGGTAATTGGGGAAATGGTGGTGCAGCAGGCGGTCAGAATGCCGGTTGGGGTGGTACTGGTGGTAGAGGTGGCTCTGGGGGCGATTGGGGTGCTGCAGGTAGTTGGGGAAATACAGGAAATGCAGGTGGTTGGGGAAATGATAGTGGTAGAGGACCTGCAGGTGGACAAGGTGGAGGTGGTGGTGGTAATGGTGGAGCCGCGGTTGTTTGTTCAACGGGTGTTGGTGTGACGTGGGTAAAAAGAGGTTGGGTACTTGGTGTTGGTTAATATATTTAAATAAATATATAATATTAATTAATATAAAATTTTTAAGGATACAAATCTGAATGACAACAAAACTTGTAGAGATAAAGCCCGAGAATACATGGGGTAATGTCATTGATCGATTGAATGAAATCATTAACATTATTGATCAAGATGTTGTTATGGCAAATAATGATCAAATAACCGAAGGTAACATATCTATCACAGGTGATATAAATGCAAATAATGTTGTCGTTCATAATGATGTTAAGACAGATCATATTCAAGCAAATACAACAGATATTAATAATATAAATGGTCAGCAAATAACAGGTAATGTTATTACAGGTGATCAGTTAAATGTATCAAATACTGCAACAATTCAATCAGCAAATGTTAATTCTCTGATCAGTAATAATGGTGTATTTGTAAATCTCACAGCAAATACAGTTTCTATTAATGATCTGACAATTGTCAATGAGATTACAACAGCAAAGATAAAACATCTTGATCTTGACGTAGGTATCATTAATGAAGCAGATGTTGAGAAGCTAACTGTTGAGAATCAAGATGCAAATACAGTTAACACTGCTTTTCTTTATTCAGAGAAGTTAGATGCAAAATTAATTAGTGCAGATAATCTCGTTGTCAATGGTTCCTCAATTGTACAATCTCTCTCAGGACTAACGATAAAGCCAAATCAGATAATTGTTTCATCAAATACATCTGAGCTAACAACTCTGACGGTAACAGATTATGGTCTCTCACTTCTTCAAGCAAAGGATAATAGTGAGCTAACAGATAATTATGTAAAGCAATCAGATATTGGTCCTTTTGCTTCAAGTGATAAGCAGAAAATTGCAATGACTGATTTAGCTGCTCAGGGAACAATGTCAAAGACAACATTCTTGAGAAGTGATGGCGTATGGGCTGTTCCTGATCTACCAAAAACATTTGGCAATATGAATACGATAACATATGATCCAAATAATATTGGAAAAGATGTATTTAATATTGATAATATCAGTAGTGGTAAGACAAATACTGTTATTACACATGCAGATAAACAGAAATATGATAGTACTTACAACTTCTATGATAATGTTAAGCAATTATCTGCAGTTAATGATAGATTGTTTTGGAATGGAAATCCAATTTCTGATTCCCAAACAAAATATGTATATAAGATAATTGGTTTTAAGGATCTTGTTATTTCAAAACGTAATATTGATGCAAATACATCTGTTAGTGATATTGCTTTTAATATTAATCTTGATGGTTTTGAACAATATAATAATATCAGTATTACGGTTGATTCAGTTGATAATGATGGTTTTGTTGGTTCACCAACAGTAATTAATGAATGGAAGATTTATTATTCTGTTGATAATCTTGTCTACAAGGGAAATGATAAGAATTCTTACTTAGTATTTCATAATTTCAATAACTCAACTCTACCAACACCAACAAACGCAATTATGATTCCAAACCAATCAGGTACGGGTTATTTGAATAGTGTTAATACATTTATGGTTGGTTATGGTGGAAAACATCTTGGTTTTTCTCTTGATTTTTATAATAATCCTCAATTTCTTGATGTTAGAGGAAGGGGATTTATGTTTAATACATCAGCTGAGAATGGTATAACAACAGATTTTCAGTATGTATCTGAAATGTCAAAATTATTTACGACACCATCACTTGTTAAGAGCTTGAAGATTACAATGTCATCACTTGCTGTTGTTAGCAGTGATGTACAACTTAGATTAACGATAAGAGGTCGTAAATGATTTATATAGCAAAACTTGGTAAGAATAATGTTGTAGATGAAATCAGAATAATTGATACAAATGAAAGTAAGTTACCTGATCAATATAGTGATTGGGTTATTGCAGAGAGCAGCTGGGCTGTTGGTGGTGTTGTTGATAAAAACAATAATTACACACCACCAGTAATAAAACAGATTGTTCCTCAATCAATCTCACGTAGACAATTCTTTCAACAAGCAGCAGTAAAGAATATTAGTGGTATCTCTATCATAACAGAGAAAGAAGCAATTGATGGAATGAAGGGTAACTTACCTGCAACTCTTCAAAACATGGTTAATTCACTACCAGAAGAAAATAGATTTGCTGCAGAATCACTTCTTGTTGGTGCTCAAGACTTTGAGAGAAACAATAGAGCGACAATTCTTGTTGCAACTGCTCTTGGAATGGACTCACAACAAATAGATCAGTATTTCATAGATGCGAGTAAATTATAATAATGTCAGCATTTAATGGTTCATTAATAATACAAGAAGTAAAGCCAGGTAAGTTGTGGCGATTGATTCAACAAATAACATATGAGGTAGATTATGAGGGAAGCAAAAAATATATTATTGTTCCACGTGGATTTGAAACAGATGGTGCAACAATTCCTTTTCCAATCAAAACGTTTCTTGCTGTATGGGGAACATATGGCAGAGCTGCTGTTGTTCATGATTATTTGTATTCATTATTAAGAAAAAATAAACCACATGAATATGCTCAGACTCGAAAGCAAGCAGATTTAATTTTTAAACAAGCAATGAAACCTCTTGGAACACCATGGTGGTTACGAAATATTATGTATTTATGTGTTCGGTTATTTGGTTGGCATTATTTATAATATAAACAATTATAGGCAGTCAGTCTTAATAGAGAAATTATTTCAATAAAATAAAATTTATTAACACAAACACTTAAGGTATCTACCGATTTTAATATTAGTCATTGGTTAGAAAACACAATTGTTGCATCATTTACAATAATAGAAATTATAATAATTGTATATCCTATTTTTTTCTTTTGATAAATAATATAGAGCAATCAAAGGAAAACCAATGTTAAGAGAAATCAACAAAGATGGTCTTGAGCACCTTAAACACTGTGAGAGTTTAGTTGAGCAAGCGAAACAAATCAGAGGGACGTGGGTTATAGGATATAGTCACACTGCTGACAAAAGCAATGTGATTGATGCACCTCATGAGGGAATGACAATAACGGAGGAGAAAGCAACAGAGGTTTTGTTAGCTGATATAAAGCCTACTGAGGAAGCAATTGCTAATTTAGTAACAACAAAACTAAATGATTATCAGTATGCTGCACTTGTGTCATTCGTATTTAATATTGGTGTTGATAATTTTAAAGATTCTACAATGTTGAGAAAAATTAATGATGGTGATCTTGAGGGTGCAACAGAAGAGTTTGCAAAATGGGTTTATACAACGGAAGACAACAAGAAGGTTATATCACTTGGTCTTGTAAACAGAAGATTAAGAGAATCTAACTTATGGAATCATGGACAGCATATTGCATCTGAGTTTATTGAATCAATACCTCACAAAGAAAGTGTTTGGCGTAAACCAGAAACATGGGGAATGTTAATTCCAACAACGGCGTGTATCTTTCAAGCTGCAGATGGTGATGGACCATTTCAGTGGGCATTAGCATGCTTAACTATTGCAGCAGGACTTCTTGTATTTATTTACCTTCTTAAAAAGATAAGAGAGAAATCAACATGAATAAGAAAGAATTTTACGACTATATAAGATCACGCTCAAGATTATTTGGTTCGTCACTAACATCATCTCAGGTGATTGGTATTGAAGCTATTTTAGATTATGCTATTGAACATAATGTTCCTCTTAAGCAGTTGGCATATATTCTTGCCACTGCTTATCATGAGACGGGAAGAAAGTTTGCACCAATAAGTGAGAATCTTAATTATAGTTGGATGGGTTTACGAAAGAATTTTGGCAAATATTTCCAAACTGATGCAATTGCAAAGGAATATGCAGGTAATCCTGAAAAGATTGCCAACAGAGCATATGCAAACAGAATGGGTAATGGACCAGAGAGTTCGGGTGATGGTTGGAAATATAGAGGTAGAGGTTTTGTGCAATTAACAGGTTATAATAATTATAATCATTATAATATTGCAGATAAACCTGATGAAATGTTCAAGATGGAAGAAGCAATTTACGTGTTGTTTGATGGAATGTTATCGGGTATATTCACATCAGTTAAGCTTGGTGATTGTGTTAATGATAAAAAATGTGATTATAAGGGTGCAAGAAGGGTTGTAAATGGAACAGACAAGGATCAATTGATTGGTGATTATGCTGAATCATTTGAAGCTGCTCTTGTTAAGGGTGATTATGAACCAGGTAAGCAAGATTCTGATTCTACATCTACAGTAGAAACACAACCAACAACACCTGTAACACCCACACAACCAACTTCATCTTCATCAGCAACAACACAGCCAACACCACCTGCAGGTTATGTTGATGGCGATAGAAATTCTATTATAATTAATATAATTATGTCAATAATTAATTTTATTACAAAATTATTTATGGGAAACAAATAAATGTGGGCTGTTATCTCAAAATTATTGGGAATTGGTATTCCTGCTATAATTGATTCAATCACAAAAGAGAAAGTCAAGTTAGCAGATGCCAAAACCGAACAACAAAAAATAGAATCAAAAGAACGAATAGATATTCTTGAGAGAAAGAAAGAGATAATACTCAGCTCACAAGCAAATAAGATTGGTGAGTGGGTTAGAGTTGCTTGGGCCCTACCATTTATTATCTATGTGTGGAAGTTGTTATTGTGGGATAAAGTGTTGGGATGGGGGATTACTGATCCTCTCTCACCAACACTTGATTATATTCTGTGGACTGTTTTAGGCGGTTACTTCGTCCTTGGTGTTACTGATAAATTCACTCGACGCTAGTGGTTCTCGATTAATAACATATTTTTGTATACATTCACTGTATACAAGATTATCAATCAATGGACTTTTAAATAATCTATGTTGTGATAATATATTGATCATAATCTGAGCATTGCTTTGATTAGGATTGTTTACAAAGTCAGATAGAATAATTAGTCCAATATGAGATAATATAACATCATTAATCTCATCAACATCAGTTATCTTATATTGTTTAAAGACGTTTATTATTTTAGGAAGGATTTTATGATAATCATAACGTGGTGGAACATTAATTGTGTATGAATCAAAACTATCATAAACAATGTTTTTTAGGGTTTTTGATCTCCCACACATTTGATCAAAATCACGAATTGCTCCATCACATTTATCATCAGATAGCATATTAATATATTTTCTTAGAATTGGTAACATATCTGTATTGATTGATATCATAACATCTTTTGGAAATACTAATCTATTTGGTGATGGATCTTTTTGATTGATGAAATCATTAAAACCAATAATATTAGATATCTTATGGGGATTTTTGAAGAAAACATTTGCTGCTTGCATTGCTTGAGCAATCATTTTGCCAATATTAAATGATTGATTAATTAGTTGATTATCCTCACATAACAATGCAAACATCTGATAATTCCATTGCCTAAGATAATGTAGTGCAATTGTGTTAGGAATATCATAATCTAAATCCTCCTTAAAATATTGATCCTTAAATTGCTCAGCATTATTATAACGGAAACTATCATGAGTTTTTCTTGCCCACAGAAGGAATGCATATTCACCAACACTGTAATGGTTGATTGGTAGTTTGCATACTATTTTCTTTGAGAACATAATATTCCTCCACTTATCAATTAGATTGTTGATAGTTGCATTGTGCATAGATATTCTCTATTAAGTTACTAATTTTTAACATATCTTGATCAACTCTAATCTTAGCATTAATCATACCTAACATTTTCAAATCTTTTACAATCACAATATTAAACTTTTTCTGTGCAATCTCACTAATAGCTTTGTTCTTAGATGTTGATTTGTATTTTGGTGTATATGTCCACGTTGAGTTACCTGCAATTTTATGATCAATCATACTAACAAGATTTTTAAATGCACCATCAAAGTTTGTAATTGATGATTGATCTATTAGATGGTAATCCTCAACAAAGTTTAATCGATCTTTATTAATGTTTGGATCAATTGCAATAATCTGTTTGTCATCAGGAAAGTAAGCACCAAGACAACAATTGCTACTATATTTTTTAAACTTATTAAAGTTGTTATGTAGAAACCTAAACAAATGTTGTGATGCGATTGTTTCCTTAGGATAACCACGTAATGCATTCCATGCTAAACCAAAAACAAATCCGTAAGGATACTTGTCTTTAAATTTTCTTTGAGAGGCAGGATAGAATTCACCTCTTGGATTATCTTTACAAAACCATACTTTATTATGATTGTTATCAAATGATTGTATATTAATAATGTGATTATTATCAATATAATGACACAGAGATCGATACAGCGTAATTATTCCATGACTTAGAGAATATGTATTTTCCTGATTAATATCAGTACTCAAATAACTTTGATTACCTGTATTGATTACATTAAATGATTGTTTTGTGTCTTGACTATAGGCAATGACTGAATAATGTTTTTCCATAACTTCCTCACATTTCACATTTTCGGTATTATATCTTATCGTTTATTTTAGATATAAAATCAACAGCACTTTTCTCTTCACGTAATTTAATACCCATATCTCTAACATAACCACAATTCGTTAGGTAGTATAGGGGATCATTAAGA
>JAAOBB010000116.1_pt1 | contig 17528 bp, 23 predicted proteins | sample 7267541 | NCBI WGS metagenome assembly JAAOBB01 (sample SAMN14345205, study PRJNA599270) | viral metagenome | isolation source: viral-like particles (VLPs) isolated from bee gut | host: Apis mellifera | place: Switzerland:Lausanne | collected 2017-01/2018-02 | reverse complement strand
TTTATTTTTGTTTTTTTGACTTGCGTTTTATATAAACTGTGCTATACTGAATATTGAAAGGTAAGGGTGGTTATGATGATGAACAATGATTATATCGAAAGCGTTTCAAGGGTAAACGTTAATGAGATTGTCAAGTCTTTGGAGCTTAAGCCTTGGGTCAGTAAGTATAATCCTGGTGAAACTCGTTATTATCTGAATGTCAATGATCTACAACATATTTGTCTCAAGCAGACGTATTATAAGACCGGTAATGTGAGTGGAGTTGAATATCTTGACGCGGATGGAGAAACAGTTACTGTAGCTCACTCTCGTTTTTACAACCGATATTATAACAAGACCTACATTGACCAGTCTGGCTGTGTTCACACGAATTGGCGGCCGTATGGTACTGTGGGTGAGAATTTTGCAGAAGCTGTAGCTGTTGCCTTGGGTAAGCGTTTCGGGTTCAAGAAGTAAAATAAAGGCCCCGGCAAATGCCGGGGCTTATTTGTTATTTCTGTAGTTGTTTGACCAGTTCGGTAAGCTGGTCTACCGATTCCTGTAGTGTCTGAATTTGGTTTCGTGCTTGGATCACGCCGTCTAACACGTTTCGTCCGTCGTTGCCTCTGGTTTCTATCAGTGCGTTTCGTGTTTGGATTGGCAGATCGTCCAATATCTGGTGCGCATGATCGAAAAGGTTACGGCCGTCTTGGTCTCGTGTGTCGTAAATGTCTTTGGCTGACAATTCGTCTTCTCCTGTTAGTATTTCGTTTGCTCTTGTGATTATTTGGTTAACATTTATGCCATTCGGCGCGCGGTCGGGGCAGTCTGGATGATCGGTTCCGGGAATCTCCCTGTGCAGGTAAACGTTGCCATTTGTGCCGTTGTGTACGAGTGGCCCTAGATTGTATCGTTTGCTGATGTCAGCGCATAGCTGTGCGCTGGCTTCTGCGCATGCGTTCGTGAATCGTGCTTTCGGTATGCCTCCCTCGTGTTCTATGGATATTCCGGTCGCATTTGAAAGAGAGTTTGAATCGGCCCATGCTGTGTCTTGCTCGCTTACATACTGGTGGATTGTGCCGTCTGCTCCTATCCCGTATGTGGCTGAGGCTTGCACGCTTGGGTCTTTGAAAGTCGCGTCAGTGCCCGCAAGGTAGCCTCCCATAACATGCAGTGTGATATGAGTGACCCTTTTTCTGCCTTTAGTGAAGTTAGGACTGCCGATCCACGTGCTTTCCATTGGTCATGTCCTTTCCTTTGTCTTCTGCGAATTTTTCCATGACGTTCGTAGAATTTTTGAAAATGTTGATTACCGGCGTGTTCTCTAGCTCTGGAAAAATGATAATGATGTTTTCCAGTATTGAATTTATCTCAGTGATGATAACGTAAATGCATGTCAGCGCAGTAAGCTGTATCGTCACGCCCAGATTGATAATGTTTTCACCTTGAGCGAAGTCGATCAGTGCGGCCATGGCGATAAAAGCAATGAATGCAAATTTATGCCCCAATCCTTTGCGCATGACTGACGATGATATGGTGCCTGACAGCCAAGCGCCGACATATCCGGTGATGATGTCCAATATCATGAAAAGAAGCGTAATCACTACGATCTTTCCTATTCCTACAAAATCCATTGTATTATCCTCACTTTCCGATTAGTGATCCTACCACTTGCATGAAATCTGCCTTGCACTGGCGCGTATCGAAACGAACATCGCCGGTTCTGTATGCGGCTAGCAGATTCGCGACAACATTATCAGACTTTTTTACATATATGGTATGCTCGTTGACTTTTCTGTAGTCAAGTGTATAATGGTATTCGGCATGTTTTTTGACACGACGGCTGACAAAATATGAGATCGAATCCCCGATCTTTGACCATATGCCAAACGTCCCGCTGTCCTCGGTTTCAAGGGTAAACATGTAGCCGAGTCGCGGATTGAATGGTTCCACTAATCCGTTGACATCATCCAAGAATCTATTGCTGATAGCGTAATCCGCATAGTCTGGATCATATTTTCTCAGGAACTTTCCGTATCTTGACTTTTCAACTTTTGCCGAAAAGCCAGCGTAATCGGCAAATTCAATGCCGATGAAACCATCACAATACGTTTTGAACTGTTCGTGCTTTTTTTGCTGGTCGTTGATATCGATATGGAATTTTGAAAAGTACGGATTGGCTTGACTGACTGCATTAGATAGGAAAAGCACGCGAGTATGATCGTGCGTTCTATCGACAGTATTGTAAAATTCTTCAAACAACGTTACTTCATTGCTCAGGAATCTCAAATTGTCCGGGAAAACTTCATCATAAATAATCCAGCGTACATCAGGATATGGTATGGACTTTTTCCCGCCTGACTGCGAAAGTGCAAGAAAGTATCCGGCAGTATGCCATTCGTTGTTGTTTTCCTTTTCGTCTTTTTTCTTGTCGCGTCGCCATTGTAGAGTATTTCCGTTTATCCTGAATTCAAAATTTTTGAATTCAAACAGAATGTCGTCCATCCATTTCTCTTTAGCTCCTCCTTTTATTTCAACATCAGTTCTACGAAGATAGATGAACTGTGCGCCGGTTTTTATTGAATCTCTCAGAACATGCCGTTTTGCGTCAAATGTTTTACCCAAGCCGCGCGCGCCTATGATAAAATTCCAGACCGCATTGTAGGAAAGCATTCTGTGCAGACTATAGTAGTCTTCTTCTTTGAATTCCATCAGACGTATCTCCTGATCTGCCAAGAATTTTCAAAATACGGTATTTCCTCTACGGCGTTCTGGTAGTTAGGACCTTTGCCGGGTCCTCCATGGGAAAGCGTTTGCGCCTGTTCGTCTGAAACGAACCCCTCTACATGGTCAAAAATCGGGCGCGTTCCTAAAAGCAGGAGATCACCGGACTTGACTTTTTTTATAGCTTCTTGTATTGTAGTATTATTTGAATCTGCTACAATTGTGCCCTTTTGCGCCATTGATCCTGTGTAAGTTCCGACATCAACTCCTGTGACATCCATATATGCTCGCCACCATAATCCTGAACAGTCCGTGTATCCTGTAGAGTCTGGATTAAGCCGCCCGGGTCCTTGCGAGTAGTCGTATTTTCCAATGCGGGACTTGACCCATTCAACGACTTTTGAACTTGAACCCGATCCAGTATCCGATCCATGCTCAGTCTGATTGTCATTGTCTACTGGCGTGCCTTGATTGAATTTTTCAATATAGTTTTGTGCGGACGATGGATAAAATGTACGAATTTTCCCATTATCATGCAAATATATCGTATTCTGCTTGACATGTATCCATGCGGTCTTGTCGCTCGTTCCGCTGATTGTCGGTGCGTTGCCGCCCGGGCTTGCGTCAACATCCCCGGATTGTCCAAAATCGGGGGGTGCGCTTTGGCCGTCCCAATTTTTCAACATATCATATACGGTATTATAACGATTCTTGTAATTTCCAAGCACCGAATCATTCAGGGCGGCTGAATGCAGTAGATCAAGATTCGCCGTAGCGCTTACCGAACCGATTACACGAAAAGCTGATACGGGTGACTGGTGATACATGCTCATAAAAAATATTCGTTCTTTAATATTTGAAGAGGGGAAACCGTACCTGTCACAAACGCCAGAATAATCGTGATAATCGTCTTCCCATTGTGCTTGCTGAAACGCATGATTTTCAACTCTTTTTGACCATTCGATCCAAGCGTTCCCCTCAGCTTGCGTCAGGTATCGCAGATTCCAGTTCACTGAGTTCGATTCCACTTGGCTTGCGAGACTGTTTGCAGAATTTTTAAAATTTGACCATCCTGCAGGATCGGCCGAACGCCCACGGTTAAGCAGACTGTATGCTCTTGTTCCGTACCATTGCATCATGCCGATAGTGATGGGGTCATGAAAATTCACAGAAGACCAGTTGTTGTTTGATTCAACTTTTCCTATAACGTACATGGCGTATAATGATTGATTCGACATAATGATCTCCTGTGATTAGTCTAACATATGCAATAGGCCCCGTCAAACCAGACGGGGCCGTTTCAACTGTTTTCAGAACGTTGGGCCGAGCGTGACGTTGAAGATCAGCTCGTTGTTCGCGTGGCTCCCGGCGCCGATAATCAGCGTCGGCTGTTCTCCGTCGGTTTCGTTGTTGATTCCCATGAGCAGAAGCTCGCCGGATGTGGTCGCCCCCGGAAAATACCCGGTAGGATTAACAGCCTTGCAGAATGACGGTAGCCAGCAGACTTTTTCATTCATCGTCCAGTCGGCGTGACCCTCTTTCGCCTTAATGGCACCCCGTAGTGATATAATGCCACCCTCGTAACTCGCCCAATTTTCGCCGTCCAACGTCACGTTCGGCCCGACGCGGAAACCCTCAAGCTGAGGGAAATCACCATCCGAAGATCCTTGAACAATATCGGCCAGACGGTGCCCCAAAAGATAGGCTCCCTGATCGTTCGGATGTGTGGAACTTGTGCAAAGATCGTACCGTCCTCGCAGTGCAGTGTAGCCGAAACGGATCACTCTGACCCATGGCCCCATTTGCGCCTCGCGGATCAGCTTGGCATACAAAGCATACAGTGTCATGGGGAGCGGGTTGGCTCCATACTGCATGGGATAGTAGATTATTTCAGCATTTTTAAAATAAGCGTGCGCCGAGACAAAGAAGTTCCGCATGGCTGATATAACATTGTTGTCGCCGACCTTGTTGTCGTTTTGGCCGCCCGTTACTACAACATAATTTATATCATCAGCGTTGGCCGAATGCTCGGCTTTCGCGCGGTTAAGTTGTCCAGTGTAGGTGTCGGCTGTGTTCCCGTCAGCCGTGTGGATGAAACCAGACCCGCCGACGCTGTAGTTGAAAACATTTGCATTAAGCAAACTGCCCATGACAGCGTAGAGATTCTTGTTTTTTTCGTCGCTTGTGCCATATCCTTGTCCAAAAGAATCGCCAATCGCAATGATATTCGGCCTTTGAAGACTGGATACTTTCATAAATCTTAGATCGGACTCGCTCTTGGTATACGACGTTCCGCTGTCAGCCTTGCCATTGAGTTCAACTTTTGTCGCAAAACGGCTATCGGCTTGAGTACGGCTGTATACGTCTGCCGTATCAGCCTTGGCCCTGATTTCGTCACGCATTTGTGTTCCGTCGTTCGCGGAATTCAGGCCAGCCCCTCCAAGAATATTCAAAGCATTGTTCGCCGAGCTTTGTGCGGAATTCGCTGAATCAACACCCTCTTGGGCGGTTTTCTGTGCCTTGTCTGCGGATGTCTGCGCGGCTTTTGCCTTGTCGTCTACTTCTTCAATTCTTTTCTGATTAGTGGTTGTGGCTGTAGCTACAGTGTCGATGGCCTTGTCTATCCTAGTCATGTCGCCGTTGTAGTCGCCCCGCCATGACGGCTTGTCATCATCGGAAAATTGTGATAGATTGTAATTTACGGTTTTGTTGGTGCTTGCCATTGTTTCATCCTTTGCTTGTCGGTAAAATAATACCACATTTTTAAGAAAACGTTATCATTCAGGATTATTTGACCAAAGGTCGTCTCTCCCCTGAAAATCGCCGGGCACTGGATTAAGCCGTTTGCTGGCATTGAGATCATAACGGCGTGCCGGTATCTGCATGTCGTCATATTCTTTCGCCGTGAGTTCCATGGTATCGTAATCCTGTGCGAATAATCCAAAATATCTAAGATTATCATACATGTCGCCAAAGACAAAATTGACTGACTGTGTTTTGCCTCTGACCGGGCTGAAAGCAACGCCCGACTGTTCGGCCCCGCTGATGAGATCGCGTAGTCTTTCTTCAAGATCATCCAAAGCCTTTTGCAGTGAGATTGACAGCAGATCAAGCGCATTCTTGACTTGTTTTTCAAAATCGTCAAGATCATCCGACATGTCATTGAGATAGCATACGATCTTGTTCAGATTGCGCTTGAGTTCTTCAATTTCCCTTAAAGTAGTCAGCGTGTCGCGATAGGTGAACGGCTGTGAAGTCGTATACCGGCGCGGCCGGTCGTCAAGAATGCTTAAGGGCAGACTGCCGCCCCATGTGTAATTATCCATTTTTATATCCTGTCCTCTAGGTGGTATAATGGCATGTAGTCGCGTCGCATTTGGTCAGCAGTTCCCCATATTCCCATAAAACAGCTCTCAAGTTCGTTCACAATCATCATATCAATGTTGAGCATGGCGGAACGCCACTCGGTGATCAGCTGTGCGCCCGACACGCCTGAAAAGCCAGCCGAATGTTGTAAAGTATTTCCAACATCGTTTGAATGATTGAAGTCGGTAGCGGAATGCGACACAGATTCCGTGTCACTTGATTGTGAATTTTGCGTGTTGGTTTCAGCGTGCGATTGCGTACGATCCGCTGTAGTCGCATTATGCGTAAAATCGCTTTGCGTCTGCGGGTTTTCCGAGTGGAAAGATGTCGCGTCGGAATCGGACGATGACTTGGTGTCACTTGTTCCGGTCACTTTTGACGACTGGTCGCCGTTGGACTTGCCGGATGATTCTGAAACATTATTTGAATCAATTTTAGAAGTCATGTCGGTGGTGAGCAGTGGATCAAATTTTTTCTGCTCGGACGCATATAGTTGATTATAGTATGGCATGATCTCGTTCATTGTGCGCCCGAGATAGAACACGAACTGTTCCACGGTCTCCTGACCTATTTCGCGCAAAGCGTAATGTGCGGCTATCTTGTGATTGAGTTCCGGCCGGTGTTTTTCGTCAAAAATTGGATAATGCGCCGGATCAAGATGAAGTTTTTCGTCCGTATTATACCCTAATGCTATGACATTTCCGAGCGTCAGGGTGAAATCGGCCGCACGATCCGGCATTGCCAGATCACTGTAGTCTGTCATCCTCGCTCACCGTCCTCTCGTCAGCGTCCAGTATGCCGCTACTGCTGTCGTCTCCCCATGATATACCTAATTCTAGTTCGGGCCATAGACTGTTGATCTGATCCACGGCCTGTTGACGCGACTTGAGAAAACTTAGACGAAAAACATTTGTAGCAGATTCGCCCGACTTGACTTCATCAACAACGACGCGTTCTTTTTTCTCGGAATTATTGTTTTCTATCCCCAAGAATTTTACGCATTCATTCCAGATCGTCGCCTTATCGTGCAATAATTTATCGATAAGATACTGTGATGTATTTGGGAATTGTTTGAACACGTCAAGAATTGCATTGTTCCCGGTAATGTAGATCACTGGCAATCCTTGGCCGCGCTGTTGCATGACATTTTCCATGGTTTGCTTCTGCTTTTCATCGCACTGGATAATCAGCGGAACCGATTGATTGTCCAGATTCACGTCCAAAGCGCGATCCACTAGAGCCAGTCTTTCGGCATATGTGACCATAATATCGATCATCGGGGAGCGTAGTTGATTATCCCAAATCGGCACACACTCGCGCGAACCCATTTCCTTGTATGTGTAATTTACTGCCACCGGCAAGAATTTTGTTGGATTATAATAATTATTTATTTTGCCATTATAAGTAGCTTGTGTGGCCATCCAACGGTGTTTTCTCTTGTCGGGAAAAAATATGACGAGTCCTCTTTCAAACAATGTCATTTCAATAAACCGCTCGTCCATGCCTTTCGGCAGATTGATCCACTTGAAACGGCTTATCGCCAGCATTTCAATCAGCCGCTGATACATTCTGACGCGCGTCGTCTGCTGTAGATCACCGTAATTGTATTGAACATTACGCCAATCATTCGACATCATGCGCTTGAATGCGTTATTTCGCTGTCGTCCTCTGCTTCTGCTCATTGTTCAAAACCTTTCTAGTATGATATTCCTTGAAGCGGCTCATTGTCTGCATAATCGGTGACTCCGATATCGTCTGGATTCTTCCACACGGTCACGCCTTTTTCAAAAATTCCTTTGATCGTTAGCCTGAATTCCTCAGGGCATGTCGATGAGCGGATATACAGTTCATGCATTTTCCAGTAGGTGAATTTTTCCATGCACATGAGCGAGTCAGGCGGGATCAAAAATCTTTGAACATAGTATCCGTATCTCAGCCAGAATTCGCCAATATTCCGCATGGCGGCCGGCGAGATCATTTTGAAACGCAAATGAATAATCCATTTGTCAAGCGCATAAAGAAAAGCGTCCCCGCCCATTCCGCCCGATATTGACGGCTGGCTTAGCTGAGCGTCCTGGACGTGTGCGTTGATTCCTGCTATGGTGTTGGCGTAATCGCCGGACGCGACGGCAAGACCTAAAGATCGGTTCATGTCCGCGAATTGCAAACTTTGTTGGTTTGACAGATTGGTAGAAGCCGTGCTATAATTATTAGCTTGGCTTACTTGTGCAGAATTTGTGGCAAGCGTGTTTGCGAGGCTGGCGTTTCTTGTTGCAGTCCGCTGTTCGTTTGCAACAAAATTTGAACCAATATTCAGGCCTGTGCCTACGGCCGCACCGGCCGCACCGCCAAGGTTCCCGCCAGCAAGCTGACCTACTGCCCCCATGGCGCCGTTTACCCCGGCGTTTACCTGACTTAAAATGTAATCAGTGTTCTGTTGTTGTGCCGCGATGTCGTTGCTTTGTTGTAAACTTGATGACGTAATAGCGTTTGATGCATTGCGGTTTTGGTTTCCTAGCCGCGTTTGCTGACTATTATAGCTTGCTCCAGCGTTGGCTTGCGCGTAAGCGTTGTTGATTCCCATTTGGGTTTTTTGCTGTGCCCAATCAGCCGTGCTATACTGATATTGTATGCTGTGTGCGTTAGACGCAAGATAGGCTATTCCTTGATTATTAACTACGACCATTCGCGGCCAGTCGACTATGCCGATCGCGGTGTTCAGGTCTTCGCCGCCAGCATAGCGTTCGGGATAGTACATACTGCGCGGCCCTGGTGCGCTGGCCCAAATTGACTCATGTATTTCAAGATTGTTCTCTCCTACGTACTGCGGTTGGATAATCAGCGAACTACCGTTCTGTAGTGTCATTTCAACATACGAATACGGGTAAATTTGAAGTTTCTTAAGATTATGGTATCGTTGTGGGATATGGCGTGCAAAAATCTGCCTAAAATCGTTCTCTCTATAGGATATATCATCATATGTTGCTTTATAGACTACATACATGTGGATCGAATCGTAGATTGCTTCATCAATTCCACTATCGCCGGTCTTGCCGCCAAATGGCTTTACCGGTATTCCTTTTTCGATAGCTTTTTGAGGAACCATCCAGATGCCTATGATCCCCTCAGTCACCCACGGAAAAACTGATGCCATTAGCATAAAAGTATTAAAACCGTTTAGACTGTCTATAAAATAAATTGAAACTCCGTTATCGACTCCATTTACCTGTGAGCCTGTCGCTGTCTTGAGTTTCGGGTTCTCTTTTGTTTGAGGATCTACAGTAAGATCAGTCGTAGACATGATAAGGACTCCGGGTGCTTTTTTGTCATCTTCCGAAATTGTGTTTGGATGCATAAAGACAAACCCGCGATCTTCTTGAATCTGTGGCGTGTTGCCAAGATCGAGACCCTCTGGAATATCAAGATAATTTAGACCATAGTTTTCATTTTGCTTGTCGTTGGCTATGCTGATATGTCCGCGTTCAACAAAACAGCGTCCAAGTTTTATGTCAAATTGGAAACTCTGCCACACGTCCAACATAATGTGAAAACGTGTGACATTTGCATTGACATAATCCACTGATTGTATAAAATAATACCATTTGCGCTTATCGTCAAAATCATAGTCATTATCTACGATCATATAATTGTATTTTGACGCACGATTGAACGCTATCGGCAGATCGACAGGTAGACCGAATTTTACCATTGTTGAATTTTTGATTACATCTTTTTCAAGACGGTTAAAATATTTTTCCTGATCCGTATTGTCTGAAAATTTTACAATATCGCGATACGAAGCGTCCCATGTGACATTGCAGAGGGAGATCGTTGAGTTAGGCGGCCATGAAGCCCATGTAAGCGTTTTTTCAACCATTATTTATCCTTACGAAAAACCGGCTGGCCCCGTAGGACCAGCCGGAACACTACTTTCAGTATACTACTTTTCGCTATCGTCCGCAACTTCAGGCTTATCATCCATCTTTAAAGACTTTTGAAAGTCAAAAGTCTGGCCGCCCGCAGTCACAGTTACCCGAATCTGCTGAGTGATAGCAAATACGGTCGCTTCGATTGTCGTAGTTCCAGCACTTACTCCGGTGACCTTGCCGACCAGACTAACTTTAGCGACGTTTTCATCGCTGGATGTCCATGTCACCATGTTGGTCACATCAGGCATGCGCCCGTCCGTCATGGTTGCGATCACGTGCAACTGCTGATCTTTTTCGACCTGAATTTCTACCGGCGTATTCGGACTGAAATTCAATTCCGTTACGAATCCCGGGTTGAAGCCAAGCAGACCATCGCCGACAATCGGCACGCGTAGCGTATCGCTCGCCACCGATGAGACTTCAGGCGTTCTCGGATTGACATATGTTGCCTTTGCGCGAACGTCAACATAATTTGCAGTTTCATCAAGGCCCACACGCAAAATTCCCGTATTGCTGATCCGCGTGAACTGCGACTTCACATCACTGGCGATCTCGTAGATAATACCGCCGTTTTGCGCAAAATCAGGGTAACCATCCATGGAAATCGTGGACACGACCTGTACCACGTCACCACGTATGACGTTGGTCGGCATGACCGCCGGGTTACCGTACTTCTGCAAACGAATTTGAAAATCAGGCTTGCTTGCCGTGGCTCCTGCCGGCACTTCGACATCCTCTCTCGTGCCCTCACCTGTCCAGAATAGGATCGCCGGGACGAACGGCGAAAGCGAGATCGCCTCCTTATGATGCAGGAAATAATTTGTACCAAGGGAGATCGGATTGACAACACCGCCCTGAGTCCCATAGTAATAATCCCAACAAAAGAAGAACTCGCGAGTAGTCAAAATGCACTGGAAGCCGTTAATGCCGATATCCTGACCACTAATGTCGATGATCCGTTGATTAGTTTTTGCGTAGTCTTCGTTAAAGAGGACCGCCAAAGCGTTCACATCGATAGCGGCATGCACTTCGGGGGTCATGAAAAGGATCAAATTTTCTTTGTTGACCACGCTCGGCATGTGGCGTGCATTATATCGCGTGCTCGGTTTGATCGGGAGCGTGTTCACCCACTGGCGAATCTTTCGCAGAAGCTTTCGCGCACGAGCCTGTGCCTCGGTGTCGTCAATATTTTCATCAGTTACATCATCAGCGTGAACGCGATAATACCCGCCAAGATGAGCATATTCAGGGAAAAGATTCACCATGTGCAGATATTCATCAAGATTATCTGAAGTACGTGGCGCTTCCATCAGCTGAGCAGTAAACGATCCTAACCCATTATCGTCAAGAAAAGCGTAGCGAAGCTGAGTCTCGTTCACCGTGAGCGGATAAAATTCCTCACGGTTTACCGTGTGGAACGCGGTTTCCACATGCGGTGCGTAAGTCCCGTAAATTTCATCTCCCAAATATTCTTGCTTGGGATCATACACGCGCGCCTTGATAAGACCGACAGCCGCCTCTTCATAGGTCTTGCCATAATTTTGCGCTGTCCGCTTGAATTCAGCCAACGGGTTTGACCACGACAGCTGATTGATGTATACTCCAGCAATTCTGTTTACGAGCGCGTCGTAAAACTCGTTGCGCAAAGCGGGAAAATTCAACATATTTTCAAGAGATTGACGTACATTTCCCTTGGTTGCGGCTGGAACCCTGCGCTGAAAATCCCGGCTTGCCTGATTACGGATCGCATTCAAAAATTCCACATTCGACCATTCGGTCAATGGGCGAACGATCTCGCCGTTCTGATTACGCTGTTCAACGTCTGCCATAATTATACTCCCTTATCTTACTTTTTTGTTTCAAAAAGATCGTCAATAGTGATATCGGTCGGGTCAGGCTCGCCGTCGCCGTCTGAGTCACCATCGGTCGCCGTATCCTCTGCTGTTTTCACATCCGGCGTGTCGCTGTCGTCAATACCCAAAGCGTCCATCATGGCGCGCATTTCCCGCACAGACTGTTCAAGGCTTGAGATTCTTTTCTCCAATCCGTTATCCTCCTGTTTTTCCTCCTGTTCGGGTTGCGGATCAGGCTGACTGCTGGTATCATCCTGATTAGTAGGTTCCGATTCCTCTGCCGGCGGATCGGTCTTGGTCTCCTCGGTAGTGTCTTCGTCTGCCATATTGTCTCCTTTTCCTAAAAATTTTAAAGCGTGGTATTGCCGCAATCACGCGACAATACCACTATGGATATAAGCGGGTCAAATTGTACATCGCATGACCCCGTAGTGCTCACCACTACGCTCTTCATCCGGCACCGGCACGGTCTCAGCGTGTGATCCCCGGTCCGGCAAGCCAAATCAAGGTACACCCCGCCTGATCCAAGTCCATTATAGCACAATGTCGTCCCCGTAGTCGTCCAAAATGTGTTTTCCTTCAAAAAACTGTTCCCAAGGAATCGGCGTGTTGCGTGATATGCCCGACGATATGAGATCAAAGCCGCCCGTCGTCTTCTCGCCCTGATACAATCCTACTCCCAAGATTCTGACTTTTTTATAATCACCCTCTATTTTCCACTTGCCCGTCTTTCGCTTGTCCAAGTCAAGCCCTATAATATCCTTTTTCGATCCGATCATCATAAAGCCGTCAGTATTGGCATAGATAATCCTGTTTTTCTGCTTTCGCATTGCGTTCATAATCTTACGTCTGCCCAAGGCCGTCACATACATGGACACCGGCAGATACGACGCGCCGGTCTTATCATACTGTTCCACTTTCCAGTCAACTTTTTCATCATTTTCAGGGTCAAGATATGGCTCCAAACATGACTTTCTTGGAACCGTCCCAAATTTCCCGACCATCGAATTCGGTATCCATTTCGCCAAGGTCCTTTGACCACCTGTCGACTTTTCCTTGACAGTATCCCATCCATCAACCCAAAGTTTGAAAAATCCTTTAGAACGAGCAAATTTCCATCCATGCTCATATTCATACACGCTTACTTCATAATTTTCTTGCAATAGTTCTTGGTCTATGTCTGTCAAAGGCATGGTGATGTATCCATGTGTGGATATCATGCGATCCCTGTCATCCGAGTAGACAAAATGCGGGGACGACAGAAAAGCGTAGCCATCCTCTTTCAAATCCGCTCTGAATGTCATCACATCAATGTGATACGGCATGCTTTTATCATACTCATATTTCCCATCATACGATTCGGGCGGCCCAAACGGCAAAAACTCATCTCTAAGAATACTTGAATACATGCCGTTACAGTCGATATCCACACATTGATCATAGTCTCCCGGCAAGGCCATCACGTAGCCACCTATGTATCCAGCCCTAAGATCGGTTGACAGTTTTTCGTCAAGGCTTGGAAACTTTTCAAAATATTTTTTCACTCCAAAATCGTTACGAAAATTCTGCATAGCGTACGATCCGATAGTCAAACCATGTATACCCATCCTGTCGGCCATGCGTATCGCTCGCATAGCGCTGTCGGCACCGCCCGATCCGCCAAAATCGCCAGCCAAAGCCGGGCGAGCAGTCGGGATCAGATTCTCAAAGGTCATAACCCTAAATTTCATGCCATCAGGATTGGTATAGGTCGCGTGGTATAATACACGATTCACACCGCAAAGAACGTTGAAAGTATTTTTGCCGCCCGTATGCTTTGGCTTGAAAATATGAAGCATGTATGCGATCCATTTTTCAAGATATTTATCACCATCATAAAAATAGATATCTACATTTTCTTTCAAGTTCATGGCATACACGAGCATGGTTTTAGGCTCTGCTGACAGTTTTTCACCATCAGCAAAGTTTATCAGATCAGCCACCCATAAGCCTAGCAATCAAATCACCTAATCATACTTTCTCACCATGTTCATAAAGTCTATTATCTGCTGTTGCGCATTCGCTTTGTCAATTTTTGAGTCATTGGCAAACACAAATGTCGGCTTTTTGCTTTTACGCTTCAAAATCTTATCAGGAGAATGGATCACCATTTGTATAAATCGATCAAAGTTTGTTATATTATGCAACAGATATTTCTGTGCTTTTGTCAGCTTTTGATATGAGTTCGCCAACTTTGATCCGAATGCACCCCTGAGCTTTCTATAGATGATAAAATCATCCTTTTCTCTAGAGTTAAGACTTTCCCACCCTTTTCTTTTTCCGACATTTTTGTATTCTTTTTTCTTGCGACGTTGCCGCTTGGCTGGTTTACCCACCTTTTCGGCCACATCAGTCATTTCACGGATCAGTTCTCCACGCGACATTTTACTTACAAAATTTTTATCCTTCAAAACGTTTTTTGATCTAAGAATACTGTTATTGAGTGTCGATCCTTGCAGTACGCTTTCGGATAGTCCGCTTTCCGCAACATCCAAGCCATGGTTTTCCATGTATCGTTGCATTTTGACGGTACGATCTACTCGCTGGCTTTCGTAATTTTGTGCTCTTTGTATCTTTTCTACTGCCGCATTATGTCGTTTCTGCTGTTGGCGCAAGAGCTTGCGACGTTTTGACGGTGCTGAGGCAATCTGTTGATCCGTCACCACCGGGCGATCTGCATACATGCGATCACGCTTGGTTATCGTCACTTTCGGTACGTTGTAAAATCTTTGTAAAGTCTGCTCTCTAGCCACATCTTGGGCATGTTCAAAATCCTTTGACAGTCCTTGCGCCACATTGCGTAGCTGAGTGGTTGTCAGCCTATTTAAGGTTTCTTCATCATATGATCTGATCGTCGGGTTTGGTCTCGCGGCCTGATTCGCTCGCGCCTGTAGGCTACGTTGCCTGACTTGCGCCTTTCGACGCTGACGCTGACGTTTCGACCGTGAAGACATGCTCACCCCTTATATGATAAGGCAAATGCCGCCGTCTGTTTTACGGGACGGCGGCATTCGGGTGGTTTGATCAATTTTTGGTGTATGATCCTTGCGGATCACTTACTATTATACCACATAATCCCTAATTGTCAAATCTTACTTCAAGACGGGGTCAATTTCATAAAAATTACGACCCGCGCGCGAACGCTTCTGAACCACCTGAACTTTAATCGGCTTTTTCCAAGTGTTTGGCTGTCCGAAAATTCCAAACATCGTACGCAATGAAGATACAAGTTGAGTTGAAACAGCCGAATAACAAGAATCGTCATCAGCGACAAGGATCGTTCGCACTTGTGGCGTAATCTCGCCGGTCTGAGCGTCTGTGATCTCTACATTCTGCATGACCACGTCTTTCAGATTGAACGGTTCGTTCAAATGATCTTCAAGACGTTCCGAAGTCTGGAGAACACTGAAGACCTTGATCTTGCCCTTGTCTGTCGTCGTGTCAAAAGACGAAACAAAACTGCCGTTACCGCCAACCGGGGTAATATCATTGTTCTGTACGGTTGCTACTTCATCACTCATTTTTACCACCTTTTCCTTTATTACTTGTTATCTTTTGTTTTCTTTTCACCCTCGGGCTCTACTTCTTTCGCCTGACGGTAAAAATCATCCTCGCTCATGACATACTCGCTCATCCCCAAGCGAGTATTCTTGGGCAGAAAATCCCTGTAAGTTCGTCGAATGGATCGATCAGCCGCTTCAAGACTCCTAAAACGCCCGTTCACGCGTACCGTCTGCTCATGATACTCACCGGTATCACGATCGATGGCAACGCCATACGACTCTGCGTAAAAACGTGTCCGCTTGACATCAGCCATAATATTGATTCTCCTTTTTATCATCTATATTCTTTTTTACAAAATCTATTGTTTTTTGGGCACATTCATAAACATTTTCATCAGATTCCAGAAATGACCCGTCAACTGTTGCGCTAACATGTCCAAAATACGTATTAGCGTAGACTTCTATTGTTACGCCTTTATTTCCTTTTACTACTTTTGCGTTTATTTCAGACATTTAACTCTCCCATCTAATCTCTGGTTTTGGCGTAGGCAAAATACCGTTAAGATTCCTTTCAACTCTTTTCCTAAAATCCTCTATAGAATCACTTGGTTTCATATTTAGATCAAGAGACTTTTTATCATAACCGTCTATTACAGTAATAATAACTTCACAGCTTCTGTCAGTCGCCATCACATATTCCTTTCTTTTTCTTCTTTCTTGATACGTCTAAAAACTTCATCCACTTCATGATGTACGCGAGACTTGTATTCATCAATATCTTCGTCAATATGGCTATCCACAGAGGACTGACACCTATAAACCATATTTCTTAGCTCACCGCATATTTCAAGATAAGCACTAAGCTTCATTTAAACCACCGCCCTATACTCATTGAGTATATTTTCAAACTCGTTTCTAGTATACCTTGTTTGATCGTCCATGTCAAAATTGTTAAACATTCGTATCAGACATTGGCGCGTCCCCTCCTCATGATTGATAAGCCTAACACAGTCGCGTAAGTCGGCACCATGCACCCAACAGATCGCTCCCCAAGCCGCCAGAGCCGGGATATTGACTCCATCAATGGTCCAGACGTAAAAATTTGAGTTCAGTGCCTCAGTCAGCCCACTCATGCCGTTTTTGCCGGTCATGGTGATACAAATATCCGACAATGCCACTATACTGTCAGCCATATCCGTCTTATCTGACCACAAGCGCATAAGCACAGCAACGCCCCGGAAAAAACCTTCATAATCGCCATGATCCGCATTGAATTCACGCATGTGCAGAAGCTTACGTTTGCCTTTCATGGTATGGCGCATTCTACTGCTATCCAATATTCTATCATCAAAATACGACGACTCACGGATATTACGACCCTCAAAACCGTGTTTATGAGTTGCGAATTTTCTACCCATTTTCATTTGCCTTATCCTTGTCTACTATCCTATGCCACTCCTCAAAATACTTCTGACTACACATCTGCTCGTAAACATGGGGTATTACAAGACTTTTAAAATCATAGTCGCCGTTCTTAGCGTCGATTCGCGCCCTTTGCTTTGCCAAGGTCTCATAGTAGACAAAACCAATTTCCGTAGGCTTTTCCTCTTTCTCTTTTATTACCCTAGCTGTTTCTTGCATTATCGGTTTTTCTCTCTTCGTGTTATAAAAATTTTTCATTTCTTATTCTCCTTGTAATCAGTCATAGCAAAAGACCATGCAAGACAAGCAATAGTTATCGCCAGAAAAGACAAACCATTAATCATTGTCATCACCACTTGGTAGGATCATTATACCAATCCCACAGCTGATCCATCGACAACAGCCTCACAAATTCAGACATAGTATAAATGCCAAGCCGCACATCCTCAGGATCAGCGGCACGACGATAATCATGTTCCATGATACGCCTAGCCTCTTTGCTAGACAAAATCTCAAACTTAGGGCCATTCCACTTGCTATCCCTATTAATCCACTCATTACGATCAGCGCGACTATCAAACCGGACAAGACTACCGATCCGATTACCCTCATTGTCCGTAGTGTTGATTCCATAAGTATTATCAAAACCCCAATACGACATCATAACCACCTTTACCTTTCGGTTATAGTATATCACAAATTATAAGAATTTG
>JAAOBB010000003.1_pt1 | contig 17678 bp, 17 predicted proteins | sample 7267541 | NCBI WGS metagenome assembly JAAOBB01 (sample SAMN14345205, study PRJNA599270) | viral metagenome | isolation source: viral-like particles (VLPs) isolated from bee gut | host: Apis mellifera | place: Switzerland:Lausanne | collected 2017-01/2018-02 | reverse complement strand
TGATGTAGCAACGTTTGTGGCTACTTACTTTCTGTAAGTATTGTGGATAAAATTTAGGGTATAAAAATACTGCTACTTATTTAGTAGCAGTATTGTGTGAATATGTGGTGGCTCTATTTGCAAATATTAGATTTTATTAGTTGATCATGATTATTTAGGTTATGGTAGCATATTGCTTTTAAGGTATTATTATAGATAGTTTCCATTGTTTTAAGATCAATCATATTTTGAGCATTATTATCATAAGCATGATAGTAAATTTTTTGCATATCTCTGATAATAAACATAAGTGTATCAAAATTAGTATTTGATGTTTTGGCAATTTTTTGTAGTATTTTTTCTGATACAATATCATTATTAATTAAGATCGTGCCATAATAAATCATATCATCTAATCTGATAGCATCATTAATATCTGGTTCAAACTTATGACAAATAATGTTATCATAGTTATGAGCCATAGTTAGTAATGTCATGAAATCTTCTTCGCCTAATTTTTTAATATCATTATTACGTAGTGCTTCAAAAAGTTCAGGTGATAGATAATAACTATCAATATGATTGGTTAGTTGTTTTTCACTAATGTCACCAAATTTAGTTAGCATGTTAAAGTTTTTGATGAAGTAATCAATGGTAACGAATTTATTAAAATGTTTCATTTTAAATCTCCTTTATATTAACTATTGACTTTTACGTCAATTTATCTTATACTTATATTATAGCAGATGAAAGGCAGATGTCAACTATGATTAAAGAAATTAATGTAACAAATTATATCAAGTATTGTCAAGAGATAATTAATAATTTAGGCAAAAGGTTAAGTGATTTGGGAATTACGGAAAAGGAATTTGCTAAACGTTATAATATAAATTACTTTACGCTCAATAGAGTAATCAAGGAAGGCTTCAATGATAATCGTAGTTTTAGCTTGATCATTAAGATTGTTCGTGGTCTGGAAAAGGAACAGCAAAAGGCTAATGAAAGACAAGCTTTAATGGGAGGTATCTGCGATTATGAGAATAAGTAAGCAGAAAATTCATAATATTTTAAAAAATAAACGAACATCTGGTTATAGACCACGTAATCAAGAAACGGTTAGCAATACTGCTTATTATAAGTCAGTTGCACAATTAAGACAAGCTAAATCAAGGGTTAATCAGGCTATTAAAGATTACCAGAAGGTAGCACCAACTATTGCAACTGATTTAAAGAGCAAATTGAATAATCAAGTTGGTAATAATAGTTTTACCAGACGTGAACGTAATTTGCCTGCCAATGAGAGAATTAACACTACACATGCTAATCAGGTAATGGCTAAATCATTAAACGATACGTTGAGCAAGGTTAGATCGCCTGAATATTATAAGCAGTTAGTTGGTCAGTGGGCAGCACGTGAAGCTGGGATTAATTTACGTTATACTAAAGAAGGTAAACAAGTACCAGACTTGCAACATGCAACAGCAGAACAAAGAACTGATTACAATAGATTGAGAAGAAATAATAGAAAGCATCCAATTGTTGATACTATTTATCGTACGTTAGGTTTGATTGAAGCTAAATATGGTTATAATCATAAGATAGCTAATAGTAGTCAAATTCTGTCTAACATTACCGATATGGTACAAACAGATGGACACACATTAGACGATTTTAGGAACAATAATGACTTATTGGAAGATGTTTTAGACATTTAGGTAGTATTTATATGAATTTGTCGGTATTTATATGACACTTTGATAATTATGGTCATATTAATCAGACAAATAAGTACATATTATGACTTTTGGTAGATTTAGGGTGTAAGTTATGTATGAACTAAATGACAAATTGTACAATTATGAAGATATAAGTTTTAAACAAGTAAAAGAATGTTTAAATTATAATAATTATGGTCGTAGCAGTTATAAAGTTAATAACACAATCATTGCTTATGATAGTGAAACAACAAATAAGATAGATAAAGGGTTCAAGAAGCCTTTCCAGTATGCTGAAATGGTGACTATTCTTAATCCGGAAAATGGCAAGAATATCTCAATTTTATTTAGAGATCACCTTGTTTTTGCTGATTTTATTAAGAAAGTAGCCAAAGAAGTAGGTTGTTTTGTATCGCATACACCAAAGTTTGGCAATGATGGTAAAGTATTAAGAAACGATTATGGTGAGATTGTTTATGATAAAAAGAATAATGTTTATTTAGATGTATTTATTGAGAATATTGCCTTCGATTTAGCCTTTATGTTGCATGATTTCACATGGTATACGATGTTTTGCAGTAAACCACACCAGCCATATTATGCCATTACGGATGATGGTATCAGGTTTAAAGACTCATTAGTTTTATCAGGTTTAAGTCTTGACAGTATGGGTAAAAACTTGACAAAATATAAGGTAAGAAAGCAAGTCGGTGATCTTGATTATGATTTGGAACGTAACAGTAAGACACCATTTAACAAAACAGAACGGGGATATTTGATTAATGACGTTTTGGTGTTAGCGGCTTGGGTTCATGAAAAGATTGAAGATCAGTATGATAACAAGCTGATCAATTTACCATTTACTAAAACAGGTGAAGTTAGAAACTTTGTTAGCAAATTGGCATTTGGTAATGTAAAATTGATTAGAGAGTTGCATCATGAAGGTATTGACATCAATCAGATAACGCCAACGACTACACCAAAAGAAATCAAAGAGCATGATATGGACAACATAGATGCTAAATATGGTTCTGATTATGGTAATGAATATCGTAAGTTAATTAGCACGCTTAACATCAATGAAGAAACATATCGTGACTTAAAAGATGCTTTTCAGGGTGGTTTTACTCACGCAAATTATCAACATGTTGGCAAATTGCTTAATAATTTGCAGTCATGGGACTTTACGTCATCATACCCAGCAGTATTGTTATCAGAAAAGTTTCCGATGAGCAGTTTTAGGGATATTGATGTACCAAAGCATTTTGTTAAAGTTATGAACCAAGATGATAATAAGGGTTATTTGTTTAAGGTTACCTTTCTCAAATTAATGGAAAAGATAAATACACCAGATCACTATTTATCGGTATCTAAAGCATTTAATGCTGATGGTGTTATTGAAGATAATGGTAGAATAGAAGCCGCAGACAGAGCTGACTTTTATCTAACTAATATTGATATGATTACAATTCAGAAGAATTATAATTGGGATAAAATAATATTTAGTGAAGTTAGAGAATGTGACATGGACTATCTACCAGAACCTATTATAGCATCAATTTTGCACTTTTATCTTAACAAAACGAAGTTAAAAGGCATACCGGGCAAGGAAAAAGAGTACATGACCAACAAAGGAATGCTTAATTCAGTTTACGGTATGTGTGTTATGGATGTTGTTAAGGATTACATTACTTATGATGGTAAACACTTTGCTAAAGAGCATATTGTTTATGGCACTAACTTGTACAATAAGATTATCAGCAAATATAATAACGAGAATATTGAAGTAGAAAAGATCAGACGATTTCTTTATTATCCGTGGGGTGTATGGTGTACAGCTTATGCCAGAAGAAATCTGTGGAGTGGAATTTTAGCATGTGGTCAAGATTATGTTTATTCAGATACTGACTCAATTAAGGTTATGAATTCGGAAAAGCATTTTGATTACATTGATAAATATAATGATAATATTATTAAGAAGATTGAGCATGTACTTGACCTTTATCATATTGGTTATGAATTTATGAAACCAGAAGATGTTAAAGGCAAAAAGCATCAGATTGGTGTTTGGGATAAAGATGATGGTTTTTATTCATATTTTAAAACATTAGGTGCTAAGAGATACATGGTAATTGACAAAGATACCAATCAGTTTGAAATCACAATTGCCGGTTTATCTAAGCGATTTGGTGCTGAATACTTGATTAAGAAAGCAAAGATTAAGTCAACGCAAAAGACATTAAAGTATCGGGATCAAGAAGGAAAGCAACATAAAACAGTAATTGGTAATGTTATTAAAGATAGTGATAAGCATATTGAGAGTTTGTTTTCACTATTTAATGATGAACTGACCATTCCAAAAGATTATACGCATAAGCTGGCACACTATTATGTTGATCATTATGAACCAGTTATCTCAACAGATTATTTAGGACATAAACAATTGATAACGCAAGATTGTGGCTGTTTGCTTGAACCAGTAGAATTTACTTTAAGTATCAGTGAAAAGTTTTTAACATTCTTAGATGATTACCGAGATGGTTTTATGGAAGTACCAAACTTAAAACAAGCGTTAGAATAGGTTGACAATTATCATAAAGCATTATATAATAAAATTGTACTTCAAGTAGGAGTACGTCATAATGTTCTACCACACACTATGCAATTCTTAAAGCTATTGTTTATTTCATGTAACTTTGGCCTCATTTTAATACTACTTTATTAATTATCAGGGAAAACACCTTTACCAGTATGGTTGAAGGTGTTTTCTTTTGATGTTATAATGTTAGTATAGTAGAAAAGGAGCGATATTATGGCTACAAAGAGAAGAAATCGCAAACGTCCTAATCCAATGCGAGATATACTTAATCGTAATAAAAAGAAATTAAATAATGAACTTGATTATGATGATTTAAGAAGCAGATTAGCTGACATTTATAGAAAATACTTGACAAATATTACAATAAGTGCTATCAAATATGTTGGTTTTCCGGACACGTTTAGTTCAGAAGTAATTGAATATTATTTAAGATGCTGGGGTTTTGCTGATATTGTTGTCTTAAATAAAGACGAGATGTATGTTAATGGTCAAGATAGCATTTCACCTAAAGTTAATTATCTGTTTGGTAATATTACTACCAGTATTAATGCCGTTGATGATAAATTAATTGATATTTTAGGAACAAAAGAAATTGAACCACTTAATAGAATTAATTATAAAGATGCTAAGTTACCAGTTAAAGTAACTATTCCCGATCAATATTCTTATTTATTTACATCTGATTTCAATGAACGAAATTTAATTGATTTTCATGCTAATTATTTAAGTGAAATTAAAGCAAGCATGATTGCTAATATTAGAGAGCAAAAGACACCTTTTATTGGCGTGACTACTGATAAGAACTTAACCAGTAAGATAATTTTTGAAAACTTAGAAGATGGTAAACCATTTATTAGTGTTGATAGTGATTTACCAGATGATACCAGAATTGATGATATTATTAGATTAATGCCAACACAAGTTCCAAATTTATCAGCCACATTGCAAGACTCATGGAACAATGATATTAATGAGTTCTTGACCATGATTGGTATTAACAATACAATGGTTGATAAGAAGGAAAGGTTAGTTGCTCAAGAAGCAACAGCTAATGAAGCCGAAGTAAGCTTGGCAATGGAAACTTTCTTAAAGCCACGTCAAGAAGCACTTGATTTAATTAATAAAGTTTTAGGAACCAATCTTAGAGTTGAACCTAATTATCGTGAGCTTTCACGTAATGTAGAAAGTTTAAGAAATAGTTTAGGTACGTTGAATATGGCTGATACTGGCACTGGTGGTAAAACTGGCGAGTCAAATGAAGGGAATGACAACAATGGAACTGGAACAGCCTAAATGTGATAAATACACAGTTTCAATTGCTAATCTGGTTTGGGAATGGTATGAGAACCAGCCAGAAATTGAGCAAGTAAACAATTATAATGACTTGATCAGAGTTTCAGCATATAGTTTTATTACTGATTATTGTGGTCGTATTCATGTTGATATTGTTGATGATCAAAACATTAATGATGAAATTATTAATCAGTTTTGTCAAACATTCATTAAGCATTTCTGGCTTAATGAAATTGGTTATGATAATGAATTTAATTTCTATGTTAAGTTATCATCATTCTTTGCCGAGAAGTTGCCAATTTGGGCGCAATTCTATAAAGAAGCAATTATTAACAATAGAGCATTCTTAACTAATGTTAGTGACATTACCGTTAACACTAACAGTACGCTTGGTATTAAGATTAATACTGATAGCAACAACAATGTTAAGGGTGAAGTCACAATTGATGGTAATAGTAAAGTTGAGCATGATACTTCATCTTCAACTACCAACACTGGTGACAACACTACTAACACAACTGGCAGTAATTCAACCGAGCATGATTATGGCAGCAGTACCGAACATACTGGTAATGAAAACACTAACACCAACATGAACCATATTAAGAATGATACTTCAACCACAACTACTGATAAGACTACTTCTTATGGTCGAACTGACAGTAAGACTGGCAAAGACATTCTAAGTATTACTGGTGATGATGTCGAAACAACTGATTACAATCATCGTACTAATAAAGAAGGTACCGAGTCAGATCGTGAAACTGATAATCGTAATATCAATACGACTAACACAGTATCTCATGGGCATACAGTTGCTTCAAGTGATAACACTGATAACAATATTACTGATGCCAAGACTGGTACAGAACATCATGAAGATATGTCAGCTCATGCTGATACGCCACAAGATCAAGTTGGTGTACATAAGACCAGTGAAGGCAATACTTTAGGTGGAACTAATCCTTTGCGTGGTTTTCACTTTGATTATGCTTCAACTGTTGATGGTGATAACAAGTTAGACGTTTATGACACCAAAGACAAGAAAACTGGCACCGTTAAGGTTAGTCATAAGGAACAAAACAGTGGCACTGATAAGACTAACAATAATGAACAGCATGATGGTACAATCTATAAAGATAGAACTTTTACTAACCGTTATGACTACATGAATGGTAGTGATACGATTACTACCCAGCATGGAACCGATCAGACAACTACTTATGATGACAGTACGGTTCAAGGTGGCAATGATCGTGAAACTGGAACGCAAAGTGTTCATACAACTGGTACTGATAGTGATCAAGGTGACGTTAAGCATAGTGTAAACTTATCAGATAGCAAGACTGGTAAGGACACTGATACTGAAACCTTAAACACTAAAGTAGAAGGTATTACCAATGAGAATAGCACAACTAAGAACACTGGTAATGACACAACTATTAACAGTAATAAGCAAGTAAACAACACTGATAGTGACACTAAGACAAATACAGATCAGACCAACACTAATCGTGGTTTAGTTACTACGCATACCGAAGGTCGTAACAATAGTATTGGTACTTTAGTAAATGAATTAAATACGTTTGCTAATGGTGCTTACTTGAACTTGTTTAAAGATGCTAAGACTGCTGGATTGTTTTTAGGGGTTTACTAATAAAACATAATAGGTTATAATATAGTTATGAACAGACTACTGTTATTTCGATTATTGATTAATGATGTGGCGTAAACAAGGCATTAAAGGTGGCTGTCACACTTAATTCCGTAGGGGTGAACCCATTGTTGGACGGGTTGTAAGAAAAATAGCAGGGTCTGTTTTTATTTAGGAGAGATTATTATGAGTAGAGCAACAAGCAATGTAACTTTATATCGTAATGCACCATTTGATCCCACTTACAAGAATATCTTTAATTATACCAATGGTACCGAACCTTATGATATTGTTAAAGACTTGCATAGTATTGAGCATCATGGTTTATCATATATTAGCATTAATAAACCAATTAGGTGGCATGCCACTAATGAAACTACGTATGAAGATTTAGTTACCTATAATTATTTAAGAATTAAGAACCCAAGCAGAACATACTATGCTTTCATTGATCACATGGAATATCGTAATGATGGTGATATTGAGATTTTCTATACCATTGATTATTGGACAACTTACTGGAAGAAGTTAAATCTTGATGTGACCACAGTAATTGATAGAGCAACTATTAGTCAGAACTTTAATAGTGAAGATGCTAAGAGAGCATTTAGTGTTCCCGATCCGGCATTAATTGCAGCACCAGTTAATCGCATTGTTGATCATTTTGATTTACGTAATTATAATGATAATCGTAAATGGTTATTTGTTTATTATTTAGCACCATATCGTAATATCAGCAAAGAGTCTTATGCTGAAATGATGAACGGTACTAAATTAATGATGTTTAAATTACCTAAAGCTGGTAACTACGATAATATTAATGCTGACATTCAGTTAATTTTAATGAACACTTATTTTTATGATAATGGTAAATGTACGATTGTTAGAGCAGAAGTAAGAGAACGTGATGATCTTAAAGTTAAGCGAGTTAAGTTTGACAGTACATCATTAATAAATAAGGGTAGTGATGGATTGCATTCAGGTGATTATACACATAATTATGTTAAATATCCTAAGATACACACATATAATGCTTTTGATAACACAAATGGTGAACCCGTAGATAGTGATCTTGAATTAGATAAAGGTTTTGATGATGATTTTGAAGATCGTTATAAAAAGGTATCATTAAGTACAAATAGTGAAGCAACTACTACACCAATTGAAGCTTATGTTCCAGTTAATAGTAAGGAAACAAGTTTTAGTAAAAATATTGGTAATGTTAGTTCATTATTTGATAGTATTAGTGTTAACAATATTAAATTGTTATCAGCACCATTTAGTTATGCCCGAATTAATGCTTATGGAAATCATCAAGATTATGATTTGGCTTCCTATAATTTAGATCAATACAACAAGAGTATTAAAGTTGTAAGACGGCAAAGTATTGAAGCTGGAAGTCCAGCAGTTTATGAAGTATTAGGTTTAAATGGTATTAAAGGAACTGTTACCAGTGGTGATGTTGAGTTAAACACTACTAAACCATTTGTAACAACAATTAACAATAGTTATCCTATTCAGACATCTGACTCATTAGCTTGGGCTAAAAAATATTTATCAAAAGCAAATTTTGCTGATTTATATGGTCTTATTAATCATAATGAAATTAATTTAAACATGAAATCAATTTATAATGATGCTATAAAAACTATGTGGAATTATTATTATCAAAAGAATATGAATAATATTGATTTAGCTCAAAGTATTGTTGATAAAATAGAACAAATATTAGCAATTGCATTGAGAGTTTTTGAAATCAATAAGTCAATTCGTGGTACAATTAATGCGGTTAACACATCAGCATCATCTTTAAACGAAACTAATATAAGTAACAGTCAAATGCCAGCATTTGAAAGTGATATTTCACCAGTTAATGATAAACTTAATGATCTGCAAAACAGAAGAAATGAAACTATTGTTAATGCAATTCCATCAGGAATATCTGACATTATGTCTACCGTTAATAATTATTCAGCTAAAAAAGAATTATTAGCACGTTCATTTAGAGTTGCTTACAATAATAGTGGTTTTAATGCAATGGCATTAGAAAACAATTTAGGTATTAAAAATGAAAATCTTAGAAATAATTTCATGATTGATCCAATGGCTGACAATGAGAGCAAGAGTTTAATTGGTAGTTTTGGTGATGCTATGGGAATTATGACAAACACCACGCCACAATTGCAGATTGTAACTGAAAACCGTGATATAATGAAAGCAAATGATAGTATTCTGATGCGTTATGGTAATAGATTAAACAAACAAAGCAAAATCAGTGATTACTTTGGTAAGCATAGTAATCGTCATGGTTTTAGCTTTATTAAAGTAAGTGGTTCTAACGTTAAAGGAACTGCACCAAATGATGCCATTGATACGGTTAATGCTTTTCTAAATGCTGGTGTTAGTGTTTATACATCAATTAGTGATTTCAAGTCAAGGGGTTAAATTATGAGTAGAACAACAAGCAGTGTTACGCTATATCGTAATGCACCAATGGATCGTACAATGAAAAATTTAGCTGATTATAATAAGATTTCATTATCAGCTTTATTAGATAGTTTGAGTAGTATTACTCAAAATAAGAATTCTTATATTAGCATTTATAAACCAATTAGATGGCATACTGATAGCAAGATTACGTCAGATGATTTATATGATTTTAACTATTTAAAGATCGTTAACCGTGATCGAACTTACTATGCTTTTATTGATAATGTAACTTACATCAATGATGCTGATAGTGAGATTAAATTTACGATTGATATTTGGACAACATACCATAAGCAATTTGATTTAAATTCAATGAACTTAATTGAAAGAGCGCAAATACCACAAAATCTAAACAACGAAGATTTAAGGGGTGCAATTAGCATTAATGATCCAATGTTAAGCAGTGGAACACAAGAAAACATTATCGAAGCTAAACGTATCTCTTACGACTCGGAAAAGTATGGTAAGAATGAGAAATTTCTTTATGTCTGGTATATGCCTAAATGGTATAAATCGTTAGCACCAGATGGCAATAGTATGAACAACTCATTAAAGTTAATGATCTTTAAAGTTAATCCTAAATCAAAATCTATTCGTAAAAGTATTGCTAACATTATGGATAATAGTTATTTCTATGATGGTGGTAAAACTAACATTGTCAGAGCTGAAATAAGAGAGAATGATAGTTTAGATTTAGCTGAAACAACTTATAATGGCAAAGTAATCAAAAGCGACAGGGCATTATATTATTCTAAAAGAAGTTTTGATTTTAAAGGTATACCGAATTGGCATGATCCTAATGATGGAAATGAATGGGTAACTGGTGAACATGGTGGTGGTGTATTATATGACACTACAAGTTCATGGAATAGTGATTATCATGGCATGCCGGGTAAACCGGGTGATTTAGGAATTGTTACTGATGTAAATCAAGATAGTAAAATGCAACCAGTACATCCATTGAAAAATACTAAACAAGGTGGTTCAAATGTTGTTGCCTTTTATCCTAAACAAAAACAGATTGCTGAAAGAGTAATTAAATTAGGTAAAGTAACCGATTTGTTTCATGAATTAAGTGAAAAGACTAACATTAGAAATATTAAATTATTGGGAATGCCGTACACATCATTAAGATTAAGTATCTATGGACAAGTTAAAGATTATGATTTAGGAAGTCAGAATGTATCACAAACTAATGATGAGATCAAAGTTGTTAGACAACAATCGACTGAACCAAATAGTCCACAAGTATATCAAATTGTTGGTTTAAATGGTGTTCATGAAACGGGCAACATGTATGGTGTAATGGCAACTGGTGCCAACTATCCTTTTATTGTTCATATTAATAATGAATACCCAATTCCAGTTTCAGACTCATTAGCTTATTTAGAAAACTTTAGAGATCAATATATTTATAATGTTTATAATAAATTTGAAAACAAAGACGCATCATTAACTGCAAACGTAATTTCTTATGTTAATCAATACAATAAAAATAATGCAATGTTAAAAAATGCTGGAACTGTTTATAATGCAACTAATAGAAATATTGCTATTAATGAAGCAACATCTATTATTTCAGCCTTAATTGGAACATCAAGTTTAATTGATGTTTTAGCAGATAGTTTATCAAATGTATTCTCTGTTATTAAAAATAATTCAGCTTATCAATTAGCTAAAGATAAGTATTCATTAAATGAGTCATACAATAAAACTATTTATAAAAACAATGAATACAACAATGATGCTGTTTATCGGTTAAGTAAAGCTGTTTTAGGTGACAACTTTATGCGAGAAGTAACATCTGATGGTAGAAGCTTAATGGGAGCAAATGCAACTGATTGGGCAATCATGGCCGAGAGCTATCCTTATGCACAATTAGTAACCCAAGACATCTCGACACTAAAAGCAAATGATGCTATACTAAATAGGTATGGTAATTACATTTTGCATTATGGCAAATTGAGTAACTATTTTGGTGAAAACAGCTATCATGGACACTCATACTTAAAGACCAGAGATGCCAATGTAAAAGGATCATGTCCAATGCCAGCAGTACAACAATTCAATCAAATGTTAGATAGTGGCGTAACTGTCTGGGACAACATTAAAGATTTCAAAGAAAGGAATTAATCATGACTACGATTATTGACTTATCAAGTTATCAGAAAGACACAACTGTATCAACGTTAAAAGCAACTGGAGCTAAATATGCGATCATTAAAATTAGTGAAGGAACCACCTACGTTAATCCGTACGTAGCTTCACTTAAGAACAAGTGTGAGCAAGCAGGAATTAAAGGTTTTGCTTATTATCACTTTGCCCAATTTGGTGATAACGCAACGTTGGCCAAAGCAGAAGCTTACTTTTGTATTAAGCAAGCTAAAGCTTTAGGCATACCAAAAGGATCATTAATTATTGCTGACGTAGAAGATAAATATAGTGGTACAACTGGAGTAAAATCATTTTTAACTGAAATACAAAATCACGGCTACAAGAGCGGTTTTTATACTTACAAGTTTCTCTATCCTATTTTTCATATAAAGGAGTTGCACAACGTGCTTGATTTCTTTTGGGTGGCAGCTTACCCGTTAGGCAGTGGTGCTGCATTCGGTAAACCAGACTTTCATTACTTCCCAAGTAATGATTATATAGATGTTTGGCAATATACTGACAATATCAACGGTTTAGGAATTGACGGTAGCATTATTGTCAATGATAAATGTGAAAAGTTATTTAATAAACCAACAGTTAAGCCAGACAAACCAAAAGCAAAACCAAAAACAAATAAATGGATTGACGAATTAGGTGATACATGGTATAAATCAAAAGGGCAATTCACCTTAAAAGTACCAACAAACTTACGTTTTGGTGCAAAGACTACCAGCAAATTAATTGCTACCTTACCAAAAGGTTCGGTAATTAAATATGATGCTTATAGTGATCATGACGGATATAGATGGTTTAGACAACCTCGTGGGAATGGTCAGTATGGCTATATTGTTGGATAATCAGCGTTAAATAAAATAACACGAAAAGGCACACAATCCGATTGTGTACCTTTTTATTATATGTTAAAATACAAATAAGGTGATCAGTATGGGTAGTAAATACGACCGAAATTTCATCGAAAATATTAAACGAAGTAAGAAGTTCCGAGATACGAACATTATTTTTAATCAAAATCATTTCAACTCGTTTCAGCTAAATGGTGGAATGATGTCAATTATTAATAATTTTAAGCCAGTATCATTAGAACAGTTTAGTGATTATTATTTACAATATCGCATAACTAATTTTCATGAGCAACGACCTTTTGATTTGTATGTCCAGCGTTTTAGTGAACTTGCACAGATAAGCTTAAACGATGCTTATTTATACGCTTGGATATACATAGTATATAACACATATTTAGGATATTCAAGAGAAAATGCGTGCAAAACCAAACTGTGTCATAGGTTTTTTAAAGTTGTACATACCAACAAGGCGATGGACAACGGTTTTGCGGTTGACTATCTGTGTTATAATGAAAGTAATCAATTAGTAGCCGCATATCAGGTAAAACCACAAAGTTATTTCACTGGTATTGCTAATAATGTCAGTTATGTGATGAATGATTTCAGATTAAACAACGAAAAGAATAAAGCTTTTACAGCTCAATATGGCATTAGAGTAGGCTACATAACAGAAGATAATGTTGATGATGTAAAATATTTCTAAGGAGATAATCATGAGTAAATATATTAACATTAATGATTTTATGCAACCAGAATATGCTACAACTTTTATCATTGGCGCTCGTGGGGTTGGTAAGACTGTTTCTTCCATTTCACAGTCAATCAAACGTTGTTATAAAAATGGAACCAAATTCATTTACTTAAGACGCTATCAGGCAGAGATTGACTCGTTAGGTCTTAACTTACCACTAATTAGAAAGCTTACTGGTTTAGACGTTGAAATTGATAATGTGAAAGATGATAGTGGTCGGTCAAGCAAGATGATTTCAGTTAATGAAGGAGATCAAAATATTGGTCTGGGATATTTGTTAGCTTTATCCGTTGCTGGTAAATATAAATCAAATGATTATACGGGAACTGATTTAATCATTTATGATGAGTTCATTGATACCAGAATGAGAGAGCTAAAGAATGAGACTGAATTGTTTAACAATTTTGCCATGACGGTATTTCGTGACTTTAATGACTATCGTGCTTTATTCTTAGCTAACGCAACCAACTTATTTAACAATTATTTTGTTGATTGGAATGTGATGCCACAAGGAAAAGTAACTAAGTATAAAGATTTAGGCATTAAGATTGTGATTTATCAAACTGACAAAGAGTTAAATAAAAGAAACAAAACCCAATTAGCTAAATTAGTTGCTGTAACCGAAGGTGAAGATAATAGTTCACTTGACAATGTGTTTGCTGATGCTAAAGATAATTCATTCTTACGTAAGAATGGAAAGAATGCTAAGTGTATCAGAATACTAAGAGTCAAAGGAATTGATTATGGTGAGTGGCGAAATGACAATTGGGAATTAATAAGCACCAAATACGATCCACAATGCAAAACTCGAATAACCTTAGATGACTTAGTTCAAGGATATGATCTTGATATAAATCTGTTAGGTTATTTAAGGGACAGATTGTATCACAATCATGTTTATTTTGACAACATTAAGACTCGTGGTGTGTTTATTAAATTATTGAAATATGGAGAGTCCTAAAATGAGTAACGTAATTAACAATCTAATTAACTATTTAAATGATGGCATCACTGACAGTGGTATCTTAATTATTCTGGTATTGATTGATACGACATTGGGAATTACTTATGCCATTAAAGCTAAGAAAAAGCTAACATCAACCACAATGCTCTCTGGCATGTTACGCAATTTAATCTTAGCAATTATGCCATATTTGGTTTCGGCAATGCAAAAGATTAGACCACGCCAAGATGATCTTTATCCAATGCTGTCAGTATTGTTAACACTATTTATTGGTATTGCTATCATTCAATCAATCTTAGCTTACTGCGACTTGTGGGGCATCAAGTTTCCGACATGGCTTGAGAACTTCATTAAAGATGAAATCAACAGTAAAGCTAACAAGAATAAATCAGATAATGATAGTAATAATCAGACAAAATAAACTTGTTTTTCTAAAATGTTAATGCTATAATGTAGGTATTAAGAGAAAGGATGGCGAGATTGTTATGACTACTAATAATCCTAACTACACTCAAACTAACGGAAACGTAGCAAGTGTACAAACAATGTTCAGCGGTATGCCTGAATTCAGACTTTATGATAGTGCAGAACGTCAACGTTTAACACACGCTCGTAAAGAAACTACTATTCAAGCTAACGTATACAATTTACCAAATGAAAAACTGTTATAATTTAGATGATTGATAAGGTGGTTAAAATGTTTTTAGATAATAATGTTTATAAAGTTGATGATAATGTAAATTTTAAAATTTTACCTAAGTTAAATTTACATGATATTATTCAAGATCCTAATGCCACGTATACTGATATATCAGGCAATGGAATACTTAGGGGCTATAATGAATTTGATTTTATAGATAGTTTTGGAGAGAATTTAGGTACTTTTTATGACCCAATTAATGATAAATTTGAAATACAACACATTAATGATGATTATTTAAATATGAAAGCATTTCAATTCTATAAAAGATATTATGCAATGGATATTTTTAAAACTGATCATTTTGGTATAAGAGAATTTCATTGCGATTTTGAATATGATATTGAAGAAAACAAAATAGACAATGTATTCTTATGTAAAATGAATAAAATTGATAAAGAACCATTATCTAACATTATAATAAGTAAATTAGATCCAGAACTTTATAAAATTAAAGATAGTTATGGTATTAAATTATACAGAAATAATAAATGTCTTGCCATATTTGATGGCTTATCAGTAGAAATGTGTGCTTAAAATGAGATTTAGAGCTAATACAAAATTACTTGATGAACAAATAGCATTTAATAAATTGAACTTTGTTTCTAAAAGTTTACCTGATGGTAAGTTTTTGCCGGGTTCATCTTTATTAGATGATTTAGATAGTCATAATTCATTTAATGATTTATTATAGATAAGGAGATAGATTATTATGGAAGCAGATCATGTTTTTACTATGAATGAAATCTTAGATAAACTTTCAAGCGTTGTTACTAATGAAACTGATAAAGAGTCCGAACGTGAACTAAAACCAGAGTCAGTAGCCGCTCTTGAAGATGCTAAAGATGGTGTCAAACAACTTGAAGGTCGTTTAGAAACTGCTAAAGAAGCATCTGAAAAACTGGAAGCCGCTAACGAAGATTATCGTGGTAAAATAGCACAATATGCGGCAGAAGCCGCTGATCGTATTAAAGCTGACACTAAGGAAGAACAAGAAGAAGTTAATCCAATAGATGTTGGTCTTGAAAAATTAGAGGAGGAATAAAATCATGTCTTATTCAAAATTAGCTAAAGATTTCGCCAAAGTTACTGGCGTTAAAGCTTCTGACAATGATATTTATGGTAGTATTGTTCAAAATATGGATGATCCTAAAGACTTAGCTACCTATCGTGCTGGTATGTCATTTATACCTTATGGTGATGAAATTAAAAATAACCCAGAGATTGAAACTGACTATCTTGAAAGTCTAATCGAAAAAATTGGTGTTATTTTCCAACGTTCAGCACAAGGTAAAAATGCTTTAAATGATTTCCTACGTGGACAAATGCCTTATGGTCAAACAATCCAAACAATTCTTTATGATACAGTTGCACCTAAATTGTATCAGCCTATCTATCGTGGACCAGAAGATAGTCCTTTTAGACAAGCATTGCAAGAACCATATTCAAAGACGTACCAACAGGTAATTGATAGTACATCTGAAACAACTTTTATTGATACCTACGATACTAAATACTTCCACACTTTAGAAGAATTCCATGATTATATTTGGAACAAACTAAATGCTTTAGTGTCAGGTGCCGTAATGGATGTTTACAAGTTTACTAAACTAACCCTTGCTTCACCAATTGCTGATACGCTTGATATTATTAACAATAATAAAGATAATGAACCAATTATTAAGCTTGATACTCTTGACGGTACAGCGAAAGATTTAGCTAAGAAGATTAAAACTTATTCAAAGAAGTTTCAATACTTTAGCCGTGATAATAATGCCGCTGGATTAAACCAAGCTTCAACTGTTGATAAAATTGACGTTGTTATTGATATTGACGACTCGGTTGATTTGGATATGGACTACTTTGGTCAATTGTTTAATCCTGAAAATGGTAGACCAACTCAAATTAACTTAATCGAAATTGATCGCTTCCCAGATGTATGGAAATATCCAAAAGATCATATTGTTACTCAAGAAGATGTTGTTGGCAAGAACCCATTTGTTGATAGAGATACTTATCCAATTGGTTCAACTATTCCTGCTGGTTCTTATGCTCGTGCAAATGCACCAGAAGCGCAACAATATCTGCGTGGTAAAGATGTTCATGCTGTTATTCTTGATCATGATGCCGTTCAAGTTTATGATCAATTACCAATGAAAATGGCTGTTCAATACAACGCTCGTAACCGTTCTGCTAATATCTTCCTTCAAAAGAAGAATATCTTTGCCTTTATTCAAGGATTAAATGCCGTTGCTTTAGTTGATCAAAACATAATTAATCCTTCTAATCCTTCTAATGGCTCTAACGGATCAAATGGTTCAACTGCTTCTAACAGTTCTTCCGGTTCTGCTACTGCCTAACATTTAATTGACTTCCACTTAATAGCTTCAACGAATGTTGAAGCTATTTTTATTTAATGCTATAATTAACATATATGATTGAAAGGAGATCATAATGATGAAAGTTCAAAAAACTATAACTATGACTTACCATAGTGATAAAGTTAATCAAGATAC
>JAAOBB010000184.1_pt1 | contig 17699 bp, 25 predicted proteins | sample 7267541 | NCBI WGS metagenome assembly JAAOBB01 (sample SAMN14345205, study PRJNA599270) | viral metagenome | isolation source: viral-like particles (VLPs) isolated from bee gut | host: Apis mellifera | place: Switzerland:Lausanne | collected 2017-01/2018-02 | reverse complement strand
ATTCAGCTTACTGTCATCAGCCCAATAACGTGGGGTATCTAATTCAGCCCCCAAATGATCTGTTATCGCTTTCAATGCTATGTGCATGTTGCGCAAGTCACTAATCGAAAGCTCGTCAAGGTTCTGGTCCGTATAGGAAAAGGAATGAATGTTATTAGTGTCGGTCATAGCACTACCCCCTCCATCATCCCCAAGTCGATTGCTTCACTCCCGTCATCAATACTGAACATGAGGCCAATACGTTCTTGCCAATTCGTAGCCATATTAGCGTCAGACAAAATAGCATCTGGCTTTATTGTTTTTGGCCGGCGTTCCTGTTGTGTTCCCGTTGCGCTTACGGGTGGAATTGTGTTATCTTCCATTTAAACATTCTCCATTTCTAAGTTGAGTTTGTTAAACATGGCGTGAGGAAGTGGCTGCTTCTGTCACGCCTTTTTCTTGCATAGCAGCCCGAACCGCTCGGACAATTTCGGCCGTTTGAGTGCTGCAATTATTCATTGCTTCTTTTTCAAGAAATTTCTTAACGTCACGGGGTAATCTAACTACTAGTTTTGGAAAATCATGCATCGTTACCTACCTTTTAAGCTTAAAAATATTAAGTTTATATTAACCATATACCCAAGGGATATATTGCGTCAATAGAAAAACTACCCTATGGATATGTTAGAGGTGCATAACGATGTCAGATAAAAGTGATAGGCCTTTTCCCGATCAATATATGATGCGTTTTCCGGCAGGCATGCGTGATCAATTGAAGGCCGCTGCAAGGTCAAACGGCCGTGCTCTCAATGCGGAGATAATTGCACGTCTAGAAGCTTACGACGAGATGCAAATGCAACTAAAGCAGACAATGGAAGCTTTAGAGGAGACACAAAAACTTGCCAATCTTCATAAGATATTTAGAAAATCTGCATACAAAGAACTCGGAAGGACGCAAAGAGAATTAGATCTTACTAAATCAAGGCTTGGACAAACTCATGAATTGTTCGATGCCGCTGTCTCTCAGGTGAGAAACTATTATATAAGTATATGGAAAATATTAGTTGATCGGTTGCCAAGCTTTGTAAACAGTTTGGAGGTAGCAGCTACATGTTTGGATGAAAATAATCCGAATTTGGCTAAAAAAATAATTTTGGATCTACATGATAACATTGAACAGTTTTCAAATTTGGATATCTTTAAAGAGCTTCCTCCTGAACATAAAAAAAATGAAGATACCGAATTACATGATCCGATGGCTGGTTCATATGTTACTGATGTTGATCCAGATCCATTTGATGATTAGAAAGCAAGCACATGTATTTGGATCAGATTGTTATTAAAAAATAACCTGAGAAAAAGAATTGTGCAAAAATATCAGTCTTCTATTCAAAGCAGAAGGTATATGTTTCTTATAGGTAGTCGTTTTAGACTAGTCTGGAATAACTGGCTTGTTTAAAATTGTAGTGACAAACAATCCTTTCGATAATATGCTGGCCTCTTTTAGATTGAGGGAAGCAAAGTCATGATATTGCGGCAACGTTTGACAGACATGGGCTGGGTAGGGCTGGCGTTTTTCTTCTTAGGGCCAATTGCTTTCATTCTAAGCTTTTTTTTGGGACTTTTCGGCATACATATTGTTATCCCAACGGGAATAGCAGAAGCCATTTTGCTAGCTCTACTATTTATCTCAGTCCCCCTGCTTCTCCTTGGCCGTGAATGGGTAGTTATTAAAGAATGATACTAATGTGTGAATATCCCACAAAGAAGTGCCTTCCTTTTGGTGTTACTGTATGTTTGAAGAAAGAGAACGAGGAATGAAAGATTCTACGAGAGCTTTTATGGCTATTATTGCTATAGCACTACGCAATAATATTAATTTATCATCTATATTGGATTATTCGTTATATAAACGATGGGATATACATGTCATTTTATCTGGTGAACATATCAGTGCTCATTATTACGATGATGGCACTCAAATTACGGGATCATTGAATTCAGGGCTTTATGACTATCGAAGTGGTCAGAATATCCGTATACAGAGAAACGGATCAAACTTTACTGGTTATTTAAATGCTGGTGGAACTTCATTCTCTATAAAAGTTAATGGAAGAAAATGTACTCTTTATGAGAATGAAACAGGTAAAAGCTACCAATATTCGGCTTAATTAAATTCTGTGCAAACCTGTAACCCGTGTAACACCCTAAAAATATTAGTCGTTTCGATACAATAACTGAGCCATTAGTGCAGAAACTTTATTGGCAGCCCCTATCAATGCCTTGTCGGCAACATGAGCATAACGTGCAGTTATTCCTTGTGCTGAATGTCCAAGCAATCCGGCAATAGTTAATTCACTATATCCCATGCCTGCCGCCACAGAAGCGAATGTATGTCTCAGGGTGTGAAGCGATACGTCTTCTACTGCGGCCGCTTTACAAAGCCTATTTAAGACTTTCGGTAAGCCAATAAAATGACCATCACCCCTCATCGAGGGGAAGACAAAGCCCTTTTGTCCCAAATTAGGCAGATATTCCAAAACACTGAAAGCTGCCTTACCAACTGGACGAACTTGTTTTCCGGTCTTGGTATCGGGGAAATGGATACAACCGCCATGTATGTCTATCCAATCCCATTTCAATGATAAAGCTTCGTTACGCCTTAATCCTGTAAGCAAAAGGAATTGAACAGCGGTTAGGCCTATCAGTCCTTCATGGTCTGATTCCCGAATAACGGCTCCTAGGCGCGTTATCTCTTCATCTGAAAGGAATCTATCACGGGCTTTAGATTGTTGCTTCCTGATGCCTCTGGTGACGTTTTCTGCCACTATTCCACGTAACCGACCAAATTCTAACACGCCTCCGAGAATAGTCATGGTACGAGATGCCGATGCAATGCCTCCCGTTGAATATCCACCGCGTCCGGATCTGTATTTCGCTGTTTTCCCTTCGGTGATGTCATCTTGCATTTTTACAACATCGGCAACGGTTAGTTTCGCGGCTGCTCTCGTTCCTATCAGTGGTTTGATATGGATGCGGATATTGCTTTCATTAGAAGAATATGAGTTAGGCTTTAGGCGTTGTTTTGCATGTTCCAAATATTCATCACATAGTTCCGCAACTGTCATTGAATGGCGTATCTCTTGACGCTGAGCGGCTGGATCACCGCCGGTCATAGCTTCTGCAAGCTTTTCTCTCGCAAGGTTGCGCGCCTGCTCAGTGGTAAGTGTTCCTACTCTTCCAAGCGTCATCTTGCGTTGACGGCCTTCTATTGTCCGATAAAATAGGATATAACTTCCAACGCCAGACGGCATCACTCGAACGCCAAAGCCTCGCAATTCGCTGTCCCAAATCACTACGGGCTTGCTGGCGTCCGGTTTGATAGCATCAACAATTTTCTTTGTGATTTTTGGCATGGTTTGCTCTCTGTGGTAGCACTATGGTAGCAGAAGAAAGCAAATTAACGCGAATTGAGTCAAGCTCTCGGAAACATGGCGAAACTGTAACCCTTTGTTTTATATAAATATAATTATTTTAAGCCAACTTGAGAGAATGTACGGAAAAGGCTTAAACTACAATTCGTAATGATGGGGTCGCTGGTTCGATTCCGGCATGCGGCACCAAAAATCACCAATAAAAACAATTAGATATAAATAAACCTAAAAATCAAAAACATAAATGGATGGTTCTGTGGTAGCAATATGGTAGCAGATTTATAGCGCGCCACGCTGTCACAATTAACATAGTCCCCTACATGATTATTGTGGAAATTCTACCAACAGGTTTTCAAGGCGTTCGTATATCATAACCCTTAGCGTTGCCCTCACAGGCCAAGGTCGGCGTTGTCTGGCTGTCTGGCGCAATTCATTTAACGGTATGTGGTCGAAGGCATCAAGTACTTGTCCGCCTCTTTCTAGCCAGTCTGGCCGTTGTTCAAAAACATCTGCAACAGCTCCGATTGTTTCACTCCAGAGTTCGTCTCTATTATTCTTTGTCTCTCGTATGCACCGCAAAACGAATACAAGAAACCCGTCACCATGCTTATTCCTGATTTCGTGCATAGTGCCACGTGCATGAGATTGCGCGGCCATGCGTCTACGGTATACGGGGATTAGCTTAATTCCCAAACCATCGCATAGGACATCCAGCTTTCCCTTGCCCATGTTTCTAAAACTCTATTGTTTGAAGTGATAACTTAATTAGCCTCTAAAAGGCTTATGTGTTCTGATTACTTGTTTTTAACATAATGGGGAATCAGTGCCAACAATCAGGTGGCAAAAGATTGTTTACATCTGTGGAAAAGTCGCTTGGCCTTTTTCTGAACGTTTACAGGTAGATAGACAGTTTTGCTTTTTATAGGAGTGTAAAGAAATAAGTTTTGAAATGGCATGAGAACTACTTCTCTTTTGCCAATCTTTAGCTTGTAAAAGATAACTACTTAATACAAGGCATTTTTCGAGAGTGCGCCTATCCGTTTTATTTTACAAAAACAGGATAGGGCTAGTTATTTGCACTCATCCAAATATTGCATCGAAAGCCTCAGTTGTCAGTTCACCAGACCGTCCTTGCTTACCTTTGACCTTGCTGTTTTCTGATGAATAACAATGCTCAAGCCATGCATCATCCAACGCGCGAATGATTTTGACATGGTGAGGCTGTAACGGACAACCGGTTAAGATACTGAAAGCGTGTATCTCCGTATAACTTATAGGATTTGGTCCCGACATGTGATAGGTGCGGGTTGCTGAAAGCTTCGTAAAGATATTCCAAAGCAATACTCCTGCTTCAGGAACATGGAGAATTGTCTCGTTTTCTAAACGGTTTTTGAGTGCTTTTACAAGTAAAGCTTCTAAACGGTGATTATCCATCATATTGAACTCTCACAGAAACGAAATTTAGCCGTCCGGAACGGATATCCATCATTGATAGAAAAGCTACTGTTAAGTGCTCTCATACGAAGCTCCATCCGATCAAAACAAACGTTTGCACCAATTGAGATATATTTCGGAAGTTTCGGTTCGATCTCTATTCGATAGCCGGTAGTGTTGAATTCTGCTGAAATGACTTGTCCGAGTGCTCGACGATCATTGTACTGGAAGGTCATATAATCGCCGGAGGATAGCTTGAGAGCAGCGTTTACACCTGTGACCGTGACAATGTTCCCATTTTCGATCTTTGCAAGTCTACCGACAGTTTTAGCGACTTGTGGATTATCTTTATTTAATCGGGGGCAGATATAAACAGGATGCCGAACGATTAGAGACTCCATACCGCCTCGGAAGCTCGCCCAGATCATTCTAATTTCATTAACTGTCGGGAAATCCAAATCTTCTGATAGTCCGACATCCTCGAAACAATCAACTTCTACATCGACCATCCATCGCGGATCCGAATATTCAACCGTATTGATGATCCTGCCGCTTGGCGATTGCGAAATATAACGCTGCAAGGTAAAATCAAATGCTCGATATTGTATTTTATAAGGTAATTTTCTAAACGCCATCTTTTTGTCCTACATTCTATTTTTGGTTTGTGCTTCGTTAATAGTTTGTCCGATCACATTCGGTAGGTTTTTATGATATTCGCGAATGTTTTGTTGTGATACCTGTTGAGCTATTTCACGAACGTGAACATCAAACATGTCGGACGGTGCAACATGTACCGATAGATTTACCCGTTGAGCAGGTTCTGATAATCTCGGCTTCGTTTGAGTTTCTTGTCTTCCTGTAAATATTTGTACCGGCACTTTGCCGCCATTAGGCAGCGGAATGACTGCCTCCTGTCCATGAACTATCCCGATAGGTTCGCCTCTCATTCCTCCCGTGTTAGCAGTTCCGGAAGCAAATCCTTTGCCTCCAAAAAGACCTCCAAAAAGACTTGAAAACAGGTTGCTACCGCTATTTGATGCTGTGTTGGTGGTACGCAATTTGAACACATTATCAATCGCTGTGCTAATGGCGGAATCTGCGAAACGTTGCCCAAGGCGTAAAAATGCATCACCCAAAGCATCTACAAACTTCTTATTGTTGATAAGTCCATCTGTGAGAGTTCTCGAGAAATCCTTTGCAATGTCTTTGGTTTCCTCGATGCTTTTTTTGAGCTTTTCCTGCGTTGCTATAACTTGGTTTTTTGACGCTACCGATTTTGCGAGAGATTCAGATTCTCTTTCAATCTCTGCCGTAAGTTCTGGAGTAAGTGTCAGATGTTCACGCTTCGCCGCATTAAGCAATTTTTGTTTAGCTTGAGCTTTTTCAACGGCAAAACCGTTATCGTCAACCAAAGGATTTAGCTGAGCAAGTGCATCGCGTTCCGCATCTAAAGAAGCTGTTTGTTCTTTGATAGAACGGATCTCTTGCTGATAGTCATTAAGTTTTTTCTTAGAACCTTTATCGTCTTTGCTACCGATAACGGGATAATCCTTAACTGATATAGGTTTGACTTTTCCTTCTGGCCGTTCAACCTGATTAGGTCTTAGGATTGTTCTATTGCTATCGCTTAAAGCGTCGGCTACTCCATTGGGATACAGCTTTTTATAGTTGTCGCGAATGGTTTTGGCAGCATTCGGAGGAAATGCTTGATTGTCTTGTTTACCTGTGGACTTCCAAGATGTCTTGTTGTCTGCACCTTCGCCATTAACCGACTGTTGCTGTTCTTGATATTGTTTATTACTGTAGACACCAGGGATATGATCGAAAAAACCAGCATCGCCAAGCCAATTCCCTACCTTATCAGTACCAAGGTTCTTGCCTAATTCGGCACCAAAATTGCTAGCTGTTTCGCGAAATTTTATAAACCATTCTGCCCCATCTTTGAGAACACTGATAACATTGTTAACATTTGTAACCAGATTATCCATGTCGATGTTGTCAATTGTATTGGATAACTCTTCTAAAGCTTGACCGAAGGTATTTGTTGCCTCTGTTGACTCATTGAAACGGCCCACCGCCTTTACCATAGAATTGTAAAGATTGGTCATTGACTGGGCTACGGTCTTGCTTGTTCCATCAAGATTTTTTGTGATCTCACCGGCGCCGATTTCTATACCTCGGAAAAAAGCTTCGTTTGACAGCTTTCCGTCAATAACCAATTGTCTTAATTTTGATACAGAACCACCAGCTTCTTCTATCCCTATTGCTGCTGCTCTCAGGATTGTTGGGGCACCGTCTACAATGGAATTGAATTCTTCTGCTTGAATGCGGCTACTACCTAGAGCTTGTGATAGCTGCAATAGTGCTCCAGATGCTTCTTGTGCGCTGGTTCCGCCAGCTCTCAATAATTGAGAAATGGTGTCGGTAAAATGAATTATTCCTTGAGTGTCAGTGCCTAACTCTTTTTGATTAAATGATAGACGTGAATAAAGCTGAACAAGACTGGCAATAGGCGTTGAATTGCGTTGTGCGGCCGCATAAAGTCCATCAAATACGTCAGTCAGTTGTTTGCCTGTCAATCCAGTCGACTTCAAGGCATTCTCAATGCTCGTATATTGGTCGGCAAGAGATGTCGCATTGCGCAATGTGAAAGCACCGGCTAACCCAATGAACAATCCTTTAAAACTCTGCGAGAAAGTCTGTTCAGCACTTGCATAAGTTTTGCTTAACAGACCAATCTTCGATGATGTGCTTGCTAATGCTCTATTAATCCGTGTAGTTGCTCGTTCGGCATCCTTTGCCATATTATCGGTTGCAGACTTACTTTCTTTCTTCATTAAGCGGTAAGTGCCCGTTGCACTATCCGCCGCGCGCTTCAGTTGCTTTTCCATGTCTCCCAATCGGACGACAACAGAATAGAGAAGCTGTTCATTGTTTTGGCTCGTTTCTGACATCTTTCACCTCATGCCACATACATTTCAGGTTCAAACCATTCTTCGCTCGTGATGAAATGTGCTTCACCCATTGAACAACGGCCGACAGCCATTGCAGTAGCAACAGCTCCGTCAATCTTGTTTCCCGATTTCGCTTTGTGCATCATGCGATTTCCGGCTTTGTCTGTTTCTATTTGGATGTTTTCAAAATTCCATCGGAGGACTGGATGCCCGCCATGTTTGAACGTACGGGCTAGGATGGAACGTTCGAGTTCCTTGACCGCTGGTGCCATTGAAACCCAACCTTGACGGAATTCAACGGCGGGTATTCCATCCTCGTTCAAGTTTGCCATCATTGAACGACCGTATGTCGGATCAAAGGCAACTTCTTTGACGTTAAATCGTGCACATAGTTCGCGGATATGGTTTTCTACCGCTCGTAAGTCTACCGTATTGCCTTCGGTAGGGATGATAAAACCGTCTTCTGCCCAAGCGATATAATCCACTCCATGTAGTTCTCCCCTAGCTCTCAGATTGTCTTTAGGACAGAAAAAACATGGATAAACAGAATATCCGGTATCTCTATTGCCGAAACAAGCAACGACTGCTGTCAGGTCTTCATTCTTCGAGAGGTCTACACCTAGCCAACATGGTACTTGCTTGGCTTCCATGTCTTCAAGATCGACTTCTCCGCACCCTTCATCATAAATGGACATTTCGACGAATGGGCTAGTCGATTTATCTAACCATTTGTTGAGATTGTATTGTAAGAAACTGTCGCGTTCAGAAGGTGAATATTCCGCCTTTTTCGCTTTATCTCTGAAGCCGTTCAGATCAGGGAAACCGTATTTTAGACCGGGATTGACACCATACCAGACTTTTTCATCATGCCAATCATCACCGTCTTCCGCCATAAAAATGACGGGCAGTGTTGCTGGATCCTCTATCTCTCCTTTTTGTACTTTGATGGCATATTCAACTTGTTGCCATGCAAGGTTTTCTTGCCCTCTGCCTGATGTGCTTGCAATAACCATCAGCGTTTCAGGTATCTTAACGAGTGCGCTATCCAGAGCTTCCCACTGTTTCCGGCCTGCACTGCCTTCCCATGCGTGTAATTCATCCGCTATGACGATTTTCGGGGTTTTACCATGAAGCACTTTGCCATCAGCGGCGACAGCAACATAACGTGTTTTATGTTTGGGATATGATATTCTTGAGACGTAATCCCGTACTGACATATGACTGAATAAACGATGATCGAATTCGACGATTAACCTAACTTCATCAAATAATTCTCGCGCCTGTTCATGTGCGGATGCCGCCGAGATGATGAGATCACCTGCTTGCTTTTCCGGTCCGCATAAATGCAAAAGAGTTATACCTGCTGCAAGGCTGGTTTTCCGGTTTCCACGCGGTAATAACAGCACGACGCGCCGGACAATTCGCCGGCCGTCTTTATCCCTAGGGCCATAGATGCGCTTGATGATCTGTTCTTGCCACGGGAATAATTGGAACGGATGTCCAACGTCCGGATTTTTGGGGTGCTTCAGACGGCGCAACCATTCCACAGCCCTTTGACCATGTCCAAAATTGTCCTCGATTTCTTCGGGATTATCAATCCAAGAGGGTATCATCATCAGTTGCACCTACAGAAGCTCTCGAACGCGATACTGGTGTCAATCCCAATTCAGCCGCTAGTAATCTAGCGCGGGTCATAGCGTCAGCTTGAATACCTACGGCCGGATTGCGCTTTGGCATGCCGTCACGAAAAATAATCGCTCCTTGATCTTGGATGTTGCGTTCCATTTCCCTGACTAAGCCAGTTGCAATACAGTAGTTCTCTAACCCTCCAATATCGGCTTCTGTTAGGATTTTCCTTTCATTGAGTATCGGCATCACACGCTTCCATTCGGCCGCTGCATCCTTCGATAGCCAGCGCGGGGGCTGAAGACGCGAGACGATGGCCTTGTTATCATTCTTCATATTTTTGGGTTTTCTACCTCTCATTAGGATTTCTCCAGACACCGGATTTCTAAGCCTTCGCGCCGTCCGATTTCCGATGTTTCTTTGATGTTAAATGTGCGCCCGTTAAATTCGATAAGACACGAGTTGTTGACGCCGTTAATGAAGCGGGTTCTAAAGATCATAATTGTCTCGTCAGACGCCCCATAGGCGCGAATGAATTCCTCGGTGCTTTGTTGCACTATCTCAGCGCGCAACGTAGCTAGCGGTACTTTCTCGGTTATTGGATTGCCAAAATCGTCTATTCCAGACTGGTCAATTTTGACGATTCTAATAACGTGCGTTAGCTTGCCCGCTTTCATGGTTGTTCCTCCACGATCAGGCTTTCAATGGTGAGTATGCCATGGCTATGTTCACCATCCGGATCACGCAAAAAGCGAGTAGTTGCCACATACCAATCAACACAGTGATAACCGGTGTCTAATTCTGGTTTTCCGTTCCTTACCGCCTGTCGAATTGCTCCGGAAATGGCTTTTGTACCGGTTAAACCAGTTTCGGTTTTCCAGATGTCTACAGTCGAATAAATGCGCCAATTACACCGTTTTATATTGCTGCTATCATCGACAATCTGATCGCTACCTAACAGTATCAACGGATCGACTTTTGGCTGTTGGTTGCGATCCAGAATGTTCTTAAAAGGCACAAGAGAGAGAACCTCCGGCGTCGTTGTAAGACGTTTATAGATAGCCTTTTGAATTGCTAGCTCGAGCATCATTTAGTCCCCTCTACTGCCTTTTTGATTGTCCGTTTCAGTCTGCCCTTAATCCGCTTTTGAAGCTCTCTTGCACTCGGCCAAAAAAAAGGCTGTGCGGGCATTTTGCTTGTTCCGTACTCGACCAAATGAGGATAACGAACATCACTATTCCCCACGGTTACAATCGCCTCTAATTCCTCAGCAGTCGCACTTCCACCAGGCTGAGAATAGGGCGGGGTTGTTTCATTAGGCTTTGTTACTGTTATGCTGTCGGCTAAACGTCCTGTGCGCTTTGGTGCCTTGTCCTTCATGCTGTTGGCTAATTCATTTGCCGACTTGATTAAAGCAGGCTCGCATTGTTGGCGAACGGCCTTCGGTATAGCCTGCATACGGGCGCGGAATTTATCCCATGAAGCTTGATCATTATCTGTCATGTCAAAATGTCCAATCGCGAAAACTGCGGATAATGTCATCACACCCATGAGGAATAGATGAAATGACGCCCCCGACGGCTTCCCTCTGTTCGTACCACCAAGCGGCAATTTGGCAGACAGCTTCCTGCAATGCCGGCGGAATAGGATCGTTACCGTTGCTGCCGTAACGCTCTTCAATTTTGTAGCCTAAAAGGCTCTCGACGTAATTTTGTGCGGCTTGTATTTTTAATGTCAGCAAATCGTCATCAATATCCCCGATGTCATCGGTAAAATTGAGCTGATCCTTAACTTGTTTGAGCGTCAAAATAGACATTTGAAAAAAATCCTATTTTTTAAAAATAACGAGGCTGTGCCCGACCGCCGGTTCCCAAGAGAGGCAAAAAGTTTGAACACTGCCCCCCCCTTGGAAGTTGCCATGCATCTATTACGCTTCATTAGAATCTGCGGCATCGACAACGACGATGTTAGAATTGATGCCAAGCGTGGCCTTTAGCTTGACGACGTTATTTGCTTCGCCAGCCTCTTCACTTGCGCTCATAACCTTAGCAATGAATAGCCGCTCTGATGGTGTTCCATCTACTGGAGCGTCATGGAAGACGATACGAAATGCATAATCGTAAATTGTTCTTTCTGCTGCTCTAATTGCTTTCTGGCCTGCATCCGAATAATCGACGCCTATAATGATTTCCATGTTGCCAGCGTTGCGTAGTCCTTTGTACTTTTGAACACGCATGTTACCAATGACACCAAACGTCACTTCTTCTGATGTGTCACCCAATGAACCGATATTCTCTAGTCCATTGATTTCGGTCCATGTTTGAGATGCAAAGTCTGACAGAACAAAGTCTGAGTTCTTGTTTTTAATGGCTGTACCAATGAACAGTTTTGTGCCTGCTGTGGTAAATATCGACATGTTAGTGATTCCTTTCTTCGCGCTGCTTGACGCTTGAATGACAATGAGTGCATAGGGCTTGCCAGTTGTTTCGGTCGGAAAACAAAGTCTTGTCACCCTTATGCGGTTTGATGTGATCTACTACGGTTGCAGGTGCTCCACACCGGACACAAAACCGATGTTCTTTCAGATAAGCTGCGCGCCATCTTTCCCACGTCCTTGAATAGCCACGTCTTGATGAATTAGGACGCTTCAAGTCATGCCTTGCCTTGCGTTCTGCATCGCTTTTACGTTCACAGGGGCAACGGACGCCATAAGCGACACGATACCCGCAATTACAAATTCTTGGTGCTGCATAAGGCATGAGAAAGACTCCTAAAGATTGCTCGTGAGACGATGAGGAAAAGGTAGAAAAAAGCCAGTGCCTCATCGTCTCTTTTACGGAATGAGCGGTCCCGCAATCTACCACTGGCTTATCTCGTTATTTTGATGATGTGAGTGTGAGTTTACGAATGCGATCGGGATGCGTTACGTCGGCACCGACACGACGACGTGCATGAAAACGAACGATGCCTTTCGTTGCTTGGGTATATGGATCGGAAAAGATTTCAAATCCTACACGGTCCATAATGCGATAGCCGGACAAGTCACCAAAAATAATAGGTGTATTGCCTGCTGTAGGGTCTGGCATATCGACAGCTTCAACAACCGGTCGTCCCAACAAAGTTGCAGGCTGTCCTTCTTTGAGGCTTTCCTGCCAAATATAATCCCCATTTGCATTCTTGAGCTTGCGTACGGTTGCGATGGTATTGCGGTTCATAACGAACACGCCTTTTTGTGAATAGAACGTCGGCAACGAGTAAATGAGGTCAATGAGCGTATCGCCATCAATAGCGGCTGCATTGGTAGCCATGATCTGGGGAGATGTAAGTAAGCCCATTGGCTGCTTAACGCCTGAGCCTAATATAAACGACTCCGCTTCGGTAATAGCAAAGCTTTCGGCTAAATCGCTTTTGAGTTCGTCTTCCAGATTGTAAGCATTATCTTCCATCAATTGACGGGAAATGTCGGCAAAAGTAGCCAGCTCGAACGGCTTGATAGCGACCTGTTCATATTTCAGGCTCGTTTCTGAACGTTCTTCTATCTCTTCTACCCATTTAGCTTTAGTGCTTTCCAACCGACGCGGCCAACGCATTTCCGCACTCGCCATCGTTTTGACGTTGGCATATTGGCGAATTGGTGACATTTCACGCAACAGCTTGATGATCTCATCACCAAATTCCGGCGGGGTCAAATAACCAGCCTGTGCGCTGTCTCCAACCGTCAAAGCTTTTTTCTCAAGATCGCTTAAGCCTTCTTTGCCATGGCGCAAATATGTTCCAAAAGCTTTCTTTTCCAACAGTGTTTCTTCATCCGGCACGTCATTATATTTGCCGTTGCCTGCGCGCTGCATCTTTGCCTCAAGTTCATCTACGCGCTTGCTAATTTTGCTCATATCAATCTGTTTGATGATGCCGGCTAATTCATTGATTTTCTTTTCCAAGCCTGCATCAATCTTCGTTTCTGTCTCAGTTGCTTTAGTGTCCAAGATATTTTCCTTTCTGGCATCCAGTGCTTTTGCTGATGTGATCCTCGCCCCCGGATGAGCCGGAACGGCAACGATAGATATTTCTTTGAGTGACAAATCCGAGATAATCCGGCCGCCGCCTTTGCGGGGGTCCGCATGTTTTATGATGAAACCTATAGAAAGGCCGGTGACAGCCTTTTCTCGAATAAGTGCACGTACTTCGCGGGCGCGCTGTATCTCATTGACCAGAAGACGCCCTTTAACTTTCAGGCCGTTGTCTGTTGCTTCAACAGTATCCCAAACGCCGATAGCTTCCCCTTGATTGTGCGTGTCCAACATGGGAAGCGGGCAACTTGTCTCTGAGAAAGCTTGTTTCGTGATCTCATCGCCATAGCTATCAGGAGAATTGAATAGCCATGCCAGCCCTTCGATTTCGCCTATCGCGGATACAGTGAACGCCGCTTTTGTTTCTAAGTGCTCAATCATTTTTCACCTCGATAAGCTGTGCGGTCAGCAGCAAAGGCATCAACCTGAACCTGTAACCAGTGAACACTCTTGAGAATGCGGATAATATTTTCAGAATTGCAGGGGACAGCCTGACCAGCTTCTGAAAGGTTCCAGTCTAAAACCAGAGAAGCGAGAGATGATAAGCGGGCCTTTTCGCGATTTTCGGCCGATATGTTTCCATCCTCATCACTGAGTTCACTGAGATCATCGACAAGCTTTAGGCGCGCTCTACGCGCAATCTGTGAATCTGGACCAGCAACGCGAAACTTGATGCCGGTTGTTTGACCTGTCACAGGATCCATGACATCGTATTCATGCCCTTTTTCCTGATCGGCCAAATTGTTATAGATTTCGGTCAAATCCATCATTGATCTTCTTTCTCGTCATCAGCCTCTGAAGGTTTTTCGGTATTTTCCGAAAAACTATCCGGCTTAGTTGCAATGTTCGGATTGATGAATTCGTCGCCGCCTTCGTATGGTGCGAGATTTTCACGGGCGCGACATTCATTCGGGTTCATAACTCTGCTACTGATAAGCGTTGCATAGGACGCGGCACGACTTGCAAGGTCGGTCTTCAGAAGATCGTTGGTCTCGAATTCGACGTAATAATTTTCACGCTCATCTTCGGTGAAGAGTTTCAGCTTGAGTTCACCCTGCCACGCCTTTAGCCAACGCGAGAGAGTGAACGTCAAAAAGTTTTCTCTTAATTCAACAGCATTGCCCCATGTTGCCCGTCCAAGCTCATAAAGCATTGGCGGGGGGACGCGGAAAATACGGGCTATTTCCGTAATTGCATGACGCCACGTTTCGAGAAATTGGGCATCAACGCTTGTGAATGTAAATGGTTTGAATTCGACGCCATCATAAAGGATTGCGGTTTTTCCGTTTTCTCCTTCGCTTTCGTGGGTCTCTCTCCATGCTTTGCGCGTTTGTTTGACAGCGTCTTCTCCCATGCCTTTGGGAAACATCAGAGCACCGCTAGGGCGCGCTCCACGGCCGAACAGATAACCGGCATGTTTTTCTAATGCCAAAGCCACGCCTATAGCGTTCTTACAGTCGTTGACCGGACTCACACCTTTAAAACCGTCTAATGATGCGGTTTTGATGTGAATGATATTTTCTCTTTTGATAGTACGTCCGGTGCTTTTGCCCGTACCTTGAAGGTAAATCGGTTCCCCAAAATCATCAGTTTCTATACTGATAGAAGCGGGGTTTAACCGGATTAGATTTTGCGGCTTATTTCCATTAACCCGAATGATTTCGGCATAACCATTGCCATAGAGCAGGCAATCACGCTGTACTTGTTCACGTAAGTCTTGAGCCGTTGTCCAACTATTCGGAAAGTCCAACACCTTGGCAACAGGGTGATCTATCACTCGGTCGCGTTGGTCTCCATTTTTCTTAAATACATGTAAGGGAAGTTGCCCGACTGGTTCGGCTATGGCTTCAATTGCGGCGCGGACTGGTGTGCATCGCATAGCATTAGCCGGCGTAACCGATATTCCGGAGATTGACTTGCTCGATTGAAATAATTCAACCAGCCAATCTTCTGGAGCGGTAATCTGTGACTTTTGCTCGATAGCTTGCGTCTTAATGGAAAAGGGCCATATTTTCATGGCCCCTTTATAACATTAGAAAATTATCTATCTTACTGGTTTTACAGGGTTTTATAAGGTTTGTTCCGGTTTTGTGCTGAAATACAAATCCAGTTCATTCCTTTTTGCGCAATAACGCCGCCCGACTTTTGAAACTGGAGAGCCGTCAAGATGTGCAAGTGTGTTGGTTACAAAGTCTGCTGATGTTCCAATATATCGCCCGATTGCTTCAGCCGTCCATATGATTTCAGATTGCCTCTTATTGTTTTGATGCAAGGTCAGATCATCAAATTTTTGAGGCGTTAGTATTTTTGCCATTATCTGTAATCTCCAAAACGATCTTCATAATCTATTGTTCTCAAATAAAACATTCGTCTTAAAGGAGAGAAAGAGGGTGTATGTTTCTTATAGGTAGTCATTTTTGACTAGTCTGGAATTTATAGATTGCTGCACCTGATGAGCTGCTGGCTTTTTTTATCCTTTTCACTATGCCACGGTTTAGAAGCTCTTTCCTTGCAGCGGATAATCGTTTTTGTGTCCATCCACCTTTGGGCATAGTTGGTGCCATGGCGTCAGCAATGCAAAAATCTCTCCCCCAATGAAACCGACGCAAAATATTATACAAAATAAATGCGTCAGGCTCTTCCATCATAAGGCCATCAATCATACTGTGGTCTATGACGACTTTATGCCCTGTTACCAAATAGTTCTTGTCTTCTGATTCATACCGAAAAGCACTATTAACCACCTTCTTCACTTCATCATCCGGCAATGGTGAACAAAATTCCGATTGATTATATTTTATAGCGATACTCATCAATTCATCGGGTGATTGGCAACCTCGTGCAGCGATCATACAATGACGCCATAAAAGATCATTTCTTTGTCCTTCGCCAATTTTTAGTGTTGCTTTTTGTTTTTCTTCTTTCGGAACGATGTCGGACATCACCCCGACGCTCCGCATTTTTGGCAGATCATGCAAATCATCAAGTGATCCTGCAATGATTTGATAATTGCCTTTTATCCCCTTGGAAGGCGGTGCGACCACGTATCCGTCTCCCAATATGTCAACTGGCCTTAAGTTGTTTGGTCTGATTCGCCGCCCTTCGCCATTGTTGCGATACCAAGCTTGAAAATGTCCTGATCCGCTTCGTACGATGAAAGGTGTCTTCCCGTATTTGTCTAATTCTTCAGCCAGTATCCGTTCATCGGATGTATCCACATCCAAAACGGTTAGTCTGTTCTTTTTACAAGCAATCCCAAATGCCTGAATGTCGGGAAATTTTAAGGCAAGTTGTTCGCTACCTGTTTTCCCAACATTCAAATAGCGTTTTACGGCCGGTCTTTTGGCACTTTGTGTTATCCATACCGGAAAAGTCGCTATTCCGATTTCGGCGTAACGGGGTTGCCAATCGGCAAAAATCCCCGTCATTAATGCGCCTGCCTTTCCGCTGTTGAATAAACTGGAAGGGATAAGCGTTCACTTGCCCATGCGTCTAAATCCTCCAACCGATAAAGAGGAAAACGCCCGTAATATTCCATACGTGGACCGCCGCCATTGACAGCCATCTTTGCTAAGGTGCTCTTAGTGATTGGAAGCCCGAATTTTTCTGCTAGGTATTGAGGTACGTCTTTGCGACGCAAACGAGGACGATAAATCATGCTGCTTCTCCCCGTGGTTTGTATTGTATGCCGTGCTGTTCGCAAAACTCTGCGCGTTCAAGATTGGCAATCACTTTAGCCATTTCAATGTTGGCAACGGTTAGGTCTCCGTCAACAATGTAATAAGGCAAAAGGACTGTTGCCCTTATGTTAATGTCGTTTCGCGTCATAGGTGTTCGGGCTTCAATCTTCTTGATGACATTGTACCAAAAGATATCAATGTAATTGAGCAATTCCCCAAGAAGTGCTCCTGCGTCATTCAGCTTACTGTCATCAGCCCAATAACGTGGGGTATCTAATTCAGCCCCCAAATGATCTGTTATCGCTTTCAATGCTATGTGCATGTTGCGCAAGTCGCTAATCGAAAGCTCGTCAAGGTTCTGGTCCGTATACGAGAAGGCATGAACTTTATTAGTGTCGGTCATAGCACTACCCCCTCCATCATCCCTAAGTTGATTGCTTCACTCCCGCCATCAATCCTGAGCATGAGGCCAGTACGTTCCAGCCAATTCGTAGCCATATTAGCGTCAGACAAAATAGCATCTGG
>JAAOBB010000122.1_pt1 | contig 17768 bp, 20 predicted proteins | sample 7267541 | NCBI WGS metagenome assembly JAAOBB01 (sample SAMN14345205, study PRJNA599270) | viral metagenome | isolation source: viral-like particles (VLPs) isolated from bee gut | host: Apis mellifera | place: Switzerland:Lausanne | collected 2017-01/2018-02 | reverse complement strand
GTAGAGATATGATTGTTGAAGCGTCTTGTGCGATGACTGAGATAACGGGCTTTCTTGGAAAGTATAGTACCAGTGTGGGGAAGGATGAAATTATAATAAAGCCCAAGGATATAAAAATTCCTTTTGAGGTTACTTTGACTTATAATCCGGTATTGTTTTCGTATGATGTTTGGCTTCAAAGTGATTCTGGTTATAGTGAAAGTTTGTATTGGACTGTTTCGGATTTTGAGATAGAATTTGGAATGAACGACTATGAGATGTCGCTTTTTGTCAACTGGCTTGATTTGTCGATTTTTAATTTTGCAAGAAGACTAGAGAGTTTTTGATATATTAAAATAATGAAAGGTTTGGTGATTTGAATGGATGTGTTGAGTTCTTCGTTTAGGGATACTTTTCTTGACTTGGATGAAAACTATCTGTATGCGCTTGCCGGTGCTTTGGTGAGTAGTGGCTATATTAAAGGGTTTAACGTATTTGTTGTTAATGATAGTCCTGATGGTGTTCCCAGTGTTCGAATTCTGGCGCACTTTGATGACTGTCCTGAAAAGTATAAGGTACGGGTTTTTGCTGATTTAAGATTTAATGTTGCGTTCGACGAGAATTCTCAGATTGGTGATTCAGATTTTATTTATGTTAAATTATTTGATACGTATCTCAATAAAATGTTTGTGTCTTATGATATGAACAATGATGCAAGCTTTGTTGACTTTGCTTGTTGGATCAGAAAGGCGATGGAGCGTTTTGCGGGAACTGTTGATTTTGATAGAGTTTGTATGTGAGAATTGAATAAAGATTGTAAAACAAGAATGAAAGGCTGTGTGGTTTGAGTGAACACGTTTAACGGAATGAATCGTTTGCTGACTGACGATTACAGGGATTATGTTGTTGCACTTGCGGGAGCGATAGCTGTTGATTATCGTTTTCAAGGGGCCTACGTGACTGTTTTAAATGAAGATGAAAAGTCACTCATATGGCTGAAGGTTAAGGCGGGACGAGCGTTTGTAACCGTGGAAGTGGACTTTGGCTATTATCTGAAGAAGCGGCAAGATTCAGTAGACATGCAGTCCCTGTATGTTCGGATGTTCTCTGATGAAGACAATAGTTTGTCGTTACGTTATCGCATGGATAATGGTAATGACCCGATTGAGTTCATTAAATGGTTTGCAAACGAAATAACCAGTTTTTGCGATATGGTGAAAGTCTGGGAGGAATGTGAAGAATGACAGGACCGAGCAGAAAATACAATACGTTTTCACTCGCTCTGACTGCGGTAATCAATGAAATCGACGGTTCAACGACGGATTCAGGTATCGCCTATTATGAGGGTCTCGCCAGGGCGAGGGCACGTATCGACGCGGGGAACGGAGAGCATGATTCCGATGACCGCAACGTATCCAGGGCATACATGCCGTATTACCGCGAGGCTTATGAAAACGAGTGGAATTCAAGGGTGAAACAGTGAAGATGGGAAGAAAGCTAAGGACCCACAGGCATGGTTTTGAGGGGCGGAACATCAGGGAGTCGAGCTGGTATGACGACGGGATTCTTGACTCAAGCAAAATGCGGCATGTCCTGAAAGGCCGTCGCAAGGAACTTCACCTACGCGAGTTCAACAAGGAGCATGGCGATCTTGAGGGTTTCTACAGGTCGGTCGCGGTTCTGGCAAACCTGTGGAACGATAAGGAGGCATTGGCGGCCAGTATCGTGGCTCTGTCGGATGTCTGCGTCACTCTGGTGCCCAACGGGGGCATGGATGACGCGCTGAACAGCAACTACGGGGTCTGGACGCTGGACGGGGTGAATGTCGCGGGTCTTGCGGCATGGGCGGCCATATGCTGGATTCGCGGGGCCGACCTGAGGGATTGCCAGTTGCTTATTAACCATGAGGAGGGTACGCGCATGTGTCTGGTGAGAATGTTCCAGAACTTTGAGGGGGACGACCCTACAAAGTATGACATGAAGTACTTTCGTGATTTGATGAAAGAAACAGAGAAAGGAATAAAATGAAACAAGAGGCAAAGGAAAACAAGGATTGCGAACCCATCAGGGCCGTGGTGAAGAAATCCCCAAAGGGCGACTCTTTTACCATGATAGTCAGTGCCAGCACGGAATTTTACGGTAATATATCCATGTCAATGCAGACCGACCGGTGTACGGACGAGTTTTTTGAAACCAGTCAGCGTATGATAGAATTTGTCAAGAAACAGCGGCTTGAACATCCAGACAGGGAGTTTTTGTACAATGAGTGACGTTACACGCAAGCGCAGTTTTGTTGAAGCGACCGGGGTCATGCTTGACCCGGCCACCGGCGAATACTCGGAGCAGACGGTTCGGCTTGACGGCAGGTTTAAGACCGCCGAAAGCGCGGAGCGTTCGGTCCGTCGCCGTTTCACGGATTTTCTCCCGAAGACCGTAGTGCTCCGTGAGGAGGAATACACTATGCCTGAGGAAGAATTCTATCGTCGCGCCAGGAGGATTGACGACGGCGATGGCAAGAAAACAAAGAAAACCAAATGATAAGGTGGTATGAAAATGACAGCGAATGAAGTTGCGGTACAGCAGGACGGCGTGAACGAGGACATTATCCCGATGGGGGGCAATGGAAGTTTCACCGCCACGTTCGACACCACGACCGAAGAGGGGAAGTTGCGTGTCTTTGGGGCGTTGCAGACCTCGGAACGGGTGGAGGACCATCTCAACGAGCCGTTCGACCTCAAGGATGTCGTGTTCCAGAGGATTGAAATCACCGACACGGCGACGGGTGAGCTTGTTCCGGCTGTCCGCACAATCCTTGTGTCCGACGACGGGACGGGGTATGCGGCTGTGTCGAACCAGCTTGTATCATCGTTGCGGACCATGATTGGCATTTTCGGCCAACCCTCGGAGTGGAAGTCGCCAATCAAGGTCCAGGTTATGCAGAAGCGTTCAAGGGCCAACCGCAGTTTTTATGAGATCGACCCGGTTCTTGACAACCAGGCCTGACATGATACAATGGTAGAGGCCCTGTAGACAGAGCCTCAAACCACCCGAATGCCGTCGCCTGTGAAAGGCGGCGGCATTTGCCTTATCCAATGGAGGTGATGGATGGCTTCAAGGTCGAAACGCCAGCGACGCAGACGCAAGGAGATTGTCCGGCAGAGGAGCATTCAGGCAAGGAAGAACGAGGCCGCCAGGCCCGTCCCAAACGTCAGGTCGTATGACGAAACGTCGCTCGGCAGGTTCACCACGGAACAGTTGAGAAACGTGGCCGGAAACCTGGCTGTGGATTTCGACAACGAGAAGAAGAGGGTGGAGGAGCAGGCGCGTCAGAGGTTCTACAACGTGCCGAAGATAACGATAACCAAGCGTGATGTCATGTTCGCCTCAAGGCCAGAGATAACGGACCGGCAGATGGCGGAGGCCCATCCGAAGCAACGGAAACTGCTGAGACGGCAACAGCGCAGGCGGTCGGAGGCGCTGGAGAAGATATCAAGGGCGAACGACTACAACAACCGTCTTGTGGACCGTAATATCAGAATGCAGAGATATATGGAAGAGCATGGTCTTGACGTGGCCGAGACCGGACTCTCCCAGAGTCTGGTACAGGGCACGGCACGGGAGAATGGGATCATGCGTTCGAAAAACGTGCTCAAGGACAGGGATTTCGTCAAGGGAATGTCAAGGGGTGAACTGATCCGTGAAATCACCGACGTGGCCGAAAAGGTGGGAAAGCCCGCAAAAACGGAAAAGCGCCAGAAGAAGCGGTATAAAAACGTGGGAACGGCACGCAAATCAAAGGGCTGGCAGGCCCTCAAGGGGCAGGACGCAGAGGATTTCATGACGTACCGAAAGCTCAGGGGGGCATTCGACCCGGACATAGCGAAAAAGTACATGAAACTGAAGCCGGGGCAGAAAAGCGTTCTTCACAATGCGACGAATTTCGGGAGCCTGTTGGCGAAAGTCGTCAGGTCACCCGACAAATATCTCAAGAGAAAATCCAAAAAGCCCGTGTTTGTCTTTGTCAACGACTCTTCATCCGATAAGGGAAAAGCGCGGCGTGAGTTGTCCGACTTCATCGATATGGTGAAGCAGTACGATTGAGGGTTAGGGTGATTTTGTTTGATGGGCCTATGGGTGGGGGACGTGATAAGGTTCACGGACGGGAGCGAGCTTTCCGCCGAACCTAAATCCATGCTGTCCTGTGCGATGAATTCCACGGAGGACCTTGATGTCTACTTCTATTCAGGTGACAGGAATCTTGAAGAGTGGATGGCGTATATGCTGCACATATTCCAGACGAAGCATTCGGGCGGCAGGAATACGTTCAACGTATTGTGCGGGGTCAACCGCACTCTGTATCATGCCACATACACGAACCGGGACGGGGTAAAGTTCAGGGTCATGACGTTTTCGAACCTGATACAGTCCCCCCGTTCCTCGCTCGCCGACGACTTTGGCGGCGCGGGCGGTGCCGACAGTGCCATGAGGGCGATTCGTACGGCGGACCGGATGGGCATACATGGACTCACCATAGGTTCGTTCGCCATGCAGAACTTCAGAAACGATTTCGGGGTTCGTCGGTATTTCGAAAAATTCCCGACCCTTGACGATAGGGTTTCCACGGAAATGCGCACCGGATACCTCGGCGGGTATGTCATGGCGCTCCCCGGGGACTATGGGAGATGTGTGGACATTGATTGCAACGGCATGTACTCAAGCATACTCAGGGAAGAATTCCTCCCCTTTGGCCCACCGGTCGGATATGAGGGAAAATACGAGTACGACAGATCCATGCCGTGTCACGTCGACGTGATTACGTTCAGGGCCGATTTGAAGGATGACGGGCACCCTTTCCTTTCGTCCCCCAATTTCGTCTATTCGGACGGAGGGAGGATGACCAGCACGCACGGATACATCACCATGCCGCTGACCGATGTGGACCAGGAGCTTTTGCACGAGAACTACAGGGTGAGCGTATATGAATATGTGAAAGGATGGAAGTTCGCCAGATCCAAGGGGTTCTTCAGGCTCTGGGTGGATGGGTGGGACACAATCAAGGAGCATTCCACCGGGGGGCGCAGGTCCCTCGCCAAGTGGATACCGAACTCAATGGTCGGCAAGTTCGGCACGGCACCGAGGGGGAATTGCCTGGAGCCGTACCTGAACGCCGAGGATGACACAAAGGTCGATTGGCGCGTGGAGGAGTATGACAGGTCGAACGCCTCATACCTACCGGTGTCCATGTACGTGACGGCGCTGGGCAGGAGAAAACTCATGGAGGCGATGCGCAGACAGCGCAACAGAATCATCTACGCTAACACAGACGGATTCATGATGGAGGGTTCGGCAAACGATGTCGTAGGATTGGACATTGACCGCAGGAAGACCGGGAAATGGAAAGTCGAGGGAGACTACAGAAAGGTGAGAATCCTCGGCGTGGGACTGTATCAGGGGGAAAGGGTGGACGGCGGTGTGGACCTTATATCCTCGGGCATATCCAGGCACGACCCGATACCGTGGGACGATTTCCGCGAGGGTGGTGCCGTGGTGGACGATTATGGTGACACCATCGTGTTATAATGGTCGAGGATAAGGCGGGGTGCGTTCCGACTGGGCTTGCCGGGCCGGGATATCACGCGCTGAGACCGCGCCGGTGCCGGACTGAAAGGGCATGGCGGTGAGCGTCATGGGGTCTTACGGGACTTGCAGATTCCCCCGCCCATATCCGAAGCGGCACCGTCGCGTGATTGCGGCGGTGCCGCGCCTTATATCACACCAAGGACAGGAGAGGACATGGACGACGAAGACGACGAAAAGGGAACTGGGAATCCGCCTCAGGAGGAACCACCCACCAACCAGGACGACATAACGGAGGAACAGGACCCGCAGGCCGAGGACAAACCGGCCCCCAGGGACGACGGCATGGAGAAAAGACTCGCCAGCCTTGAGCAGGACATGAGGGAACTCAGGGCCATGGTCAAGGCGATGGGGGACTCCGAGGACGTCGATGTGGACGTGGAGACGGCTGAGGACATTTCGACGGACGGGGATTCTGACGGGGACGGCAATCCGGACCCGACCGACATAACCATCGAGGATCTGTTCGGTCCGAAAAAGTAAGGGAGATAGGTAATGACAGAACAACGGAGACAGAACGGCGAAATCGTACGTCCACTCATCGAGACACCGAACGCGGATATCATCAACGCGGTGAGGAACTCGGCGAGTTCGGATTTCCAGAAGAGGATTCCCTCTGCAACAAAGGGCAACATCAAGCAGACGCTTGAAAGCATGATGGATTTCCCGGCCTTGCGCAACGAGTTCTGCGACGCACTGGTGAACAGAATCGCCGGAGAGTACATTCAGACGCTGGCATGGGAAAACCCGCTCGCCGAGTTCAAGAAGTCCGCCCAGAACTACGGAAAGACATACGAGGAGGCGGCGGTAGGTCTTGTCAAGGCCAGGGTGTACGACCCCAATCAGGAATATTTGGGTGATGAAATCTACGGCACGTACGTACCCGAGGTGGAGACGGCATTCCATACGGTGAACCGCGAGGAATACTATCCGATAACCATCAACGAGACACAGCTCCGGTATGCGTTCCTCAACGAAAACGGTCTCGCCACACTCACGGCGCAGATCATGGAGCGCCCAAGGACCTCGGACAACCTGGACGAATATCTTCAAATGGTCCACCTGTTCACGGAATACGCCATGCTCGGAGGATACTACCGGGTGCACGCCGAGGATGTGACCGATGAAAGCATTTCGGACGGTGAGGCGCAGTTCAGGGCACGCAGGCTTCTGCGCAAAATCAGGCAAATGGTGAACACCATTCCGCTGAAACCGAGCACCAGGTACAATGCGCGGCACATGCCGAGCGTGGTCAGCAAGAACGATCTCATTCTGTTCATGACACCCGAGGTTCATGCCGCGCTGGATGTCGAGGCGTTGGCGGTCCTGTTCAACGAGGATTACGCGAAGACGAACCAGCGAATCATCGACGTGACCGCGCAGGATGTCGGAATCAAGGGGTTCCAGTGCATTCTTACGACCCGTGATTTCTTCTTTGTCTGGGATTATTACTATGGCACTACGTCAAGTACGGTGAATCCGATATCGTTGGCAAGCAATTACTTTCTACACCACAAGGAGGCGATATCACTGTCGCCGTTCGTTCCCGCAGTGCTGTTCTGGACGGGCGATGGAACAAGGGAGGATATTGAGATCCCGACAGGACACGTGGCGAAGAAACCCGAATTCCAGATTCGTCTTCAGAAGTACGGCAACCCGTCCGAGACCCCGAAGAACGTGACCCGAGGGGATATGGTGCAGGTGGTATCCACCATCACTCTGGACGGAAAGCCCGACTTTGAACCCGTCAACGGAAAAGCGGGTATTATATATGAAATTGCGTCTGATGTCAAGTCACAGTTTACCAGAATTTCCAACACGGGCATTCTCCGCGTCGGACTTGACGAAACGGTGAATTCCATAGAGGTCAGAGCCAAGGCCACGTACGTGAACCCCGAGACCCCGGAGGTGCCCTCCGTGGCGAGCGACACCATGACCGTGCCGGTCGTCGGCGATGGACTGCTGGGGTTCGCCCCCGGTTTCGTCACCGGGCTTTCGTTCAGTCCGTCCACGCCGCCGAACGTGGAGGTCGGGGAAACGAGGCAACTGCACGCGTTCGCAACGCTCACGGACGGCAGGACCCCGGACGTGACGAACATGGTCACTTGGTCCTCGGGTGATCCGGGAATCGCCAGAGTGGGGCTGACTGGCAATGTCGAGGGCGTGGCTCCGGGCACGACCACCGTCAGGGCGACCGTGTTCGCCATCGACACGGAGATTCAGGTAACCGTTTCCGGTGGAACACGGTCCTCCGAACCGGAGCCGGACGCGGTACCGGAGATGGACGCAATGCCCGGTGACGGAGAGTAGTACACTGGATATGGAGTTCCGGCCGACCTCAGGGTCGGCCGGTTTTCATAAGGGAGGACGATGAACGGGAACGACAGGGAACAACCGGAGCTGAGCTGGGCCTCATGGCCTCCGAATTCCACGATATCGCTGTGCAATGTCACATGGGACGCTTCCTACAGGGATATCGTGAGGTTCGGGGGAAAGGCGGAACAGGAATCCTACTTCGACGGCCTGGAGAAACAGGTAACACGGCAGGCGACAATGGTGAAGTTCGGACAGCCGTTCAATCTGCCGATATCATTCAACCGCGCTTCGAAATACAACTACATGACGGTCAATAACGAATACGAGTTTGACGAAAAACGGACATGGTACTATTTCATCCAGTCCGTCGAATACGTCAATGCGTTCGTGACACGGTTCCACATCATGCTTGACGTATGGCAGAGCTTCCAGTTCGACGTAAGGCTCGGCAGGTGCTTCGTGGAGCGCGGGCATATCGGAATCGCCAACGAAAACCAGGATAACGACCACGGTCTGGAATACCTTGACATACCGGAGGGCCTGGACCTCGGCAACACGCCGGTGATAAAAGAGGACCACTCATGGAGTTTCGTGAGACATTTAGACCGGCCCAATGACCCGGCGTCACCGGGCGTAATGGTGGTGTCGACCACGGACCTGACGGAGGTTCCCGGGGACAGGGAGAACCCGAAAATGAGCACGGCGAACGGCTCATGGGTCGATTCGGTGCCCAACGGGGTGTCGGTATACTACCTGAAAAGCATAACCGACTTCACCGGATTCATGCATAAAGGCAAGGACTACCCTTGGGTGACCCAGGGGATCATAGGGATATGGATAGTGCCGTCGAACGCCGTCAAGCCGGAAAGCATGGGCAAGGTGGACGCGTTCGGGGATTCCGACTCGGGCGTGAACATGTATGCGATAACCAGCGCTTCGTACAATGCTCCGATACACGAGGAGAAGAACTTTCGGGACACGTTCGCCAAGTGGATACCGGAACGGTACAGGAACCTGAAAAAACTCAGGATGTATCCGTATTCGTTCATCGAAATGACCGCACAGAACGGCAACTCGCTGATAATACAACCCCAGTTCGTTCAGTCGGACGACCTGACGATACAGGAGAACATGTGGGCCGGCGCCCCTGGGCCGAGGGCCATGTTCTATCCGCTGTGGTACGCCGGTGGAGAGAACCTGAACATGGCACTCGGTGTGATGGACTGGCCCCAGTTGGTAATGGTCAACAACCAGGGTATCGCGGTGCTCGCCTCCCAGGCGCACAGCATAAAATACCAGTACGCCTCCGCCGAATGGGCACAGCAGAAGACCCAGATGGGAATCAACAACGCCTACGCCCAATCGAACCTCGGCACCGCCTACAACTCGCAACAGACGCGTCTCGGCAACCAGAACCGGGACATGGGGCAGGTGATAAGCAACCAGAGTCTTGAAACGGGAAACGCCATCGCGGCCAGCCAGCAGGCCACCGACTACGCATTGGGCCAGTTGGGGACCGCGACGAACGGGGCGATGGGAGCACTCGGCCAGGGAATGGGCGGAGACTGGGGCGGCGTTGCCGGTGCCGTGGTGGGCACCGGGATAAACATGGGTACGAACTATCTGGCCAACAGCCAGCGGACGGCAACCCGCGAGGCGACGTTGGCCAACCAGATATCGACCGGCAACGCCCAGGTGAGCGCGGCCAACAACTACAGCACGTCATCGACCAACCTGTCGAACAGACAGACCATGCAGTTCGCCGACATGAACCGCTCGCTCGGACTTGCCGTGGCCTCGGGCGACTATGCGAACCAGGTTGCCGGAATCAACGCCCGCGTGCAGGACGCGATGTTGACACAGCCGTCCGTGTCGGGCGGAATGGGGGGCGACGTGTTTCTGTACGCGCTGGACAAATGGAGGATACACCTCCGGTACAAGACGATAGGCCCCGCCGCCATGCGCGACATAGGGGAGTTCTGGCTGAGATACGGATACTATGTGCAGAGGTTCATGGTGCCCCCCGAGTCGCTCATGACCATGACCAGGTTCACATACTGGAAAATGCACGAGCTGTACGTAAGGTCTTCGACATGTCCGGAGGAGTTCAGGCTGACGATCAAAGGTATATTTGAAAAAGGGGTGACGGTGTGGAGGGACCCGAACGACATCGGCGTGACCGACTATGCGGACAACGACCCCCTCACCGGAATATCATATTAGGGAAAGGACCTCGGATTGAGCAGGAGCAGAGGAAAAGCGCGCAACGATTCGTTCAAGAGGATGATGTCACCGGACTGGCGAAACGTGCAGTACAACTATGGCGACATCCAGCAGACCACGAGGGTGAGGATGTACCAGAGGCTGATAGAGATGTTGGCGATAAGCCGGTTCAAATGGCTGAATCTCCCCAAGGGGATGGATGAAAGGTTCATTGAAATGACCCTGTTCGAACGGGGCATGGTCCTTTTCTTCCCCGACACGAAAAAAGCGAGGTGGATGGCGACTCAGGCCAATTTCAACGGCAGGATAAACGCCTACTACAATCCTACGAGGTTCTACCCGGTGGCGGTGAACTACAATCACCGTTCGATGGGTCCCAAGGAGTGCGTGCCAATATGGGACAACCAGTTGCGCGCCCCCATGCTGGACATCATGGTCACATACGCCGAAAGGCTGGCTCTTGTGGACAGGGCGCTTGACGTGAATCTTGACAATCAGAGCGTCCCCCTTATCATCCAGTGCGATGAACGGCAGAAACAATCCATGGAAAACGTCATGCAACAGCGCGGCCAGGGACTGCCGGTGATCTACATGACCGGCAACAAAGCCTCCCTCACCGAGTTCCAGCAGTTCCCCAACGTGTCGCAGTATCTCGCGGATAAACTCTTGCACGACAAGGCGACCATATGGAACGAATGCGTGAAGTTCCTCGGCATAGAGAACAACAACTCGGAGAAAAAGGAAAGGGTTGTTGTCGATGAAGTCAGGTCCGGGGAGTCCGCGACGAACGTGTTCAGGCTGAGTTTCCTCAAGGCCCGGCAACAGGCCGTTGACCAGATCAACGACCTCTGGCCTGAACTGAACGTGGGTATATCATGGAGCGACGACAACAGTAGCGGAATACTTGACGCGGAGGAAAGGAGGGTTGACCGCTATGACCGACTACAGTGACCTTTCCATGCCCGACCATGCGGCAGACTTCACTATGACCCTCGGAAACGTCATCGCCATGGGGTACGACACGGACGAAAAGCTTCATCTGGACCCGTCCCACTATCCGATATTTGACGAAACGCACAGGCCGGAACTCAACCACAAGATAGCGGCACATTTCGCCCTCAGGGAAATCGGACAGGAGACCGTGGAACAGTTCGTTTTCTACCTGGGCAGGACCATGAACGAAATCATGCCCTACTACAACCAGCTCTATGAATCCGAATCGATAAAATACGACCCACTGCTCACAACGGACATGTCGTCCGAAACGGACTCCGACACGAAATCCGAACAGTCCGGAAAGTCGAGCGCCGACCAGTCGACAAAGGTGAACAGCACCACCGACACCAAGGCCTCCGCGAAAAACGGGGCCACATCGTTCCACTCGGAGAATCCGCAAACAATGTCGGAGTTCGAAAGGAACTCAACGACCGCCGACCAGACGGCGGGACACAACGAGACGGATACGCACGTCTCCCAGCAGAGCGACACCGAATCCTTGTCACACGCCACGACCGACTTCAGCCATTCCAGCGACACGGGGAAAGCCGTCCAGCACTCAAAGGGATTCTCCGGGGCTTCGGGGGCCCAGCTGGTGACGGCATGGCGCGCCGCCATGCTGAACATCGATATGATGATCATCAACGACCTTGAACCGTGCTTCATGAGCGTATGGGGCACGGCAGACCAAATGGGTCGGGACTTCATGCCGATACACCACACCGAGGAAAGGATATGACCATGGACCTGAACACGCTGACGGGCCTGTTCGAATACCGACCGAGAAGATACACCACCACACAGCCGTTCACCTACCGGGACACACTCACCACATTGAGGGCCATAGAGGAGATCAAGAGGAATCTCAACGCGATTGTCGAATGCCTCAACGACATGTCGAACGACATGGACGATTTCCAAAAACAGGTCGCCAGGGCCTTGGAACTGCTTTCCGAGGCGACCCAGAAGAGGCTTGAAGAACTTGAATCACGGCTCAAGTCCATGATAGAGGAGGCGAACAGGTCGGGCACCGCGCTCAGCCCGGTGAGGGGTACGGTGCAGTCCCTGGACCACGTTCTCGGGGACATGTACGACAACCTCCGGGTGACGGCGCTGTTCGCCGTGGACTACGACGACATGAGACTCACCGCAAAGGAGTACGACGAACTCGGTTTCACCGCAAGACGGTATGACTTGCAGGCCAGCGCAAAGACCAACAACGTTCCCGGCGACTTCTCCGGGAGGAACGACCTGTGGCGGCCAGGGAAAGATAATTAATTGTACAAACTTCACTGTATGATGAAGTGAGCAAGCAAGGGAGATTTACATGTCAAGTACGGACAAGACCACATATTACAACCTGTCGAGGTTCTCCGACGACGACAGGCCATCATGGCGCGGCGACGTCAACGCGGACAACGAGAAGATGGATAACGCACTGCACGAGGTCTCGGTGAGGGCCACCGACAACCAGGAACGGATAGTGCACCTGACCGAGGACATCGACACGACCAAGGAGCAGGCGGAGCAGGCGCTTTCCAAGGGTTCCGAGGGTCTAGAACTGCTGGGGGCGATGGGCGTTTCCAGCAAGCAGGAGGCCTCCGGGTTCAGGGGCACGGTTGACGGCAAGGCCGACAGGTCGGAGGTCTATTCGAAAACCGAATCGGACGGTCGTTTCGGGACCGTGGACTACGTGAACAAGCAGGTGTCCACCGCGCTCGGGAACGTCTACGACAAACAGAGCGTGGATAACAGGTTCAGCAACGTGTACACCAAGGGGGAGGCAGACGGGCTTTTCGTCCGGAACACCCACAGGCCCGACAGCATTCTGCTCACCATCGGCGATTCGTACGGTGCGGGCCAGGAGGAAAGCTCATGGTGCGTACAGCTCGCCAGGAAAACCGGAATGAACCTGAGAAACTTCTGCATCGGGGGCAAGGGTTTTCTCTCGGAGAGCGGTTCGTACGCCGAGCAGGTGCGCAACGCAGTGACGGACGGGAGCTTCGACAATGCAAGCGTCGCATGGGTCGTCGTCGGAGGGTCCCGGAACGACGTTGACCCGAACGGGAGGATACGGGACCAGGCCACCAACGTCGCCAACAACATCGCCCAGAATTTCCCCAACGCCAAGATCCTGGTGGTTCCCATGCTGTGGGATTGGAAACCCCTGGACGCATACAGGCGGAACAACGCCTCCGACGTGTTCGCCGGATTCACCGAAAGCGGCGTGAACGCCGAAATCATTCCCGTGCCGTGGGCCTGGACATGGCTACTCGGAAAGACCGAATACTTCACAAGGGAGGACATCCATCCGAACGCGGCGGGTGCGAGGCTCATTGCCTCATACATGTACCAGGCAATGCGTGGTTCCTATCACGGCAGATTCGTGGCAACGTCAGTCAAGGACCCGTCCGGTCGCGGCCTGTGGGCCTTGAACATCGTCGGACAGGGAGGCACGATCACCTACGGCTTCAACATGAGCGAGGGTGCGGTGCCCGGCGACCTGACCGACTTCACCATCCCCGTATGGGCCGGTGGCGAGTCCGACGTGACGAACGGGGGGCCGGCATGGGCCATGGCCGCCGCCAACGGCGCGAACGACTCCGTACTGTTCCACGTGAACCCCGTATCCTCTGCGAACCTGGATGAAAACCCAAGGGCCTCCGCAGGCATTCAGGGATACACCGCCGCAACCAAGGGAACACCAGGACCCCCGGCAGGCGTGACGTTCACCAGACCCTGGTAGAAGAGGAGCATAATGTCCGCAGAGAGCCGTTACGCGATGTACGTGATAGGAACCGTTGAATCAAACTGCAACTGGAGTGCGGTCAACTACAACGACCCCATCACGCTCGGCATGATGCAGTGGTACGGCAACAGGGCGTACGAACTGCTCAACCGCGGGCGCTCTGCGGACCCGCAGGGCTGGGAGGCGTTCAGGAGCGCCGCCCCGGCCCTCGCGGGACAGGTTGAGGCGAATTCCATGCGATGGACCACCAGATACCTCAACAGGGTCGAGGGGAACGCCTGGGTCGCATGGTCGCAGAGAAAAGAGAACCATGCTTTTCAGGAGGCGCAGTGGGATGATGATTTTCAGGCGTATTCCGATACTTGCAACAAGTATGGTTTTCCTGGCGCAAATGTCCGGGAGCGGATATTTTTTATGAGCATGTACCACCAGTCGCCGGTATCGGCACTGAGGGTACTTGGATCGGTCAGCGCCTCGGCGACGCTGGACCTGTTACACTCCGCCGCCCTGAATGACGGGATTCTCGGACAATACCGAACAAGATACGACAGGGCCTACACCATGCTCAGGGACTGGGACGGGGTGAGCGAACCGCCCGACTTCGGTCAGAGCGGTTCCGTGAATGACTCCCAGGGCGGCAACGCGCCCACCATATCGGGCACGCCGGATTCCACGGCATGGATAAACGTACAGCAGGACACCATATACATGCACGAGAAGAACAGGGTGCGGACGTTCTACCATTCGACGGCCCAGAACTGGATGGAGAAGTTCGAAAAGGGCGTGCCCGTCAACACGGGACAGCAGACGAACCCGGGCAACGACACCGGGACGGGCGCGGCCTCAAAGGTGGTGGATTGGGTGAGACAACGGGTGAACAAGTACGCCTACTCGCAGGGTGCCGGCAGGCTCAACCCGGAGTCCACCGGATATACGGACTGCTCGGGGCTGTGGTGGCGCGCGTACATGGATGTGACGGGTGTCGACGTGGGGACCTGGACGGGACAGCAGGCCACCAAGGGGTCCTTGGTGGCGGATTCGTCCAACGAGGACATACGGCAGGCGATATCCAAGGTCAGGGCGGGTGACCTGTTGCTTCTGGGGGGCAGGCCGAATTTCGACCATGTGGAGGGCTTCGTGTCGGACGGGAGCGCCCAGACCCTTTCCCACGGGGGTCCCGGCAACGGTCCCAACTATTTCGACGCGGTGACGGAGGCCGCCTACTTCGGCGGTTCATGGCAGATCAGGAGGTACGTCTGATGGAATTCCTTGAAGAGGACTACTACAGTCTGCACCGCATTCTGTCGTACAACGCCGTATGGAACTTCATCATCGGAGCCAGGGGGTTGGGAAAGACGTACGACGCGAAAAAGCATGTTCTCCGTGACGCGATAAAGAACGGCTCCCAGTTCATCTACCTGAGACGGACGGATGTTGAGATAAAGGGTGGGGCAAAGGAGAAATGGCTTGACGACATCATCCACGAATTCAAGGATTTCGAATTCAGGATAAACGGAAACGCACTTGACTGGAGGAGAGGAAAGTACCGGGGGGAAAAGGACAACAACAACCCATGGGAGACTGCGGGGTACTTTCTTGCACTGTCACAGTCGGGGGGCAAGAAGTCCATTCCGTACCCCAAGGTGAGATGGATTGTGTTTGACGAGGTTTTCCCCGACAACCTCCGGTTCCTCAGCAATGAGGTTACGTTGTTCGAGGAATTCTACAATACGGTTGACAGGACGCACGACCATACGCGCGTCCTGTTCCTGTCGAACGCAGTCATCCAGGCAAACCCGTACTTTTCGAAATTCAGGATAGACATCAACGAACAGCAGGGCAAGCACCAGCAGTTCCGCACGTACTGCGACGGTTTCATTGGCATTGAGTTCGCCGACTACGCCGGGTTCTCCGCCAAGGTCGAAAAATCCCGTTACGGCAAGTTCCTCAGAAAGTATGATCCGGACTATGCCGACTATGCCATCAGCAACCGTTTCCTGGACGACATCAACGGTCTTGTGGAACCGTTCGACCCCAAGCTCGGATACATGTTCACCCTTGAGACAGAGGACAGCGGAACGTTCGGGGTATGGTCAAAGATAGAGTCATCCATGACGTACCACATCAGCCGACGCGTGAAAAAACACTCGCAGTATCATTATACAATAGACTACAAAAAGGTCAACGAGAACGTCATCTACCTGAAGAAGTCCGACAACGTGGTCGCAAACCTGTTGTCGGCATACAGGACGGGTGAAGTACGGTTTGACACAAGACAGTGCAAGGCCGACTTCATACAGGTGGTAGGCTCACTGATAGGAAAATAGAAAGGATGGAGAATGGACTTTGTCGGAATCGGCAAAATCGTGATAATCACACTGCTGTTCATGATTATAGACATCGTGACCGGATACATCGGGGCGTGGGTGTCCGGCACGGTGTCTTCGGCGGTAATGAGAAACGGACTCGCACACAAATTCACGTTCGTGGCATTCGTCTGTATGGCGGCACTGATAGACTACGCCCAAGGGGAGGGTATAATCAATCTCGGTGGAGTGGTGCAACTCACCACCATGACATGCATATACATCATCATAACGGAGATAAACTCAATAACAGAAAATGCGGTGATAATGTTCCCGGAACTGACCAACACGCCATTGGTGAAGATGTTCAGGAATTCAACAAGCCTCATGGAACAGGCCACCAAGGAGAATGAGGAAGTACATGGAAAGCACGTGGATAGGAAGCCCGAACTTCACGAAAGGCAGGATGGCGAGGGTTACGCACATCACACTTCACGTGATGGCCGGATACCTGAGGGGAACGGACAGCACGTTTCTTAATCCGTCAACACAAGCCTCCGCGACATACGGGATCGGGGCAAACGGAGAAATACACCAGTACGTGAGCGAAACCGACACGGCATGGGCCGATTCAAATGCATATTCCAACGGTTCAGGGATATCCATAGAGCACGAGGGTGGTATCCAGGCCGCCAAATTCACCCAGGCATGTGCAGACGCAAGCGCGTCACTATGCGCGGACATAGCACGCAGGTACGGACTCGGCAGACTATGGCATGACGGCACAAACGGCAATGTGTGGCTACACCGCGAGATTCCAGGCTCCGACCACACCACATGCCCGGACCTTGCGCCAAACGGCGTCAACGTGGACTACATCATCAACAAGGCAAACGAAATCAACGGAACAGGAGAAGAAATGGCACTCAAGGACGAAATCATCAACTACGGAGGCGGACAGTTCTCAGCGGCATACGCAATCGAGGACCTCAGAAACAACTTCGACAAACTATTTGAAACCCTGAAAACAATGCCCGAGCAGATACTGTACTACTCGGAAAGCGGCAACATAGAAGACACCCCAATCTACCAGGCACGGGCAAACGGCCACAACCTGGAAAAGATAAGCGAACAGATCGAACGCATGAACGAACTACTGGAGAAACTGGCCAACAAATAAAAATACCCACCGATAATGTCGGTGGGTATTTTTATACCTCAATCACCTGTTCACAACAGTGACACAAACCATGCAACAGCTTCATCCACCGTCATACCGTCAGGCTTCTTGGATAGGTACATCGCGGCCTTATAATCATCCTCACCCAGACTCTCATACCCGTACTCAATCACATCCTGTGCCCGCTGAATTAAAAGCGAGACCAGGCGATCTAAATCAAAACTACGCTCAATAAAAGCCCCAATAGGCTCTTTCCGAATATTTGGACCAGCCACCTCTTCAACCACACCATCATGAGTTACTATAAAATCAAAAAATCCTTGAACAACACCATTCACATCATCATCTTCATTCAGAAACTCATTGAAACCAATAATTTTAA
>JAAOBB010000111.1_pt1 | contig 17785 bp, 16 predicted proteins | sample 7267541 | NCBI WGS metagenome assembly JAAOBB01 (sample SAMN14345205, study PRJNA599270) | viral metagenome | isolation source: viral-like particles (VLPs) isolated from bee gut | host: Apis mellifera | place: Switzerland:Lausanne | collected 2017-01/2018-02 | reverse complement strand
TCAGGAAGACTCATCATACTCAAACCAGCAATTCCAGCACCCAAGCAAACAAACTATCGCCAGGAGACTACATATAAGTACCCTCCTGACGATAGTCAAACCTCAGGAAAAGACAACTAGCGAGAAAGATCACGCATATCTTATACTAAGCGTGGGATGGAGGCCTCAAGCAGTTTGGAGGCTGACAAGAATGAATTTCCATTTAGACACCATGACATGGTGTTTTCTTATAGTAACGGTAATCATGACTCTGGACATCGTCACGGGTGTAATCAAGTCTGTTTATAATGGCTCATTTTCCAGCGAAGACCTGCGTAAAGGTTTGGCTCATAAGCTGGTATACATTATAATTCTTACACTGGCTTGGTTTATCGAGCAGGCAGAAGCTCATGTGGATTTAGGCATATCATGGCCACTCGTAGTGCCTGTGACTGTAGCTTTAAGTGCCATTGACATTATCTCAATTTTGGAGAACGCGGTTGCGATAGACCCAGAGCTGGCCAAAGGCAAAATTTCGAGCATTTTTACACATGATCTGAAGGAGGAGCAAAATGAGAACAAAGATAAAGAATCTTCATCTAATGGTAGCGGCAGCACTAGCCAGCCTGGTGATGATACTAACACCCAGCATAGCGTCCGCTGATAGTGGAGTGGATGTGTCCAACTGGCAGGGATGCTTGTCAGGTCAAGTAGCTAAACAAAATGGTGTCAATTTCACGTTTGTAAAAACATCAGAAGGAACGGGCTTTGTAGATCGTTTTGCTGACTGTTCAGTACAGTCAGCTAAGGCAGCTGGCATCCGGGTTGGAGTCTACCATTTTGCTAGGCCAGAGAGGAACACACCTGAAGCAGAAGCGAGGTTCTTCCTGGATAATACTACAGGATACAGGAATCAAGGAATCATTCCAGTGCTAGACTGGGAGTCTCCTGCTCGATGGAATTCTACGTGGGCAAAAAGGTGGTTAGATATTGTTTCAGCGGAGTGGGGTACTAAACCTCTGATTTACATGAGTGCAGCAACCATTCACGAGGCAGACTGGTCTGCTGTAGCTAATGCCGACTACGGTCTGTGGGTGGCTGGCTACCCAAGATCAGGTCCTGATGGTCTGAGAAACCCCGGATCAATTCCTTACAACATATCACCATGGAAGGTAGCCGCAGTCTGGCAGTACACATCATCTGCTAGTGTGCCAGGCGTGGGCGGTGCAGTGGATGCTGATTGGTTCTATGGTGACGCCTCGACGTGGGCAGCTTATGCTGGTAGCTCGTCACCATCTAGTCCTGCTCCTGCTCCACAGCCAGCTAGGCCGACGCCTTTCTGTGTGGTAGTGAGGCCAGGTGACTCGCTGTCAGCGATAGCTGCTAGGACGGTTCGTCAGCCATGGTCTGCATGGTCAGGGTACAGGTCTGGTGATCCAAACCGTATCTATGCAGGAGAACAGGTATGCTATGGTGGTAGCGCTCCATCTACAGGTGGTCGTCACGTGGTACAGCCTGGTGATACACTCTGGGCAATCGCCCGTGCTAATGGCGTTCCTATGAGTGCTATCCATGGGTACAGGTCTGGTAACCCATCCAGGATCTACGCTGGTGAGGTACTGTATTGGTAATTAATGTGATGTAGTTCACAAAAAATAATCCCTCGAAGCAAAATTCGGGGGATTTTGCTTATTTTTTCTAGATATAAAAGATAGTGAGAACAACAAAGATGGAGGTGCTCTCATGAGAAAGATCAAAGATAAGGATTATGAAAGAGCTTTTGCAGAGGTCGGAACGTATCTCGAGACCATGGCAATTTTTTCTGACGAGGTCTCCGACGCTCTACATGTTCTAGAAGATATGGTTGAAGAAATTAATGATCGGGTGGACGCCGGCACCATGAACGACGAGGACTATGAAAAGGCTGATGAGGCTATCACGGAGGCCGTGACTACCCTGTTGGCAGCGGCCGTTCGAGACAAGCCTGGCGACTACAATCGTTATGGGATGGAGGACTGACATGGACTTAGAAATGTACACTGACGCTGATAGAAGGGACTGCTCGAAAGCCATCCACAAGGTTTCTGATAGGATTCTGGAGAAGGCTAGGGAGTCGGGAGCTACAGCGCTTGCGCTAGAGGCCCTGCAGGGACTACTGGATGACACCGAGGAATATAAGGACGTCCTATCGAAAGAGGAAAAAGAAGGCAGGAAGGCAGCTGCTTTAGAGTACGCGGCAGACCTGATTAAAACCACTACTGAGGAGGAGGACTGGTTGCTATGACACCTGAAGAAATGGATCGCGAAATCGATTTTTGTCTTATGATGACAGAGTCCGAAGAGGACTGCTATGACGATGACACCTACAAGGAGGTACGATGATGAAGAAACCAACAATACAAAAATCACTTACTACTACTATTATGGTCGCTCACGTCAGGGGCTGGCTGAAGGACATTACTCTCCGGTGGCCTGGAAAACTGCAGGTCCGAGATATGGATGCTGCGGTGGCCTGGTACATATCCCACAGGATGTACGATGACAAAGTACCATCAGACATCCTGGTAAAATCATACCAGTATGAAACCAAAAAATATCAGTTGGATGCCCACCAGTTTGAGATGATGGCTGACGCAATGGTTACAGATGTAGACGAGGATGATGATCCTCTGGGTACGGTCGACATCACCACTACTGATGAGAAGGACCTGTGACCTAAATCACTAAAATAATCCGGCAGAAACTCCATCTGCCGGATTATTTTGTACAAAATCATCAGATATACTTATAGTAACTACGGGATTGGAGGTTATGATGGCAAAAGGTATTTATCGGGAAGCGGCAAACGCTAGGAGACTTGGAAAATCCGCATTGAAGAGCCTTACCAAGTCTTTGAGTTTGACGAAATCGAAAATTTCCAGGACTCTGATTAGAAGACAGATAAGGTCACTGAAGAAAAACATATCACGTTCTTATCGCGGCACAGGTTATTCCATAGAAGAAGCCGTGCATAACATAAATTCCATTGTCGGGCCTCAGAAGGGAATGGGAGCTAGGCAGAGGGCTCGCCAGGTTACCGTAAAGAACCTACCCAATGAGGATAAAAATGTCCGTGGTAAGGGAAAAGTCAGAGTTACAAAAGCCTCGCTGAAAGTCTTCTGGCGGAGGACGGTGCCCATGTGGAAGGGTGGCCCGAAAAATAAGAGACTGGATAGAGTTATAAATTTTTTGGATAAAGCTGGATATGATGTCCACGACGCAGGAGAGGCTTTTGATGTGGTCATGAGTGATCCATCTGTGGATGACGCCATGTACCACGAGAGTCTTTTGAGTTGGTACCAGTCTAATCAGGACTACAAAGAATACGCCGTCTACGCGGATGTTATTCATACCGCTGCGGATATACATACTGATCTTTATAAGAGAAAGGGCAGGAGGTAAAGTTGAGAAAAGGGAGGAGCCGCCGGCTGATCGGAACCTTAGGGATGGAGGTATCTCACGATGACGAAATCGGTCAGTCATGGCCGGCGGCCTATAATTTAGGATATCTGCAGGATTTGCTGAAAAGTGGTTTCGACCATGATGATAGGTTTTTCAGGACTCCTGAAGAGGTTGCTGATGAGCTGAAGAAAATCATCGATAAGGGCAAGACCGGCGACTATCTGCCTATCCTAGCTGGAATGGGCGTTGTATGGATAATGAAACCAATTATTCATATAATGGGTTGTAAGGTGAAAATCGCAGCTAGGTCTGCCACAGCCTTGTATTACCTTGACGTTCTGGATGGTAAGAAATCGATTTTGAGGATCTGGGATGTATCTTGGCTGGAGCCTGGAGGCATAGTGGGTATGGCTGATGTCATGGGGGTGCCAGCACCTGTGACATCGGTATCTGGAGTATCTCAGGACACTCCACTCTCCGGTTCAGATAAAAAGAACCTGAGGAGAGAGAGTGAGCTAATCTTGTCTTATCTTCATCGTCTTTTGATAACTACAGACTACCTAAGAGAGGATGATTTTGGATATCATCTTATGACTAGAACGTCTCTAGTCAGGCTCATGGCTAAGAGGAAGGTCGGCGTTCTTACATACAAGGGCCGTCATAAGGATATACCTCTGATGGTGGCATTTCAGAAGACGGCCAGCCATGAGGATGCTAAGGACTATAGAACCTATGCGCTTAGGAGGGCCTCTTTTAGGGGTGGACTTGCTTTCGTATGTGGTACGGAAGTAGGATTAGACCATCAGAATGTTGCCAGTTTAGATGTGACATCTATGTACCACGTTTTTATAAATGGCAGAATGATGCCAATAAATTTCAGTTATGTGAATAATGATCTTTTGGAGTTGGTCTGGCATAGAGTGATTTCTACATCTGTAGAAAGGGTCCTGATGTCATACGACCGACCGTTTGATGAAGCTTTTCATATCGCGATACGTCTAAAAGGTCTAAGGCTTAAGAAGGATTCGCTTTTTGATAGGGAGCAGTTTGGCATAATACCTTCTGAAAAGCTCCATAGGATGATTCAGATGGAGGACGCTATGGAAACTGAGACTTCTATGGCGTCTGATAGAGCCGTTTTTGATGATGGTCTTGCTGATAGCGCAGTGAATCCTGAGGTTGCCTTTGGTAAGGTACTTGCTGCTGATGAGATAGTCCTACACGTGTCGGAGATCGAGGCGTGGTGTATTGGACAGGTTTATGAGTGGGATGATGAGGAGATTTTATATGGTGAGCTAAGTGATAAGGCCGTGGTTCCACCCGATTATGTAACTCTTCAGTCGAATATTCTTTTCGAGCAAAAATCGGCCATAAAGGATGTTTTAGGTAGATACAAAGAGAGTATTCCTACAGAAGACGTTCCTGATATTATTCCTGAAACCATGAGGAAGAAAATTGCTGATGGCTCGTTAGATAAGAGAATCCTTGAATCCTATTATGCAACTACTATAAAAGGCGCTTTTAACGCCATTTACGGATCACAGGCGATGGATCCTCATAGACCATCTTGGGCTGTGGATGATGATGGTAAAATCGGTATTGATGAGAAGTCCATTTCATCAACTAAAAATGGCCTTTCTAAAGGTGGTAAAGCGACTTCGATTTACACATACGGTATAAGAATTGCTGGTGGAAGTAGAATGCACCTAATCATCGCTTTGGAGCTCCTTGATGGAGTGGTTACGCCGCTGTCTGGTGATACGGACTCAATAAAATGTGTCGCTAAATGCAGTAATGATGAGATTATGAACGCACTGAAGCCGTTGCATGATGCGACAGATAGGGCTGTGGCGACAGTCCAGAATCGTGTTAGAACTTCATATAAGGATCTAGCGAGCGATTTTAAAGGTCTGGGCCATTTCATGATTGAGGAAGCGGCTCCTGGTGAGAACCGGTGGGAGCACCAGATGGATGGCTGGGCCAAAACCCGTATCACCATGAGTCACGGACATTATCATGTTACAGCGGCAGGTTTGCCTCAGCCAGTAGGAACGTATACCATTGAGGATTGGTGTGATGAAATGGGAAAGACGAGGTCTTTTAAAGAAGTGGCGTCATTTGTGCTTGGATACAATAATAGCATTGTTCCTGAGATAGCTCATAGTATTACTGCAACACAACCACAAAGTGATAGGGTTGAAGAGACTATCACGGACAGGGATGGTGTCACCAGACATGTGGACGCTCCGTCAGTGGTCGTTGCTGAGGAGTCTGGTATCACGATGGGCGACCCTCATTATCAGAATGTTCAGGAAAATCTTGCATTTCTAAAGAAATTGGGCAGATATCCAGATCTTAGAGAGAAAATGGTCGACATTGAGGATGGCCACGCTGTTGGCTATATCATAGAGCCTACTGGGGAGATGAGGGAGATATGAGCCACTTTTATGACTGGAACAAGACCCTCTCCTTTGACGCACCAATTACCATGGTCGTGGGTGCCAGAGGTATCGGAAAAACGTACGGGCTGCGTGTACAGGTAGTCAAGGACTGGATAAAAAACGGCAGGACTTTTGTAGAAGTCTGCCGTAGAGTCAATGAAATGAGCCTAGTAGAAAATGGATATTTTGATAAAATCCAAGAGCAGTTCCCTGGCTACATTTTCCAGGTTGAGAAGGACCGTGCATATATCGCTGAAAAGCCCAATACCGAGGATGATAAGCCAGACTGGAAGCTCTTGGGCTACTTTGTGGCTATGTCCCAGTTCCAGCTCCTGAAGAAACGAACTTTTTCTGGAGTCAAGAGAATACTCATGGATGAGGCTGTTATTGATAACAGGGATAGATACCACAGGTACCTCAGGGATGAGTGGGGTATACTCCAATCGATTGTGGACACGGTTACTCGTGAGCACGCTGGTGACGGCACGCAGCCACGGCTTTATTTGCTGGGAAACAGCTGCGACATCCTAAATCCATTTTTCATGCAGGCCAAGATCAACGGCATGCCTCCACGGGGCTATTCCTGGCATATGGGAAAAATGTTCCTATTGGACTATCCTGACGCAACAGAGTATGCTGAGGAGAAAAGGCACACTCTGGCTGGTATGATGGCAGAGGGCGATAATGAAGCTTCCAGTCTTGAAAACAAGTTTTCCGATTCATCGCTGCTCATGATAGCCGCAAGACCTAAGAACTCCATCCGTGAATTCACTCTCATTTTTGATGGTAATCCCATTTCTGCATGGACGGACTATATAGGAGACACTCTGTGGATCACTGCGACTAAGCCAAAAAAAGACCCTGTAAACGTCTACGTTGTTGGAATGCACGACGATCCTTCTTACCCGATTCTTAGGACTATCAAGCCGATTTGTGATTCCATGTATGCTCTCTACGGCCAGCGCAATATGTTCTTCAGCACTCCACAGGCTCATGGTATATGGCAGGGATTGATGGAGTTCATGGGTTACAGGTGACGAGCCTAGATATAGATTATTATGTAAAGGAGGTATCATGTTTAATATTCTTGGTGCGGGCCGACATGCTGGCGGTTCCTCTGACCATACCGAGTCTAAAATGCAAGCCGGGGCCACGGGTGAAGAGCTCGCCGGTAAGCACTGCCTAGGCGGGCAAGACGAAGTGTCGGAGAGTGACTCCAGAAAGGCTCGCGCCATCTCAGCGTGTAACGAATTTCTAAAAACGCAGGAAATTATTAACAGCAGCCCTCATATGCTGTGGGCTAACGGTAATTTCCTGTATAGGATATAAGGAGGGTGATAAAATGGCCGATGAAGAAGAGAAGAAGGACACCGAGGTAGATGAGGACATCGAGAAGAAGGTTGACGATGTTGCTGGCGCCGTTGGTGCCGACGATTCTGGTGATGAGCCAGCAGAAGAGAAAGAGGCCGTTGATGAGGCCGTTGATGAGGCCAGTGAGGTGACAGAAGATGCTGGCGATGAGCCTGCAGAGCCTGAGGCCCCTGCTAGGGACAGGATCGACGACCTAATGGATACTATAGAGGGGCTATCGCTCCAGATAAGCACTATGATGTCAATGACCAAATCTATTATGGATGCGGCAGCTCCAAGAGCTGATGATGAGAGGGTCGCAACTGCTTCAGAAGGCGACGTTGACTCATCACTCGACGACCTCGACCTTGACCTCAATGATTCTGTAGAGGATACAGACGACGATTTGGATTTAAGTATTTGATATAACAAAGAAACTTTCCTAGGAGGGAATAAAAATGGCAGTGAATAATTCAACAATTCTCGCGAAAGCGTGGTTGAATGGGACCAATGATTTTCAACAGAGAATTCCCGATCCAAGCATTTCTGGCGTCGCTGCGACTTCAGAGGCCCTTAGAGACCCCATGAACCGAGCATATTTCAATCAATTTATGGACGTCTTGATTAACCGAATCGGCTGGACTTACGTGAGGTCGCAGAGGTGGAATAATCCTTTGGCCGCTTTGAAGGGAGCCCAGCTCCAGTATGGATCGACTATCCAGGAGATTGTCCCGAAGTGGATCAAGGGTCACAGCTATTCTGATTGGCCTGATAATGGAGGCTCGCTTCTGAACATAGCCAGGCCGGAGGCTGAGGTTCTTTATCACACTGTGAACCGTCGTGACCAGTATCTCATTACTATCAATGAGGCTGAGCTGGAGATGGCCTTCACTGATGAGATGGGCCTGAATAAACTGATTGCGGGAGTCCTTGAGCAGCCTAGAAATGCCGATGAGTACGATGAGTATAAGCTCATGATGGAGCTGATTGGCTACTATGAGAAGAACTGGACTTTCTTTAAGTATCATGTTGACGAGCCTGTCGATAAGGATTCTGCCACTCGACTCTTGAAGGCTATTAGGGCGATTGGCGGTAAGCTAAGGTTCCCATCAACTTTGTACAATGGCATTCCTGTCCCCGTTTTCGCAAATCCTGAGGATCTTATCCTTATGGTTACGCCAGAGGTGCAGGCAAGCCTTGATGTTGATGCCCTCGCCCAATTGTTCAACATTGACAGAGCCGAGGTTCCAAATAGGATTATCCTTGTGGATGAGTTCCCAATCCCGGGTGCGCAGGCGCTCTTGACCAGTAAAGATTTCTTCGTGGTAAGCGATAAATTATACAACACGACCAGTTTTTACAATCCGCAAACCCTGAACACCAATTATTGGCTGAACCATTGGGAAATCATGTCTTGTACTCCGGCCGTGCCCGCGGTGTTGTTCACTACTGATGAGTCTACCACGACGCCTGTCATCACTACTACACCTAAGCAGCTTCTGCTTAATGAGCAGGACGACGCAGGCGTGGAGAAGCACACCATAGTACCTGGTGCAACCACCAAGCTGGTTCCTCATCTGGATGGTGACATCAAGGGTGTGGACATCACTGATCCTGATAATCGCATTAGCGTGAGGCCTAATGCCTGCACGTGGGACATTGTTGCTAAGACGGCTGATGGTAAGCCTGTCCAGCTTAATATGAGGACCCGCGTGGATGAGTATGGCTTCCTTCACGTCCAGAAGACTGGTTTGACTCCAGGAGATGTGATTACTGTGACTGCTCATAGCACCTACATTGACCCATCTCACGCTTCTGAGGAGTCTAAGGTGAACCTGACTGCAAGCCTGGACTTCACTGTCATAGCTCCTGTGGTTAATAGCTGATGTAACAGATATCCTCTCTATTAGAGGAATTACTGGGCGCTGGGTAATCCCCAGCGCCTTTATTTATATGGAGGTTCATTCATAATGGCTCATAATTACCGTAAATTGAAGGGCAAGGGCGCCACCGATTTTCCACACTTGGATCGGGCGCATCCATACGACCAGTATGACAACAGGTACCCGTATGACGGTATACCTGGAGAGGGCTATGATGAGACTAAAGGTCTTCGCTATAAAATCAATTCTATATCGTTGTGTAATGTGAGATGGTCGCTAGAGTCTGATGATAGGCCATACTGGCCGACCATTGAAAATCACGGTGTGGACGTGATGGGCGCTGAAGCCAGGGACAAATGGTTTGCCGAGAGGTCTGATACCTACGTCTGTGAAGAAGCGCTGGCACCGTTACCAGATGATACTATAAAAGTGGATATTCCTTACGAGAAGGCCATTCACTATAATTATCTTGTTGTCAACGGGTTCCGTCAGCAAGAGGATGGCGACACCTGGGTACAGGATAGGCGCCGGCAGCGGTATTTCTACTTCATTACAAGTGTGGATTTTGTAGCACAGGATACTACGAGGATCCACGTAGTCCTGGATGCATGGACAACATACATGATTTTCGACGCATACAGAGACACCCTTACTGATAATCCGGCAGGTACTCCTGGAAAACTGTCGTGGGTGTCTCGTCCTATAAGAATAAGTAGAGTCATGCTGGAGCAGGGCCATGCACCTGTAGCAATGTCGTACACGGACTCCAAGTTTCCTATACAGCCAGGCAAGTTGAATTATCTTACGGGAGTAGAGCCTTACGCTCCATCAACCGATTCAGGTGTGGTATCAGAATCTACCTTCACGCCATATGGCATGGGGCCAGACTATCTAGTGCTGGCTATAAAAGGCAATAACGATCTTGTAGGTGATTATAGAGGTCGTAGCGATCCTCTGTATACAAGTATCTCATCCAGAGGTCTTATTCTTGATGATGATGACGATGGTACTACACCGCTAGTCCATGTTGAAGAGCCTGCTGGAGATACCAGTAAGGACATTGGCGACCACCCAGGCTACTCGAATGGCTACTGGAAGGGCGGTCCATTTGATGTTGATCCTGGCAATACAGGTGGCACATCTGGATCACCAGAGGATATTGGATATTCGGCATTGGCTGTACGAAAAAGCGCGTCTGATGTACTGATAGATCACTTTAGAGCCATGCCAGCCATGTATAACCGAATCGCGGCCGCGTTTATTCTACCTGAAACGGTCCTTTTCCCGAATGGTGATTTAGATAAGGTCAATTGGAAGCTTACATCTGGAAGGATTACAGAAGGTACTATTTACAGGCTACCAAGGTACACTGATTCCATAGTGGCTTCTATAGTGCCATCAAAGGACGATTTCCATTATCCTGAGCAGTATCGCGACCTGACCAAATTATACACGATGCCCTATGCTTGGCTGGAGGTTACCGATGGCAATGGGACTACAGCCACTATAAAGGTCGAGGATGTATATGATGCAAAAATGGATCAGGAGAATATTAGCTCTGGCGTTTCTGTAGGCGAAGAGTCTAAAACAGGTGGTATGAAGATCAGAGAACAGGTCAGCCTTATCTACCCATACATACAGTCTAAAGTGATCCTCCAGGGAGTAAAGGGCGGCCATCACGCCAAGTTCAAATTCCGGCACATTACACAATCAGACTCTCAGACACCACCAGATTCCACGTGGAATGCCTTCACACAGTGGGAGATCCCGGTTTATGGACTGTGGGCGGACGAGGGCTCTATGAAAGCCGCCGAGTCAAGGGATACGTATCATGCTAACGCCATGGCCTCGTTGCTCGCGTACAGGACGTCCAGGCAGGCCGCGTTGACCGGCTTCACTAATGGCGTTATTAGCACGAACGTGGAGAACCGTAATGCGAACCGAACTATTAATAACAGCTTCAATAACAGGGATATGGAGATTGGCACTTCGTATAATAATGGGGTGGCGTCCGCTGAAACAAACTTCAACAACACCGCAGCCAGCATAAGCACTGCCTGGAATAACACCAATAGATCTGCTGATACTGGTTATACGAACACCAAGGCGAGTAACGCCACCGAGTTTGATAATGCCAGGGATTCTGCTTGGACGGGACAGACTAATGCTGTAAACTCCGCTAATACTTCTGAGACGAATGCTACCAATTCGGCAAATACAGGTAGATATAATGCTAAGGCATCCGCTCAGACTGAACAGGGAAATGCCAGAAGGTCCGCTTCTACTAGCAAAGAGAACACTGCCGCTAGCAACAACTCCATGATAGCTAACACGGACGCTAACGTTGCTACTAGCAAGTGGACGACGGCTAAAAGCAATTCCACATTACAGAATGCGGCTAATAACAATGTTACTCTGCTGCAAAATTATGGTATAGTTGACAGCGACCTGACACAGGATGTACTCAAGTCCAACACGAATGCTACCGTCGCAATGAATAACCTGAACAATGCTAATGCTGTAATTTCAGGTGGCGTGAATGCAGCAGGCGCAGCACTGAGCGGAAATGCAGGTGGAGCGGCAACCAGCCTTGCATCTACAGCCATGTCGTCTGCCACTTCTGCTATGAGCCTTGAGACCATCCTGACAAACCAGGCTCAGGTAGCACAGGCTGGAGTTAGGGCCAATTTCCAGAAATGGAGGACAAACAGAGATCATACCAACGCCACCACATACAACCAAATTGAGAATTCCACAGCCATTAATGAGAAGATGAACGAAAATTCTCAGAACATAGCACATAGGAATGCGGATACCAGCAACTCTAATACCATCAGGTCTGCTGATACAAGCGTAGCTAATACTAATGATAGTACCGGTACTGCTGTAGACAATGCCTGGAAATCCGCTGATACCGCTATTGCTAACGCAGGAAGGTCAGCCTCCACTTCAAGAGCAAATGCCAAGCGGTCGGCAGATACATCTATAGGTAATACCAAGCGGTCTACAGATACTAGCAATGACAATGCATGGAGGTCAACAGCTACTACTAAGGCCAACGCCTCTGACACACAAGGCACGGCAAGTTCCAATAACTGGAACAGTCTAGACACAACATTGAGGAATCTTCAGAATACCCGTAACACTAGTAATTATGTTAATTCCAATGATAAGAACACATCTAAAGCAAATCAGGAAGATTCTTGGCAGGCAGCGCTAGGAAACGAGTGGAACAGTCTAGAGTATGGTCGTGGTGTTCAACAGGATGCCCTCGGTATCGACTGGATGAGGTATGCTTCAGGTATAACTGACGCTAGAAGAGGACCTCAGAGAGAGGTATCCAGTGCTAGTGGTGACGCCGCTCCCGACATATGGCGTCAGCGTGGTATCCAGGTGCGCGCCATGAGACAACCAGATGACGTGATACGTCGGTGTGGCGACCAGATGCTACTCCATGGCTACACCTGGGGTGGAGTTCTAGAAGGCGATGGTTTCGAGAGACCAATCAAGAACCTGAATGGCTTTGAACAGCTTTACCCGTACATGAGCAAATTTGTTTACATCAAGGGCGAGCCTATGATTTATCCTGATGATGAAAGGGTACATAATAGTTACGGTATATTCGTGAAACCTTCACCAGAAGCCATCGAGCAAGTTAGGAACCTATATCGTCGTGGAGTGACTATCTGGATGGATCCAGACCAGATTGGCAGTGATATATATGATAATGAACCGATATTGGAGGCGAAGTGAGATGAGTGATAGGACAGTTGGAGAGCTTTTAACGGCAGATATTGCCAGCTTTGATAGGGACGATATGGAAAAGATGATCGACTATCAAAGCCAGCGGCGAGCGGTCCTGATTGCATACAACAAACTTTTGCAAGATCAGCAGTCAGAGTACGTAAAAAACCAGGATCATCTCCAGTCCATAATGGATGAGGCCGATAAGTCCATAAAGGAGATTAACGAAAAGAAGGAGGGTGGTGATGAGCAAAGGTAAAGGACCTATACCAGCACCGCTTGGCCTCGAAGACTCCTTCAGAGGCGGCCTCAAGTGGAACAGCCAGTATTACTGGGATAGCGCCTCCTATAACAGCCAGACCTACGATATGCTGCGTGGAGAAGCCATTTCTATGGCCCTCACAAGGTACCATTGGGTCGACCTCCCAGAGACGTGCGACGAGAGGTTCCTGGAGCTGACACTACTCTACCAGGGCATTGCTACCATAGCCGCGCCTCTAGACGATCCCGATGAATGGCGTTCTCTACAGTGCGTGTGGCAGTCTGATGATAGGGGCGCCTATGATATGTATGGAAATCCCATTCTTTGGCGCGCCTACGGGCTAAACGGCGACGAATTTTCTGCTTCAACAGCGAACGGAATTTACATATGGGACAACAAACGACGGATGCCCATCATGCCTAGGATCAACATCCTATGCCGTGAGCTTGTGGACATTCTGAGGACCATGCAGCAGAACCGCGCCCATCAGAAATTGCCTGTTATCATCACTGGACCTCAGGAGAAGTCTTTTGACAGGACGCAGATGGTCAAGCAAATCTCAGGCGGTGAGCTTTTCATACTTGGTAATGATAGTTTAAACCAGAGTTTCCAGGCTGAGACACTTGATACGCAGGTTCCTTATATCGGAAACGACCTTTGGCAGACGTATATGAACTGCTGGAACGCTCTTTACGAGTCTCTTGGTATTAAGAACTTGCCTTTCAAGGCTGAGAGAAGGATTGAAGATGAGGTTGAGAGTCAGTCTGACCCAACAAACCTCATCGCACTTGACGGTTTGTCAGAGCGCAGGAAGGCCTGTAGGTTCTTGAATAGCCATTTTGATAGGTTCAAGAATAACCCAATCGATGTCGTTTGGAGGTCTGATACCGAGACCGCCAATTACAATCTTGCTCATGATGTCGGGAGGCTACTAAATACCATGGATGGAGAAGGAGACGATACCGATGGCAGGATATGACATTAATCGCTCTGATAATGGCTGGTACCCATCGGTCACTATTACATATGGTGAGCTTCGGGATGGTGGATTCATCAACTGGTATAGCCCAGATTGGCATTGGGACGCATATAATGACGACCAGTACACTAGGTTATGCAAAAAGTTTGATGACCACTTCCGGTGGCGTGAGATCGGAGTGCTCCCACCGCAGCGGTGGCATGATGAGTTCATGAGGAAAATCAACGAACTCATGCCAAAGTACAAGATTCTTTACAAGATTCTTGATTCTGGTGCTGACCCAATGCAGGTTCTCGATGAATACCATAAGGACCGCCACGTGTACTCCGACTTCCCCGTCACCCAGCTCCGCGCAGAAACTCAGGACTACGCTTCTAACGCTGATGATAACGAGGAGGAGAGAGAGGTTGACGGTGACTTCATGGAGAAGCTCCAAGGCCTTAACACCTATGATGATGTAGATTTGCAAATAATAAACCAAATGTCAACGATGTTTACGTTCTTTGACTCAGTGGACATACCATACTGAGCCGTTAAAGGAGGAAAATTAAAATGGCCAATTACAATAATGCTGGACCGGTTAATCCTATTTATGGATTTCCGTTCATAACAAGCTACTCGCCAGTCATACCCAAGCTGTACTGGGGTGTATCCTCGCAGGAACAGCGAATCCTAGAGATTTGCCAGGCAGTCGATGAACTTGGCAAGAACCTGTATGATACAGCCAACACAGTAAATAATCTCCTTGACGAGATGGTTGGCGTTTCAAATAAAATTGTAGCATTGGATAAGCGCCTGACTGCTGTCGAAGCTGGCGACCACACTGGTGGTGGCGGTACTGCCGACGGCTCCATTGGCGACAGGGTCACCAAGCTGGAGCAGACTACCACTACTCAGGGCAACACCATCAGCTCTATCGATGGCAGGGTCACTACTAATGCCTCTGGTATAGCAGGACTCGTGTCCAGCACCAACGCTCTTGGCGATAGGGTAACGGCTCTTGAGAATGCCTCGGGCTCCGATCCTAATGGACTTGCTGGACGTGTCACCGCTCTTGAAAACGATAACACCTCTAACAAAACTTCTATCAAGGCCAATGCAGATGCAATTTCAGGCCATGATACGCGCCTAAATACCATCGAGCAGCAGGTGTCTGACCAGAAGGGAATCAACACTTCCGTTGACGGTAAGATAAAGACCATTAACGATAAGATCGCTTCAATGGATTCGGAGCTTTCTGACACTTCGCTGACCGCTTCTACTGCATCCTCGAATGCTTCCGAAGCTCTCTCGACTGCAACGGACGCTTCCTCCAAGGTTACCGCTATGGATAAGAGGGTTACTACCAATGCCACTAACATCAGCGGTCTTCAGGACAGCGTTAACTCTCTGAATGGCAAGGTATCCACCAACACCACCGACATTACTACTCTTAAGAATAATGCCGCGACTGACGAGAAGAACATCACCAATCTTCAAGATTCTTTGAAGACTACCAACACCACCGTTGATGGACTTACCAAGGATCTTAAGACCGCAAGGACCGACATTGATGGTAACAAGACTGCCATTGCTGACGCGAAGACCTCTATAGGCACGCTTTCTGACAACCTGTCCAAGACCAACACCGATCTTGATACTGCAAATGAGGCTATCACCGATGTTAAGAATCGTGTCAGTGATACTGAGAAGTCAATCACCGATGTTAAGACATCTATCTCCGACACTAACAAAAATGTCAAGGCCAACTCCGACGCCATCACTTCAGCAACGGATTCTGTCAAGGCACTCAGTGAGAAGACTGATGGCATTAGCTCTGACCTTAAGACTGCTCAGACGAACATATCCGCTCTCCAGGGCCAGCAGGGTACCAACACGCATGACATCTCCGAGTTGAAGACCAATGACGCTGGTAACCAAAAGGCTATTAGCTCTCTGCAGGGTCAGATGACTGGCGCTGTTGGCGACATTGCCAACCTCCAGAAGAGAGTTGGCGACCTCGAGAACGAGGCTGCTAACCAGCCTGCTTCCCGTGGACTCCAGTCGCGTCAGGGCATTTCTGAGTACGTCTTGACTCGGGATACCAATCCTGATCAGCCTGAGACTCCAGACATTAACAACATAGCTGAGAGGCTTGTTACTGTTGAGGAGGGTGTTGGAAACTTGACCACGCGGGCCGATACCATGGACCGCTGGGGTAAGTCGATTGAGACCCGCGTCAAGGCCCTCGAGGATAAGAAGCCTGGTACTGGTAGTGGTTCTGACGACACCGAGCTTGCTAATCGTGTCACCGCCGTTGAGAGTGACCTGACGACTGCTAAGAAGGACATTAGTGACCTTAAGGCGGATGTTGGCACTTCCAAGACAGACATCAGTGCCCTACAGACCTCTAGCGAGGATTATGGCAAGAGGATCAAGGCTCTCGAGAACGCAGGAGCTGGTTCAGGTAGCGGATCGGACAACACCGAGCTTGCTGAACGTGTCACTGCTGTCGAAGGTAGTCTCAAGACAGCTCAAGAAAACATAACCACAAACACTGCTAGTATCACTACTCTTACAACGGATCTTGGTACTGTCAAGAGTGATGTTGATTCTCTCAAGACCTCTAGCGAGGATTATGGCAAGAGAATCAAGACCCTCGAGGATAAGCCTAGTTACGATGATACTGCTCTTGCTGGACGAGTCACTAAGACTGAGAACGACATTAGCTCGCTCCAGACCAATGTGAACTCAAACAACACCAACATCAACAATCACGAGACTCGACTCCATACCATAGAGACCGATCTCTACGACCATAAGGATGAGAACGGTTCCACAATCCAAGGTCAACTAGGCAGCCTTACCAACGGTGTACGTCAGGCATTCGGTGCTATCGATGAGATCAACACCTCGTTGCTTGGCTATTACGATCCTGATAAGAAGGAATCGGTTCCAGGTCTGAACCAGCTCGTCATGAATGGATGGACTGATAGTTCTGGTACTAAGCACTCTCCTATGACTGATAGGGTTGATAACCTCGAGACCTCTAGCGAGGATTATGGCAAGAGGATTAAGGCTCTTGAGGATAAGCCTGCAGGTGGAGACACCAGTGCTCTCGAGTCCAGAATGACCGATGCTGAGAACAACATCAAGAATGCCGTGTATCGTCTAGACAATGTTGTAAATGGTGGACAAGGTTCACATGGTAAGTTCGAGGATGTCCTTGAAGAATGCCGTGTTGCAGTAAGGGATTACCTGTCAACCATGTACAATGTTTACTCTACAAGTAGCATACCCGACAAGAGTCCATTTAATACGCTAGGAGGACTGTGGAATATTCTTTTCAAGAATGTTATGGGTAAACAACCCGATTCATATTACAGATATAATGGTTTTGGTCTGTGGCAATACATGATGAAAACTCAGTATCTTATTAATAAAAATAGAATGTGGGGAGTTGTACCAGATGGCCCTGTATCTATAATCGGCGAGGGAAGAAGTATTAATCCACTGCATGTTGACGCTAATTTAGCAAACTCTAGTCAAAATGACGGAGGATTTTTCCCACTTTCAAGAGTAACATCTTCTCCTGATCTTGTTTCCAACGGCTGAGTTTTCTTCATAATTGACTATCGTCAGGAGGGTACTTATATGTAGTCTCCTGGCGATAGTTTGTTTGCTTGGGTGCTGGAATTGCTGGTTTGAGTATGATGAGTCTTCCTGA
>JAAOBB010000086.1_pt1 | contig 18005 bp, 16 predicted proteins | sample 7267541 | NCBI WGS metagenome assembly JAAOBB01 (sample SAMN14345205, study PRJNA599270) | viral metagenome | isolation source: viral-like particles (VLPs) isolated from bee gut | host: Apis mellifera | place: Switzerland:Lausanne | collected 2017-01/2018-02 | reverse complement strand
GTATGGATGGCACCAGTGCTGAACTGAGTATCGAAAGAGTCAAGGCAGGGAAGGCTGTCAACGACGAAGTGCTTAGATATGGTCATGACAATACTGTGTTGTATGCTTATATGGAACAGGATGCCTACAGATTTTGCCTTTATGGTCTTGCAGGTCTGACACCGGATGATACCAAGGCTGCCGATGCACTGCATATTGTCGATGATTTGGTTCGCTGGTGGCCTAAAGCTGTGAAAGCATTTGTGGATGAAGTGTCCTATTGCTTGAATTCTGGACGATCAATGTGGCCGGAGGAAACCGATGGACCTTTGGATCTGTTGAAAACCGATGGATATGTCGTTTATGTCCGTGGCAGTGGCGGTGAGATTGATCTGCGGTTGGTGATCAGTGGATGGCCTTTACGAATGGATCATGAAAGCACTCGTGGGGTTAAGCCTGCTGATTTTGATAGTTATATGTTTGCCGAGGCGTTGACCAACGTCTATGAAGCTGGATCCATGTTGTCGGCATTGTGGCTGCATATGCATGATGTGTATCAGAATGCCAGGGAACACCGTGATGTGCTCTCCAGTGATATGTTGCTAGACTTGTCATGAAAGGAGTGCACTATGAAGTGTGAGAATTGCAAGCGAGAAGTCAAACATGTCCAGTCGATTAATCCGGTGATGGATCTGACAATCTGTGACGATTGCCTGAACTATGTGAGGGCCGGCGCGATCAATGTGCTGCGTGTGGCGGCCATGGTGCTGCCGACGCAGCCGGTATCGTGAAGGCGATCCGTACCGCTTGGAAACGTTCCGGTCTCACGCAGCGTCAGTTCGCCCGTGAGGCCGGCTTTTCGCTGACTACGCTTAAGCGGTATATGAAAGCCAAGCAGGTGCCTATGGGGCGCCTGTCTGCGGCACGGAATGTGGCTTATGTCCACTCTCATACGCAACGGCAGATCGAACGACGCAATCAGCGACTCAGGGCCACGGCGATTCGAAAGGCAGCGATGGCCAAGGCCAGGCAGGATTATCGGCCGCTCAAATTCGTGGATCTTAACGGACATGCGAGCATCGTATCCGGAAAACAGGCCGGGCGTATAAGGGCCGGGTACATTCAGGCGAACGCGAACCGTGCCAGGCTTGGTCTGCCTGGTATCAGTCCGAGTGGTTTTTACGGGAACCCTGAAAAACTGCCGAATATCCTGCGTCATCAGAATTCACGGCGATTTTTGGAATCAAGGCGTGAAAATGGGCGCAAAGGGTTCAAGTCATCCATCCATACAGGCCTGGAGTATGCTAATGTGCATCCGCAGGATATCCAGGATGTTATGGATGCCTTGGACAAAATGAACAGCAGGCAGATCGATGCGATGTATCGTTTCGCATCCAACGAGCATTGGTTCATCTTGATATCGCCTCCGGCGGAGGGCGACAAGATGCCGGCGGCTCCGGATGTGAGCGGTGTTTTTGCCTATCTTGGACTGGCGAGGCATAATCTCAATATCAAATTGTAACAGCAGGAATGTGCGGCATGCGTGGCAGGAAAAAGGACCCGACATACTGGGTGGCGGATACGGAGTCAACTGTGCCTCCGCAGGAACTTGCCTATGGGGACGACACCACATTGAAAAACATCGAAGTACCCGAGGATACGAGGGTCTGGGCCACGTCACTGACCTGCATAGATAAGCCCGGCGTATATGTGGATAACAATCTGGACGAGTTTTTCAAGCGCTTGTGGAGTATCGATGGGGATATGATCATCTATTTCCATAATCTGACCTGGGATGTGTATTTCGTGATGGCGTGGCTGGTCAATCATGGCTATCATTTCAGGGATCCGCGCAATGTGGATGATAAGGCCAAGTGGCATGTCGGGCATGGCGAGATCGTCGTCCTGTGTAATGGCACCGGAACTTTTTATAAATGCGCATTTCGTCTCTCCAATAAGATGGTTGAATTGCGGGATTCGCTGAAATTGCTGCCGTTTTCGGTTGATGTGATCGGGAAAAATTTCGATACCGAACACAAGAAGCTCAAAGGGACAGTGGACTATGGCAAGCCGCGTCCCGAGGGGTATCGCATGACCGAACAGGAAAAAGCCTATGTGCAGAATGATGTGCTGGTGGTGGCCGAAGCCCTCAAAAAGCTGGACGACATCACACCCGAGTGGAGGGAATGTCTGACCATCGGCAGCATGTGCATGCGCGAGTATCTCTCTACATTCGCCGGCAAAAGCAGGAAAAGTCGTAACAAAGCATACCGTTATCGTTTTCCGGAATTGGATGCGGAGACCGACCAGGATCTACGCAGGGGATACTATGGTGGATGGTGCTATGTCAACCCCAGAATAGAGGACAGGATAGTAGGGTCCGGCCATGTGTATGATGTGAACTCGCTGTATCCGACAGCCATGGCCAACCATAATTATCCATGCGGGGAACCGCACGTGTCCACTCGGTCCATTCCCGAACTACTGAACTCGGATACGCCGTTCTTCGTCAGATTCTCTGCCAGTTTCCATATCAAGCCGGGCAAATTCCCTTTCATCCAGTCCGGCAAACATATCTGGACGGCCGAGACGCATATCACCGACAGTGACAATGAAATGGATCTGACGCTCTGTCGTCCCGATTTCGAACTGTTCCAGGAATGCTATGATATTGATCATCTGCAGGTTGACAAGATATGGACTTTTGACGCTGTGGTCGCGCCTTTTGACGCATACGTGTCGAAATGGTACGAAGCCAAGCAGGAGGCTGGGCGCAAGGGCAACAAGGTATTGCGCCAGTTTGCAAAACTCATGCTCAATAATCTCTATGGCAAATTCGCCCAGTCGCCGGTAGGCCATTCAAAACTTTTCAGTGTGGACGACGGATACATCCGGAGCCTGGATTATCTGGACGAAAGACCGGGAGGGTACATACCCGTGGGCGCATACATCACGGCGTATGCGAGGGGCATCACCATCAGGGCAGCTAACGCCAATTATGACTCGTTCATGTATAGCGACACTGATTCCATCCATCTGTCGAAACCGGCGGTCGGCATCAAAGTTGACCCCTACGAGCTCGGAGCATGGGACAATGAGAGTGACTTTGTCATGGCACGTTTTGTTCGGCAGAAGACCTATGTGGAATTGGATGCCAAAACCCATGACTGGACCATCAAGGCGGCAGGCTGTCCGGCCGATTGCAAGGAACGCATGCGGTACGAATGCACCTGGATCGACAAGCATGGCGACCATCATTTTGAACCGTTGCAATATGATAAGGATGGCAACGTCATAACACGCAAACGGTCGGATGCAGCCTTTGTCAGGCGGTTTACGTATGGGTTGAAAGAGACGGGCAAGCTTCGCAAGGTCAGGCTGCGCAGTGGTCCTACTTTGGTGCCGATACCGTTTGAGATACGCAGAGTGGGAGGCAGACGCTGATGCAGCCGGACAGGGAGTATGATCCCGAAAAGGAGTATGTGGACATTCATGGCCATATATGGCCATGGTATGATCTTTCAAAATATCAGCTGTCACGCAATCCTGCCATCGGGTTTGACATCGGCAGCCGGGGGATCGGCAAGACCTACAGTTGGTCTCATTGGGCTTTCGCCACCTGGCGGGCCAAGGCCGCCATGTGGGCGATACTGGTGCGCCGCCGTGACGAGCTCAAAGCCATCAAGCAGGGTTTTTGGACCAACCTGTATGCGGAGGGGTACGAAACGAAAAATGATGGCATCATGTGTCTGATCAGGGATGCCAAACCACGATCAGCTAAGGCGGCCGAATGGTCCGAACAGCATCCATGGCAGCCATATGGGTTCTTTTTATGCATGACGGATGCCAATACATATAAGCAGAATTCAGCGCAGTTTTCGTCATATCCCATAGACAAGATGATGTTGGACGAATTCATCATCGAAGATCAGGCGAAAAGGTACTTGGATACGGAGCCTGCTCCTTTGACATCCATTGCATCCTCCGTTTTCCGTACCAGGCGCAGACGAGTGACAGCGTTTTCAAACGCCGGTTTCATTCACAATCCGTATTTTTCCTATTACGGTGTGACATCAGGGGATTTTGAGCAGAGCGATTATGTGTGGCGAAATGACGTGATGTTTCATTATACGCGACAGCCGTCGCCGGCTGTCTATTCGGAGGGACTGCGAGGCAGGGACAAGGCGTATCAGACCGAGAACGCTTTCCGGGATGTGACCGGTGCGGCGATCATCAAACGCCCCAAGTCGGCCAAGCCAAGATTTTCGCTGATCACCAGGGAGAAAAGCTACCGGGTGTATGGCCTGCCCATCAAGGGATGGCTATATGTGGAGGCCAACAACAAGGAGCTCAAGACCATTCCTACGTATACATTGGATCCGTATCTGATCGCCAGGCACGCCGTCTATGACCCGGATGTGGTCAAGCTGCTGCGCCGTACCCTGCATATCAACAGGCTGCGGTTCCATACGGATGATGATCGGGCTGATATTTTCGACTACATCTGATATTCGCGTATACTGGGAGTGCCCTTGCCGCCTGTACGTGGGCATGGACACCCGTGCCAAGTTACGGAGGATGCGCCGCGTGACGCTGAAAAGTAGAGTCGGTGCTTGGTAGTCACACCTGAATCCTGGGCACGGGCATCAAACGTATATTAAGGAGTAGGCATGCCAGCGAAAGTACAGACCAAGGAATCGGACAAGGATCCCAAGGACGGTGAGGATCAGGACAAGGATCCGCAGGATACGGGAGCTGATAAGGAGCCTCCCAAGGATCCGGCGGTTGAAGCCGACAAGTATATGGAGGAACTCAAAGGCAAGGCCAAAGGCGGCAAAACCGAGGATGAGGATCCAGCCGTTGCGCTGGCCAAGGCGCAGGAGGATATCAAGATCCTGCAGGCCAAACTTGACAGGGTGTCCGAAAGCTACATAGGACTGCTCAACGGCAGTGACGACACGGGTGCCGCACTGGGCATCGGAGGCAGCCGACAGCAGGACCAGCAGAGGGATATACTGGCCGAAGCGCGCAGGGCGGACGGCACCTATTTTGGAGGTAGACAGTAATGGGCATTTCAAATCAGGATTTTCTCAATGGCATGGCCATCAAGGGGTCCAATTACGGCATCCAGGAGGTGCCGCAGGTTCTGCGCAACGGTGTGGACTCTTTCTTGCGGTACATGTACCCGGATCCACAGCGACAGTTGGCGCATAACGGCCATTTCAACGCATTCATGGATTTGTTGTCCCGTATTGCGCCGGACAGTGCCATCCTTACATACAACTGGAACAGCCAGTTCGAGCAGTTCGTGCATCCGTTTCCGTTTGGTGATGCGAAGCTGATCACGGCCGTCAGGACCCCTCGTATGGAGGTCTTTGACGCGCAAAGGTCCGATCTGCTGAAGCGTGATTTCGGCAACGCGGATCAGGTGCTCCTGCCATTAAACTATTCAGCCAGACAGACCCGATCCATATCGGCCAATGTGCTCAAGACATCACTGCTGTCCGAGGGTCAGTTGTCCGAGTACATCGATGCACAGATCGACACCCTCACCAATGCGGACCGGATCGCCACCTACGGCTATTTCATGGAGGCGATCAGGGGTGCGATCGTGTCCGGGGACGTGCCGAACGTCCATCTGCATCTGGATAATCCGGAGAATCCCACCGCGGAGGAGATGCAGAACATGGCCACCCTGTACCGCACCTATGCGGCGCAGCTGGCTGTAGTGCCGTCCGCCCAGTACAATATGCGGCACGTGACCACCGTATCCGACCCCAGCCGTCTCATGACCACATTGGCTCCCGAGATCAACGCGAACATGATGGTCAAGGTCCTCAGCATGGCATTCAATATGAATCAGACCGGCTTGGGCACCCGTATGATGTTCGTGGACCGCATGCCGCAGGCAGGCGTTTACGGCATTCTCCATGATCGCGACTGGTACAACGAGTTCCGCCAGCTGCGCACTTTCGGCTACATGCCGTTCGATCCCAGTACCCAGTCCTCCAACCTTACCATTGTGCGCAGGTCGGCCATCGGAATCAATCCCTTTATGAATGCAATCATGTTCAGCGAAGCGCCTACGAACATACCACGCGGTACGGTGACCATCACGCCGGCCACCAGGATCGTCGCCTCGGTGGTGGATCAGACCGGCGCACCGGTATCCACATGGACCAGGCGTACGCCTGCGCCCATATATCTGCGGGTCCAGCCCGCGGATGGCAGCGTGGATCCGGATCTGGCCGAGTACATCGTGCCATCCGGTCACGTGGCCCGGATCACATCCGATTACACAGGGTTGGATGCGCGCACCTATGTGGACGCTTTCGACGCGATCCACCTGCAGCCGGGCTTGCCCAAGGGCACCGTGCTCACCATCACCGTCACATCGCACGCCAACGATGATCCGGACGGTGAGCTTACAGCCGAGCAGGCGAAACTGCCGCTGACCACCAGTGTGCAGATCACCATGGGTGATGCGACCAGGACACGCAAGACCAAGACGGATGATGCGCCGGCGGCCGATGCCGGCACCACCGACTGACGGCGTAAGCTGGATGGGCGGGCAGCGTTTGCTGTCCGCCCATTCGCATATGAGGAGGACGCATGGGGTATGCCGATCTTGACAGTCTGGACGACCTGTATGGCAGGCTTGACGATCCTAAGCAGGATGCGCGCATCGAAAAGCTGGGCACCGGCAAGGCCGACGTGGATCCCGCCTGGCACAAGGCGCGGACCCGATTGAAACTGTGCAACGTGCCATGGGACCAGTCCTACCATGATGTGGTCGCCTGGCAATCCGATGAACAGCGTGATAAGTGGTTCGATGCCCTGGACGGGGACATCATCGATTTGGATACGGCTTGGAACTACAAGAGTCTGGAGATCTACAAGCCGTCATTGGGCAAGTACGAGGGGTCGGTCCAGGTGCCGGTGCCGTATGAGACGGCCATGGGATACAACTATCTGCAGGTGTCGATGTTCGATCAGCCGGTGCCACAGTATGGTGACTGGCAGCGCAATCATTTTCACTACCACATCACGGGAATCAATAAGTTGTCGCCCAACAATACGGAGTTGACACTTGAGTTGGATGCATGGACGGAGTACATCTGTTCGGCACGTATCACCGGTGTGGATCTGGCGCGAGGCCATTGGCCGATGCTGCAGGTGACGGCCGACCAGTGGCTGGCCGACCCGCTCCGGTCTCCGGTGTGCATGACCGAGCCTGAGCCGGACCTGCCTGAGACCAAGCGGATGATCCGAAACGAGCGTTTTTTCCCACTGTATGACGACAGTCCGGTGATCCTATGCGCAATGCTGTCCGACCTGGCCGACCCGTCCGGCTGGTGGTCGGACGGCAGGCCGCACCGGACCGATCGATGGTGGCTGGACGACAATCCCGGATCGGATGAATTCAAGGACCGGACGAATGTTTCACGTGAAACATTTCCGCCATATCCGCTGTCAACGGATGTGCGCAGGGTCGGCATGCAGGATGTGGACGTGTCCAGTGCAGGAGCAGGAGCGGCACCGGTCACGGCCAGCGGAGCATCACGTGTTGACGGGCAGAACATCACGCCGCTTCACTATTATGCGTTCAGCGCTGATGATTTCATTGAATTTCAGGGCTTGCTGTCCAACCGCTATCCGCAGCTGGTATACGGCATCAAGGCCGTCTACGTCATGCCGTCCCGGTATCTGACCTTGGGTGATCCACAGGTAGTCGATGGCGTGCCCTACCGTGAGGCGCAGCCGGATCCGGCCTGGCACAGGCTCGGATCCTACGACCTGTCCACGAGCGCATTCGGCTATGACGGCAAATGGGCCGGATACGCCAAGATGTACTCCGGTCAGTTCGCGATGATCGACATCACCGACCTGCATGGGCACAGTGTCAGCATCGGGTGCGAGGACCTGGCCGGCACACTGGACGTGCATGCCAGGGCTTCATCCGTATGGCCTTTCCTTTCCCTGCAGGCTTTCGTTGACGGGATAGGCGGAACGGGCATCAAGGACTATGCTGTCAGACCATTGCAGGACATGGCGGTCGGCATGCCGCAGGGCCTGTGGGAGACGGCCAGCAGCCAGTGGGATGTACCCACGTACAGCCTGTATGCCGACAACAGGCTGTCCGCGGCACTCACCTATGCGCAGCGCCGGTATGATCGGGATGCCATCAACAAGACCTACCAGCGGGAGATGGCCGACATCGCCGTGGCCGAAGCCAACGGTATCAATGATCTGCAGTCCGCCAATGTGGATGCGACAAGTTCCGCACAGCTGGGGTATGACAATGCGATCCGTCAGGCGAGGACCGTCAAGTCCAACGGCAACAAGTCCACGGAAATGTCAAGGGACAATGCCGACCGTTCGGCTGAGACGGCCCGTACGAACGCCGTGGAATCGGCCACGTTGACACGACGGAATTCCGGCGAGTCAGCCAACACCGCCTACCGGAACGCCGTCAAGGCGGCGGCGACCACGCTCACCAATGCCGACGCATCGGCAGCCACATCCAATGCGGATTCCACACGGACCATCAATACGACGCAGCAGAATGGCGAGCAGAACATCGATTTCACGCAGCAGTCCACATCCCGGTCAATCGACTATGACAAGGACATGCAGGACATCGCCCTCAAATACACGCAGCAGACCTATGCCCAACAGTCCACATGGCTCAACGAGCGTAACCACACCATGCACATCTACGGGTCCAGTTCCATACCGCTAGGCTCAGGTTTTCAGATGGCCGCCAAAGCCGTCAAGATGTATCAGACGCGACATGCGGTCAACAACGATCAGTCCAGGGTGGCCGACACGTCCATGGGCAGTGTGCCCAAACAGGCCACAATGGACATGGATGCCGCCGGCGATCTGGGCTCGGACGGCGGTTTCGCCATTGGTGCCACCACACCAGGCGGTGACACGGCCGCCCTGGTCGCCTGGGCCGGACAGGTCGCCGGCCAGGAGGCGATGGCCAATTCCCAGATCGAGAACCGTTTCAAATGGCAGCATGAGGAGATCGATTTCGCCTCACAGCAGCAGCGTGCCCAGATGCATGAGACGGTCAACAAGACCGTCGCATTCAATAATCTCCAGAACACGCTGACGCATGACAACAACAAGGCGGTGTTGGACCGCCAGGTGGCCACCCAGCGGCAGAACACGGACGCGGACTATCAGACGGCCACCGGCAACAATCAGCGCACCTATGATACGGCTACCGCCAATGCGGAGCTCAGTCGGGATACGACCCTGGGCAATGCGCAGCGCACCTATGATACGGATACCGGCAACGCCCAGCGTACACATGACACGACCACGACCAATGCCCAACAGATCTACAATGTGACCAACGCCAACCTGCAGACGAGTTTCGACACTACGGCCATCAATGAGGCGAAGGCACGGGACCGGTCACTGTCGGCAGCGGCCATGCGGCAGGCCGTCGGCAAAGCCGATCTGGACAACACCCTGGACCAGCGACGCTACGCCGCCAACCAGGCGAGGGTCATGGGCAATACACGGATCGATGCGCAGGTGGCGGCATCCTATGCGGGTGCCCCCGAGGAGGTGGCGCATGCCACCGGGTCGGGCGACCTGGATGCGCTGGGCATCCGTGGCCTGGACATCCGTCTGCGCAGGCTCTCCAAGGGGGACGAGCGGCAGGTCGGCCAGACGTTCGCACGCTACGGCTACCGGATGCCGCCCAACACCTGGATCGACGACCCCAAGCTGGCCCTGCGCGAGCATTACACTTATTGGGAGTGCCGTGACGCGTGGATCGTGACCAGCCGTATGAGCGAGACCGCCAGGATGTTTCTGACGGGCATCCTACGCCAGGGCACCACGGTCTGGAACAGCCCGGACGAGGTCAAAATGACAGGATTGGAGTACTGATGCCGGCAAGTGAAGCACGCAAGGAGAGACGGGCCGAGCAGCGCGTCGCGGATTACAGCAGGGCCACCGGGGCCGAACCATGGCTCAAGGATGCGGAGAGCAGGGTTGGACAGATCGCCCAGGGCCTGGCCCTCCGGAGCAGCCTGGACGACTATACGCAGACCTGGATGTATGACCTGTACACGCTGATGCTCACCAGGCGCGTGTGGACCGGACTGCCCCTGGGTGTGGATGCCCGATGGCTGGAACGGTGCCTGGCACTGTATGGGGCGGCGGTCATCACGCCTGTGGCCAAGGGCAGCACGGAGGACAAACAGTATTATCAAGCCCGACATTTGGTGCTTGAAAAGCAATTCGATGATCAGGGTAATTTCGAGGAGTACGCCGCACAAGGAGCTGCCGGAGGTTACTCGGATGGCCGAACCCCGGGAAATTCCGTGGTCATATGGGACAACATGGCACGCTTCCCACTGCACCAGGCAGTGAAACAATGGGCGGACGATCTGGGACGACTGGACCTGGAGATCGCGAGGAACGTTGCCCAACAGTCATCCTATGCAATCCTGTACACGGACCAGGCAAGCGAGTCGGATGCGAAAAAGATCCTTGCCCAGTCCAACACGGGCATTTTCGGACAGATAGCGCTGAAAAGCGACGGTGCGGCGAACGACTTGATAACGCCTGGCGTGATCCAGACCGGAGTCACTCCGATCATGGACAAGCTCTATGATGCCATGAATCAGAAACTCAATCAGATATATAACAAACTGGGCATCAGTTACATCCCGCATGAGAAAGCGGAACGTATGGTGTCCAAGGAGGCATCCGTAGGCGAGGATTCGGTGCAACGACACCGGTACTCCTATATGCAGCCATGCCTGGAGGCTTGCAAGCATATGCGGGAGATATGGCATGTGGATGTTTCCGTCCGTTGGAATGAAAACCGTGAGGAGAGCGATGATGGAGTGGCAACCGATACAGCCGATACCGCAGCAGATCAATGAGACCGGCCAGTTCAGGGACCTGCCGTATCCGGACTGGGCCAAGGCTGATCTGATGCCGGGGCTAACCAAGGAGGCATTGGACAAGTACCGGCCTGCAATCGATGCGAGGATCAAGGCCATGTACGGGTGGCGATACATCAGTCTGCATCCGTATGACAGGTGGGCGGCGATGTTCATGGCACGTCTCCAGTCACTGGTGTCCAGGTGGGCTCCTGCACTCAACGCCCTGACTGCACAGGATGGTCTGGACATCAGTGACGGCGGTGATGTGGGTACCAAGGGCAAGGACATCAACAGCAAGTATCCGCAGGGTCCATTGGACCCGGACAAGGAGTCCTACGCCTCGGAGGGTGACGACCATGTGCGCAAGCAACGGACGCGCAAGGGACAGATGGCGGCGTTTTCCGATTTCGACAGCCGTCAGACGGGCTACCGGGACCCGGTGACCGCTATAGTGGACAGCATGGGCGTGCTTTTCTCACGTCTCATATATTAAGGAGCAATCATGGAGTATAGAGGAGCATGGCGTGATCGTCTCACGCCCAACGGCGAAAAATGGCCGTATCCGGACGTGTCGAAGATCGTCGGCCCGGAGGGTCCGGCGGGTCCCGCCGCCACCGTGGATGTGGACGGGACCACCACCCTGCCGCCCGACCAGCCGGCCAGTGTGACCAATGTCGGTGACGGGCATGATGCCAGGTTCAGGTTCGGGATTCCGCGCGGACAGAAGGGCGAGCAGGGTCCGCAGGGTCCCGCCGGACCGCAGGGTCCCGCCGGTTTCGGCCTGAAATGGCGCGGCCATGCGGATACGGTCGCCCAACTGCCGGCGACAGGCTCCGAGGGCGACTACTGGTTTGTCGGTGATGATGAGGTCATGTACATCTGGGACGGCAAAGGCTGGACCGCCACCGGCCAGCTGCGGGGTGTCGAGGGTCCGCAGGGTCCCAAGGGCGACAAGGGTGATGCCGGTTCCAATGCAACCATCAGGATCGGCCAGGTTGACACCGGCGACCCGGGCACCAGCGCCCAGGTAACCAATGACGGCAGCATCACGGATGCGCGCCTGCATTTCACGATCCCCCGCGGTGATACCGGATTGCAGGGTCCGCAAGGCCAGCGCGGCCCACAGGGCATCCAGGGTCTGCCGGGTCCGCAGGGTGTCCGTGGCGATACGGGACCGCAGGGTCCGGCAGGCATCGGTGTCACTTTCCGCGGCAAGCGTGACAGTGTGGATGATCTGCCGGCCACAGGCCATCAGGGCGACTACTATCTGGTCCAGGGCCACGCCTGGATCTGGGATGGAGCCCAATGGGTTGACGGCGGGGATTTCGTCGGACCGCAGGGACCGCAGGGCGAGCAGGGCGACCAGGGTGTACAGGGCCAGCCGGGTGAGGCGGCAACCATCCGTGTCGGTACGACCACAACCCTGCCGGCCGGATCACAGGCGACGGTCATCAACTCCGGCGACGAGCGTAACGCCACCATTGATTTCGCGATACCACAGGGCAAGGACGGTCCGGAGGGCCAGCGCGGTCCACAGGGTGTGCAGGGCATCCCGGGCCCGAAAGGCGAGCAGGGTGTCAAGGGTGATCTGGGTCCCAAGGGCGACAAGGGCGACCAGGGGTCGATAGGATACACAGGCCCGCGAGGCGACAAGGGCGACACGGGGCAGCGTGGGAAGGGCTGGTACCGTGCGGTGGTCACAGGACCGGATGATAATGGCCATTATCATGTAAGCGCCGTGACACCCAGCACTGATTTGCTGTATATAGGCGAGACCATCGTCAGTGAGGATGGCAGACTTTGGCGTGTCACCGCCGGTAGATTGCCTGACGCGGAAGTGGCACCGCTCAACAGCACTCTGAAGGGTCCGCAGGGTCCGAAAGGCGATAAGGGCGACCAAGGCCCCAGGGGTGATCAAGGACCCAAGGGTGATGCAGGCGGCACCGGCGATGCAGGCCCTAAAGGGGATCCAGGACAGCAGGGTGACCCCGGACCGCAAGGGCCTGCCGGAAAGGATGGCGAAACAGGACCGCAAGGGCCTGCCGGTCCTGCCGGACCCAAGGGTGATACCGGTGATACCGGGCTGCAGGGCCCCAAGGGTGATCCCGGCGCGACCGGAGCCACAGGCGACCAGGGACCCAAGGGTGATCCGGGACCGCAGGGGCCTGCAGGCAAGGATGGCGCGACCGGACCACAGGGCATACAGGGCATCCAGGGGCCGCGTGGCGAGCAGGGCGAGCAGGGGCCGCAGGGTCCCGCCGGCCCTGCCGGTACCGTCCTGGCGTTCCGGCAGAAGGTCGTGGATCGTGACGGTGTGTTTTTCCGTATCATCTATACGGATCAGGTCATGCAGGTTGACATGGAGGCGCACTTTGGTGACAAGACCGGCATGACCGAGCTTAAGACGGCTTTGGCCAAATGGACAAGTGCTGAAGTCAATCAGCTGTTCCCCTGGCTCAAGCAGTACAATGGCAATGACGGCAACATCTCGGGTGACACGACTATGGCACTCTACTATTCGGACGACACGGATACTGCTGTGCCGTGTGGTACGCTCATCATCCCGGGTTTGAATTCATCACACGTCGGCTGGCGTGTACAGGGATCCAGTCCGGAGGTGGATCAGGCACCGGCCAGTGTTTTCGGTAGTGTCGTCGTATTCCAGAGAGTATCGGAGGCATCATGATGGGTTGGCCTATATTTGCTCCGTTCAGCAGTTATCAGCCGGACCGTGGCTATTATGATACGCAGCCGGCCACCATCGGTGAGCTCAACATCCTCTACCATTATCTGGACACATTGCGCAAGGGTTTCAACGCGGCCCTTGAGACCATCAATGGCAGTCACCGGGATCTTACGGACATCCTGGACCGTCTGGATGCCGCGGAGACGACCATCAAGGGTCTGCTCTCCCAGCAGACGCAGGACGAGGAGGATGTGGCCAAGGTTCGGCAGTCCCTGGCCGACCTGACGGCCCGCGTGGACAAGCTGATCCAGTCTGGTATCATCCGATCGGTCACCTGGACCCCGACCGCATCCGGATGGACGGCCACGGTCATAGGCAACCAGGGATCCGCATCGCATGCCGTGGCCCTGGCCGGCGACGATACGATCCTGGTACGCACCGAACAGTCGGATACGGGCACAGGCTGGACGCTCACATCCAAGGGCGGCACCAACGACATCACCAGACTCGGCCTGCACAGCACGGACGGCAGGATCGAGCTGGTCGATTCCGGCCGGCCGCAGTCGCAGCTGCCGGTGCTGTCATCGGACGGCGCACTGACCGTCTCCTCCGATTCGGGTGCTCTGGATCTATCCTATGGTCCAAAGGCGCAGGCCGACCATGACGACCTGCAGGCCGCCAAGGCGCAGCACGTCAAGGATGTGCAGGATCTGACACAATCCGTGACACTGCTCCGGCAGCAGGGTCGTCTGACCAGTGCCGCGGTGCTCACCCAGGATGGCACCGTCACCATCCATCTGTATGTACGTGCCACGGATGGCCAACTGGTTCGGGACATCGATGTGCCTCTGCCCATGACCGGCGATGGCATCACCGTCACGACCGACGCATCCGGATGGCATCTCAAGGCCAACGACCAGCTGCAGCGCCTGCCGGTTCTGCTGACCGGCACTGACCTTGATGCGCATGACGGATCTTTATGGATCCAAACGCAGGCCTATGATCCAAAGACCGGGCAGCCGGTGTCCAAGACGGCATCCCAGGTGGCCGTGGACTGCGACACGACCATGGTCGTCGGCACGCCCAACGGCACCCTCATGCTGAGTGCATCCGGGGCTTTAGATCAGGCCAACCGGCATGCCAATGCCGGGGATGTTGCACTGCGACAGGCATTGGATACGCTGACGACCCGTGTCAAAACGCTGGAAAGCACGATCGTGTCCCTGCAGTCCCGCCTGGCGAATGCCGAGGAGACGGCGCGCCGTTCGGTGACCAATGCGACCATGGCCGTCGCCAAGGGCGATACGGAGGATACAGTCACTTTGACCGTCACGCTCTACAATGGACAGGGTACCATGGTCGCCCAGCTGCCGGCGGAGCTGAGGGTCATGAGTCCCAGCAATACGATAGACACGGGTGTACAGGTGTCCGAGCATACGGCATCCTTGTCGTTTGACACCAAATGATCCGGTGATACAATGATGGCGTGCAGGTTCATTGCCATACGCCTTGCACGCACCGCATACAACCCTCGGTCCGCCAGCCGGGGGTTTTTTCATTTCCTACTGCCGACCGTGTGCACCTTGATGTTGAAGATGGTGCCCAGGCAGGCGGCTATGATGCTGATGGTCGTCTGGATCTTTCCGGTCGGTGTCCCCCAGACGGGCCCCAGCAGGCCGATGGCCGTGGCCAGGGCGGGCAGGATCGTACCCACCACCCAGTCCACTATCGCCTTGACCAGCGGAGGCAATGGTATCGGCATCTCCGTCTGATCCGGGTCAGGTGTCTGATTATCGTCGCTCATGATGGCTCCTTACCATGTCAGGGTCTCCCCGGCGTAGATCATATTGGGATTGCCCGACCGGTACCCGTGTATGGCACCCATGGACACGCCATGCGCCAGGGCGATAGACCATAGTGTATCACCGGACCGGACGATGTAGGAATGTCCGGCCTGACCGGCACCGGCGACCCTCACGCATTGTCCGGGATAGATCGTATACGGTGATCCTATGCCGTTTTCGGCCGCTATGGTCTGCCATGCCATACCATATCTGAGTCCGATGCCGGACAGCGTATCGCCATGGACCACCGTATGGCAGCCCCACGATTGTGTCGGGGCCGGCTTGACAGGCTGTGCCACAGGCACGGCATGCGACTTGGCATATTTGTTCCAGGCTGGCAGATCGCCGTAGAATTCCGACAGATCCACACCGTAGGGCCAGCTGTATACGCGACCATTGGACGTGTACTGCCACATGGCCGCATTGCGCCAGTGACGCAGATGCCAGGTGGGCTGCGGAGCCTGGTCCTTGGTCAGGGCACTGTTGTAGTACCATCCGCCCGCCAGCCACAACCCATAGTCGGCATTGACGACGGCTGACCAGTCATAGGCGTTCTCGGTTGAGATCTGCATGTAGATCATGGGCTTGGTGCCGTAGGCGGCCTGTACCTGGTCCAGCCACGCCTTGGCCCAGTCGGTGCGCCACGGCTGTGCCGGTTCCCAGTCCAGTATGGGCAGGATGCCCTTGCCGATGTACCCACGGGTCTGTGATATGAAATAGTCCGCCTCGGCCTGCGGTGATGCCGACGTGTCCGCAAAATGATAAACGCCGGTCGCCTTGCCCAGACGCAGGCTATCCTGGACGACCCGATCACAGTCCGGGTTCACATATGACGTGCCCTGGGTGGCCTTGGCTATCACAATATCGGTGCCGGCCGACTGCACATTGATACCGGTCTGATGGCTGGACACGTCCATGGCCGACAGGCCATAGGCAGGCACGGCACCCGCAGTCAATGCCAGGACAACTGCCGCTACTGCCAGGACATGCCATGGTCGTATTCGCGTTTTCTCACGCATGATGATCCTCTCAACAAAACAAGGCATGGGACTCACGCCTCATGCCTTATTCTATCGTCAGGGATCAGCCTACCACCTGGAGGAGCTTCATGGTACCAGCCCTGGTCTTGGTGCTGGCCACCTTGACGATCAGCTTGCCGTCCGGCCACGCATCGGGCTGGCCGTAGGCGGCAAGGATCATGTGCACGCTCTTGGCGATGCCGTGGGACTGGGTAAACCAGCCCCTGCCCTGGTCGTCCAGCAGGATCGTGTCATCCGTGGGTGCATACTGGCCGGTGTCATTGCCGGTGATTGCATCCCGGATCGCACGTGACCCCGGCATGACCACGAATCCCACGATCGTCATGGTGTCGCCCTCGAAATCGTTCAGACTGTTGGCGGCATTCAGGGCGTTGAACTGCTCCGCCTTGGCCTTGCTGTCCTTGGCCTTTGGAAACTCGTTGAGATGATCCCCATAGATGTTGCCCTGGACGGGCTCCTCGATCTCGCCGGTCTCCTTGTTCACCAGTTCATTGCTTGCCATTGCTTCATTCCTTTCAATTGTTCAGTTCATCCGTTGTTTCCTTGGCGTTCCGCAGAAAATCCGCGGAATCGATGGCGTACTTGCGCCAGACAGGCACTGCCTTGATTATGGTGATGCTCGGGTCCATACAATTGTCCCTCAGCCACCGTTCAGCGGTCTTGGGTTTCCATTTGCCGAGCAGTTCGAACTCACAGCCTACCGGATCCTTGCCCTGCAGCAGGCGTGTGCCCTCCACATGCGTGACATACATGGATTTGGTCATCACACGCATGCCAAGTATTTTACTTGCATCCATTAGTTTCACCTCCTCACGCTCTGCATACCTGTATCATTGTAACACATAGACAGTCAGAACAGCGTAGTGCGACCCTCGCACACAGCATGAAAAGTATCGATCACAGCCAGCATGGTAAACATTTTCCAGGACGTATGTCCATATATTTCAGGATCAACGGCCTTGATCGAATGCACCATGTAGCTTCTAGCCTCATGTGATCCAGCTTCAACAGTCAAACGACCAAGCCTACGCAGTCTGGCCGCTCCAGCATTACGTTCGCCGATTGAGTTAAAGATATGCAACTGAATCGGAAAATCCTTCGGATGCACGCCATCGCCATGCCAAGGCATCTCCAGCAGATACCAATGACGTTTAACCGAGTTTGACATCATGCACCAGATCCAAAGCATCAATATCATCCAGATACGCATAAAGGCACGTCCAAAGGGCATGCAAAGACCGATATACATCCTTGGACGCATACACCTTGAGATCACTGGAGAGCACATCCATCCACTGCCTGACACTGATCGATGCAGCACGTCCAGGCTCACCAGGCAAACGCATATAAAATATATGACCTTCGCAACCATTGTCATCAAACGCATCACAGATATACCAGATCAACGATATGGCCACATCATACTGTATTTCCTTATCCGTCCCGATCTCATAATCAAAATACGATGCCAGATTGTCAAACACCCAATGCGTCGTACCAGTGACCGTTATCTTCTTATCCATTACCGATTCCCTTG
>JAAOBB010000114.1_pt1 | contig 18200 bp, 22 predicted proteins | sample 7267541 | NCBI WGS metagenome assembly JAAOBB01 (sample SAMN14345205, study PRJNA599270) | viral metagenome | isolation source: viral-like particles (VLPs) isolated from bee gut | host: Apis mellifera | place: Switzerland:Lausanne | collected 2017-01/2018-02 | reverse complement strand
ACCTGTGTTTCGGGCGTGTCGCGCATTTGCATTCCTCGCGCCTGTGTGTTATATTATAAGTGTTGGTGATAGGAACAGATGAAAGGATTAGAGAGATGTACAGTGTGATTATCGGTAATGTCGGTAGGATGAATCAGGTACTTGGCGCTTGCACTGCCATAGCTGATAAGTTGGACGGCAGAACGGATGTGAAGCTGACGCAAGACTATATGGCCATATTCGTCACTGCTGGCAGTGTACGTATGTGGGTAAAGGCCCCTTACTTCTCCGCTTATGCGGTGACTGTCTACTATCCGAACAAGGCTGATATGGACTCGTTCAAACTGGATGATTACCATGCCGCCAAACAGTACACTGACTTGCGTGAGTTTGTCAAGGACACGGTTCAGTGGATTGACGACCGTATTGCGCCAAGGTTCAATAAGTAGTATAATGTAGTAGGGCCCCGGTGGTTGCCGGGGCCATTCTGAAAGGATTGGTATTATGCTGAGACACCGTAGGGTCATGACCATGCCGGGCAGGATATTCGACATTGTGCATGAAGTAATCGAGCAAAGCAAATGCGAGTGGGCGACAAAGGAAATGGCAGACTATTATGTCGCCAAGCTGTGGAACCCAAAGGACAAAGAGGACTTCAATGTGTTCATCTTTGCCAACAAGGACGATAAGGAATTCACGTTCTTTACGACAATCCGCGAGGTGCTCATTACCGATGTTGACCCGGCTTTTGTGAACGGTCTGATGAATCATGGGATGATATGCAAGACACGCGACGCAAAGTTTCTTGAGCAATTTTGTCGGTTGCACTTCCCTGAACGTGATTAGTGTGCTATACTAAAGGTGTCGGCAAGGAAACCGGCAGTGATAGATTGAAAGGATTGAAGATGGCATACGAGAACAACAGCAATGAAAGACTTGATGAATTCAACAAGCTCATGATGGACTTTGTGCTCACCTATGGGTGCCAGCTATCGGTGATAAAGACATGGGATGGGCCATATGATTATCGTCTCTCGCAGAAAGACAAGTGGGCGGTTCTGTTCAATATTCATCCTAGCGGTATAGTTCTGAAAGTTGATTACAACTTCAGGGCTGACGCTTGCAACTATGATATATATTATGATATTGAGAAGTCTGTGGACTTGTATCGTATTGGCAATTATGAGCAGATAATCAATAAGGTCAGGACTCTTATGGCCAAGAACTTCATCTACCCGGTCAAAAAGCAATGACGCAAATCAAGATGGACAAGCGCCTCGCCGGTCTCCCCCCTCGGGAGCAGGCGAGGTACCGTAGAGCCGACCTCTATGCCGATGACCCATGGAACAATGCAAGGGTCACGCGGGCGTTCCGTCGCCACCGTAGGGAGATGGACTTTGCCGCATGGAACAAGGGGTTTAGAGGCAATGACATTCTGTTTGCCGATTCGGTCAAGAATCTGCTCAGGGTCTATGAGGACAACAAGAGCACCGACGTATATCTCAGGCACTCGATAAGCGCCGCGTCGGAACTATGCCTCTCACTCCCCGACAATACCTATTGGGCCAACATATTCGATTATCCGGTGCAAATGACCGATATTTTCGGATACCTGAGAGTCCAGTGGTTCATCGGATACAACGCGGTCTGTGCCGCGTGTGGGGCCGATAGCTATGATATGATAAAAGAGGGTTGCTCAAGCCTTGAGGGTAAATCGCTGGAGGTCGCCAGACAGATAGCGATTGATTGCTCGAAAATGTTTGACAATCTTGACGATAGGTGTTATACTAAAAGCGATGTCGAAAAGTTCGGCACCGAGGTAAGGAAAGGTGATAGTAATGATTAAGCGCATGAGGATGTACGCCAAGGTGACGGGGTATGAGCTTGGCGAGGACAACACTCCAAAGCTGGTAGAGCATATTGTGGAAGGCGGCTACAAGAGTGCCGATAAGGTCAAGACTCGCGCGGCACGCGAGTGGAAGGGTTTCATGCCCACGGAAGTCGAGTTCCATAGGCAGGACACCACAATGTCAGACGCTGAATACTTCCGCAACGCCACGTTCGGAGAGGATAGGGTTGTCACCTATTCGGACGGTGAGAAGCCAGCCGAAGACAACGATACCGACAACGACAACAAGTAATATCAACAAGTAATTGAAAGGTGATAGTATTATCATGAGCAACGAAATCGTCAAGAACCAGAACAACAACGTGGTCAACCAGCCGTCAGACCTTGCGCGTGGTGGTGTGGCGACCACCATCGACATGAGCACCATGCAGGGCAAGGTGGCGGTGTATCAGGCCCTTGCCGACAGTGAATCCATTGCCGACCATCTCGAGGAACCTTTCAAGCTCAAGGATATTATTTTCCAAGGGGTTGAGGTCACCAGCCAGCAGACGGGGGAGATTACACCGGCGACCCGTACCATTCTGGTTGCGGCTGATGGACAGCGTTTCTCTACTGTTTCAGACACCATTGTGAGCGACCTGAGAACGCTGACCGCTATCTTTGGCTCCCCCGAAACATGGGATGAACCTCTTGAGGTGTCCGTTGAGGAACGGCGTGGGAACAACAAGAACCGCTATTACAAGTTGGTCACTGCCTTTGGAGACCTTGAGGAGAAGCCCGCCACCAAGGCCAAGAAAGCATAATCCCGGACTTGCCCTAATCAAAGGGCAGTGCTATAATAGGAAATGCCGATAAAGGGAAATTCCAATCGCCCATCGGCTACTATCACGCGAATAGCGTCACGTCATATATAGTGGGCGTGGCGCTATTTGTATCTTAGGTGAAAGGTCGGGCATGGCAAGAGGCAGGAAGACCACCAAGAGACAGCGCCAAGCGGCACAGAGGAAACGGAATGCCCAAGTCAGAAGTGCTCAGGTGGCGCGCAATGTAGCGCGTAATCTTGAGAACGTCAATCCAACGAAAATCAGCGTGGGTACGCTCAATAGGCTCAGCAGGCCGCAACTTGAGCGTCTTGCACAGCATGTGGGAAATGAAGTGTATGACGCGAAAGCGTCAGCGGAGAAGTATCTCAGGTCAAAACCGTACTATCACGCTCCCCCGGTGACGATTACCAAACGTGAGCGTGAATTCGCAAGACGCAAGGTGCCGACCAACCAACAGATAGCGGCGGCTCCCCCAAAGAAAGCCAAGCTACTCAGACAGCAGAAGCGCAAGATAACCGCCGCAAGGTCTAAGCTCGAGGAATGGAAGCAATTCAACGCTCAGGTCATGGCCGGAAGAACAGCCAAGCAGGAAAGGGCCGACGCGCTTAACGGGACGGGCGGCAAGCAGTCCCGGACGCGCGACGCGGGGAAACGCTCGACTTCCGACATTGACCATTTGGACAGGTATAGGAACGTCCTGAAAAACCCTCAGATAGTATCGAAGCTCAGCGACGATGAACTCAGAAAAGAGATAAGAGCCAGAAGCCGTGACCTGAAAGCGGCTCAAGGATTGTTGAAAACCGGTGTCGGAAGAATCAGCGACAGGGATAACGAATATGTCGAGAAAAGACTCAAGGCAGGGTTTGGACAATCAGCGCTGGATGGATGGAGAAAACTCAGCAAGGCCGAGCGGTACAGTCTGGTGAATCAGACCTCGCTTTTGAACAGAATAGAATTCTATTCGGTCTACAATGAGGAAACCCACACATATGAACCATGGGACCATGACAGAGAGGAACAGGTGAGACAGGAAAGGAGCGACATAATGAGCTTTATACGAAACGCCAGAAATATCAGCAACGCGAGTTTAGAGTAAGATAGATACCGTGATAGTATATGTAGGCGATTCGGACATGACATGCGACGGTCAGATACTGCCGTATGACATAAACGTATGCTCTTTGCTATCTTTGCGGAAGAATACCGTAATGTGGACTGACAGCACGAAAACGGCGGTCAAGGTGGTTAACGACCTGCATTTTCAGGGATACGGCCTGAGTGCAAGTGGTGTAAAGACATTTGACGTGACTCGGGGAATCAACGGACATGTCTATAGAATATCGGTCAGACCGAACGGCAAGGTGACGCTCAGGATATATAATATAGAGAACATTCTGCCACATACGGGACAGACCGAGCTTTTCGAGACCTTTGGCGGCACAGGCAAACTCGATATGTATACGCGGATAGCCGACAAGCTCATGGAGCTTGGCATACACTCCCCCACCGCCGGAAGCGCCGCGATGGCCGAATACAGGGACATGTACGGGTACGGCGAGTACTTCCGGCGATTCCCAAAGTCCGATATTTGGACTTCCGACATGCGGCAGGCCTATCATGGCGGCATAGTATACGCCAAGCCGGGGGAATGGCATGATGGCGTATCCTATGATTGCAACAGCATGTACCCCGACGCGGCACGGAACAACGCCATGCCACACGGTCTTCCCGAACACTATGATGGGGCCTATGAGGATGATGGAAAAATGCCGTACCATCTTGACCGTCTGACCTTTCGGGCGCATGTCAAAGATGGGTGCATACCATATGCCGGAATGCTTTTCGGGAGCCGCGATGAAATGTCCGAGGATACAGGCGGGTATATCACACGATGGATAACCGACGTTGACATGGAGACGCTGAAAGAGTATTATGAGGTTAGGGTTGTAGAGGAAATCGAGGGGTACAAGTTTTCCGTGAGAAAGGGGATGTTCTCCCTTTACGTTGACGAATGGTACAAACGCAAGTCAAAGGACAAAGAGGGGAAACGTGCCTTGGACAAGATGATGTTGAATTCGTTCATCGGAAAATTCGGCAGTTTCGGGGAGAACAGCAGGCTCATGCCGGAATGGGGGGACGACGACGCTCCCGCCGCTTGGGGTGTGGTAAAGGACGACGACAACAGGACGGTATCATATCCACCGGTAGCCATGTGGGCCACCTCTTTTGCGCGTCGTAAACTGCTCAAGGCCATGCACGCGAATATCGAACACTTGGTGTATGCCGATACGGACAGCATAATCCTTGACACGACCGACGACCCGAACGGCATAGAAGTGAACGACAGCAAATTGGGTGCATGGAAGATAGAGCGACGGTACAAGGATATGAGGGTGCTTGGGATACGCCGGTATGCCATGCGGCTGATGGACGGCACCACCATCAACAATCTGGCGGGAACGCCAATGAACCATGTAATCGACTATGAGGACTTCCGGCCCGGTTCCGTTCAGAGGAATGGCGCTGGTGAGGAATTCGTGCTATAATGATGATTGAGCGAAGCAATGGCCGTGCTAGGCTGTTAAGCGCAGGAGACCCGTATTCAGTTACGCCCGCTGAAGGCTATGGTGTGGTGCCACAACGCGATACCGTTGCCCCGACGCTCACGAAATCGCCGTCTGTGCTGAAAGGCACAGGCGGCACCTTACTCGATTAGGATGGATACCATGGCTGACGACGATACAGAAGACGACAAGGACAGGGACACCGCGAGCGAGGGCAAGCCCGACACGCCGCAAGACGACTTGGGAGACCCGGATACCTCGCCCGAAAGCGAGGACAATCAGCAGGGTGACACCGGGGGTTCCGACGATGAAACCCAGGAAAACGACATGCGGAACCAAATCAAGAACCTAACCGACATTGTGAACCAGCAGGCCGGCGTTATCGAGGAACTACGCAAGTCCGTAGCCAGTATCATGGACGCTGACGGCAAGGAGGACACAGGTCAGGACGACGACAGCGATTCCGGCAACGGGGCACCAAGTCAGGAAAACAGTGGTACAATAAAGTCTATCGAGCAGTTGTTCGGTCTCGAAAAGTAGGAGAGGACAGGAAATGGCAAGCGGCGCAATCAGCGGCAAAGGCTCCAATAACGCCAACGACGACATTGTACGGCCAATCACCGACATGTCGAATGAGGAAATCGTAGACGCTATCCGTTCGGAGCAGACACCGGCATATCAGGCGCGTATCCCCGCCGCCACTCAGGCGGGTATCCGTACCACCCTCGAGCATTTGCAGGGTAATCTCAGCTTCTGGAATTCGTTCTATAACACCTTGATGAACCGTATTGGCGGGACTTGGTTGAACACCACGGAATGGGAAGACCCGTGGCGCGAGTTCAACCGGGCGGCCATGAAGTACGGCGACACATTCCAGGAGATAGCGGTCGGGCTTATCAAGGCACACGTCTATGACCCCCATTCCGAGTATCTCTCTCAGGATAATTTTGGTACTTTCAAAGTACCGGTTGACGCTGTATACCACAAGCGTAATTATGAGCACTGGTACCCGGCCACCATCAATCGCGCCCAGCTCAACGCGGCGTTCCTCGAGGAAAACGGTATCGGTCGTCTGGTGTCGGCCATCATGGGAGCCGCAAAGACCTCGGATGAACTGGACATGAACCTTGCCACCAATTCGCTGTTCGCTGAATATGCACGGCTTGGCGGCTACTGGCGTGTTCAGGTTCCCGACGTGTCCGCCGCCGGTTCAACCAAGGAACAGGCCCAGACCCTGCTACGCGAGATTCGTTCCATGGGTAACAAGATGATGATTCGCCCTCAGACCCAGTACAATGCGAAGCACTGGCCCACGGTCGCCAAGCGCGACGACCTCATGCTCATTGCGTCGCCCGATACGTTGGCCGGTCTGGACGTTATGGCATATGCCGAGTTCTTCCAGATTGACAGGGCCGAGATTCCGTACCGTATCATCTCGGTGCTTCCCGAGGATATTCACATCAATGGATTCCAAGCGATTCTCACGACCAAAGACTTCCTTTTCCGTCTGGATAATCTACGCGAGGTAACCAACCAGCGCAATGCCGTGAGCATGGGGGAGAACTTCTATCTCCATCATTGGGCCACATTGAGCGTGTCTCCGTTCGCTCCCGCCGCGCTGTTCTGGACTGGCGAGGGTTCCAAGATTAACATCATTGACCCCAAGCGCGTCACCGCTTCCACACCTGAGTTCGAGGTTCACATTGCGCGGTACACGGGCCAGACCTCGACACCCACCGACGTGACCCGTGGCGGCATTGTGCAGTTGGTCTCGACTCTTACCAATTCCGAGGACTCCAACCCGAACGCCTACAAGACCTCGGGCGTGACCTACGAGATTGGCGACACGGAGAAACAGCGTAGCCAGTGGACTTCAGTGGACAAGTTCGGTATGCTGTATGTGGGAATTGATGAACCGAACGCCGTCATCCCGGTTCATGCGACCGCCACATACATCGACCCGGAGCACCCCGAGGTTCCCATGGAGGCAAGCGCAGACCTCGAGGTTCCGGTGGTGGGCGACGGTGTGCTTGGCTTCAATCCCCAGCTGTTGGTGAGCTATGACGCTGACCCGAACCAGTCCACAATCGTTCAGGGTCAGCCGACAAAACTCAACTTCACAGGCTATCTGACCGACGGGCGCAAGATTGACGTGTCCAACATGGTTCTGCTGGCCGTCAAGTCGGGTGACGCGACATTGTCCAACAGCAGGATTCTTACGGCGAACGGCACGGACGACGTGGTGTTGACCACGCGGCTGATGGGGATACCGCCAAAGGACGTGACCTATAAGGTCACCGCCGCAGGGAGAACACAGGTACCAACCAGCGAGTAATACGCTTGCGTTCCATCCCTGACGGTGTTATAATGGGTCATAGCTTAGGCTATGGCCCATTTTCATAGGAGATTCGATATGGCGAACACACTGCCCGACGGCTCACGGCCCATGGATATAGACGGGTACAGAAATACGCATGACTATACCATGTGGCAACCCAAATCGCGGGTCATGCTGTGCAACGTTCCATGGGACAGCACCTATAGGGACATTGTACGCTTTGAGGATGAAGCCGCAAGGGATAGGTATTTTGCTTCACTCGAGGATAAGAGCGAGACCGTCGTTCTGACCCGCCAGACCATGGTGAGATTCGGTGAGCCGATAAAGCTCGCCATGCCTTTCGACATGGCATGCCGGTACAATTACGTCTGTGTATCATACGGGAGACCGGGAAACGAGCGGACTTGGTACTACTTCATACAGGACGTAAAATGGGCGGCAGGTGGCGTGACCGCTCTCTACCTTATGTTGGACGTGTGGACGAGTTTCCAGTTTGACATAAAGTTTGGCCGGTGCTATGTTGACCATGGGCATATCGCCATTGCGGCTGAGAAAAAGAACCTTGTGGACAAGCGTAGCAAACTTGAAATACCCGAGGGGCTTGACGTTGGGGCACAATACAATATTGACTCTGTGGAATCAGTGGGTATCATGGGAACCCAAGACCCACAGAACGGCAAGGAATTTTCATTTTCTGCAATCATCACGTCCACTGTGGAACTCGATTCAAAATGGCCTGACGCAAGCAACGCAAACGACTTAAAAACTGCTACGGGGAGTTCATTTGAAATGTTCCCTTCTGGAACGTCAGTCTATGTGATTCCGAATGGCAGACGTTTACCGGAATTTATGAACGATATATCGGGATACCCTTTGGTATCACAAGGAATCATCAATATCACACTTGTGCCGTATATACAGGAATTCAATGAGGGAAACTGGATTACACAAAACAATTTGCCGAGCGGTCTTATCAAACGTCCTTTAGGCGGTAGGGTAAACGAGGGATTGGAAAAGGAATTTTTGAAAGTACCAAACTTTCGTGATAAATTCAACATTCCCGACAGGTACAGGATGTTGCGTGACAAACTGACCATGTTCCCGTATTCGGAGATAGAATGCACACTAAATAACGGACAGGTACTTATAATACGCCCAGAAACCGTGAATTCAAATGACATGGTTTTCCATAGAATAATGTTCCTTGCTCAGCCATCGCCGCGCATGGTTTTCTTTCCCGTATTCGTCAACACTGCACAAGACCCAAACAGACCTTTGCCTTGGACTTTACCATGGCGACCTGATGAATATCTTGATATGGCGCTTGTGTTGGACGGTCTGCCTACGACGAATATCGTCAACAATCAGTCTCTGGCCTACATGACCTCAAACCGTCGCTCAATTGCATGGTCATATCAATCCGCGAGTTGGTCTCAGCAGAAAGCCCAGATGGGCATTCAGCAATCGGAGGCGACGACGGCACAGGGCAATCGTTTCCGTCAGCAGAACACCGACCAACAGAACGCTCAGGCCGGAGAGCGTACGCTTATAAGAAACATTGAAACAGGCGTGTCGGGAGCGACCAACGGTGTCGGTCAGTTGCTTGGTGGCAACATCGGGGGTGCAATCGGGACGGCTGTGAACACAACGGAATCCATCGCCTTCAATTCCATCAACAATTCTCAAAACATGCAGTTCAACCAGCAGAACACCAACCTAGCCAACCGACAGGCCACCGAGGCGAACAATCTGAACGTCGCATACGCGAATCAAGCAATGCGCGGGGACTATCGGAATCAGATAGCCGGTATCAATGCTAAACTACAGGACGCAAAGTTGATGGAACCGAGCGTTTCGGGTCAGATTGGAGGGGATAACTTCAACTTTGCCACAAATAACAGTTACTTGCTGGTGAAATTCAAGACGCTCCCGCAGTCAGCCATGGCGAATATTGGCGAGTATTTTCTGAGATACGGATATTCCGTCCAACGTTTCGTCACGCCGCCCCAGAATCTACAGGTCATGACGCGCGCGACCTATTGGAAAATGAGCGAAACGTTTCTGTCGTCCTCGAAATGCCCTGAACCGTACCGCATGACGATTCGCGGAATCTTTGAAAAAGGCGTGACAGTGTACCGCAACCCGGACGACATCGGTACGCTTGACTTCGCAAACCAGCAACCGCTACAAGGAATCGAGTACTGAATGAGCCGCAGGAATACAAAGCGCGAGGCGCAAAGAGACAACTACGAGGCGCTTTTCCCCAGCAATGAAAGAAACATCGGAAACAACGCCTCGGAAAACCGGCGATACGCAAACATCGGCATGTACTATCACCTGCTGAAACAGCTTGCGGTGAGCCGTTTCTCATGGCAGGGACTGCCGCCCGGCATAGATGAACGGTTCATCGAGCTGAGGCTGTTCGAGAACGGCGGCATGCCGCTGATATTCTTCTATGACAAGATTCGGCTCAGGTACATGGTGACCGAATGCTCCTACATGGACTTCCAGAACACGTATCTGAACCCAACGGCCTATACGCCGTATGGTGTGAATTACTCATACAGAAAACTTCAGGCCGATGAATGCGTGCCAATTTGGGACAACATGCTACGTACGCCCCTGCATGATATAATGTATCTGTATGCCACTCGGCTCGCCTCGATAGACCGGGCGTTTGACGTGAATGTGGACAACAGCGTATGGCCGCAGATAGTGGTGACGACCGAGACCCAGAAGCTCACCATCGAGAATCTTCTGAAGCAGAAGAATGATGGCGCGCCCATTGTAATCACCTATGACAACATGGAGAACATCGGTCAGATTGTACAGAACATTCCCAACAGCACCGAGTACATAGCGGACAAGCTGTTGAACGCCAAGGCTCAGGTGTGGAACGAGGCTATTAGTTTCCTTGGAATATCCAACTCGAACACGGAGAAAAAGGAACGACTCATATCCGATGAAGTGGAAGCCGGAGCTGAGAAGACCGACGTTTTCAGGCTTGCGTTTCTGAAGACGCGCCAGCAGGCGTGTGACCAAATCAACAACATGTTCGGAGCGGACGGTATCATCGTAGGTGTCGATTGGTCGGATAATACGACCGACGCTACCATAGGAGGCGGTACCAATGACTGACTACAGCGACTGCAAGATACAGACATACGGCTCGGACTATACCATAAAACTAGGCGGTCTGGTGTCCTTGGGCTATGATACGGACGCTAAATTGGGCCTTGACAAATACCCTATATTTGACGAGGATTACAGGTCGTCGCTGAATCACAAGATTGTAGCACACTATGCGTTGCGTGAAATCGGTGTGGAGACGGCTGAGCAATTCGTGTTCTACTTGCGCAGAACCATGAACGAAATCATGCCGTACTACAACAAGCTCTACGAATCCGACCGTCTGAAATTCGACCCGCTGAGCACCATGAGCATACAGTCGCTCACCAGCAACGACAGTGATTCACAAATGAGTTCTAGGTCTAGCAGTGAGGACAAAACACAGTCCAAGACCGACACGACCACAGACTCGCATAATCAGCAGAGGACTGTGGACAGTGTTGCCCCGGACGCTCAGTTGTCGAATACCGGCGACTATGCGGGAAGCGTTCAGGATATTGACGCGAAAAACCACTCGAACACATCAGCCGAGACCAATGCGACCGGTACGAACACCAGCACGACCGACTTTTCATCTTCACAGTCGAAAGGCAACGGAAACACACGGACAACAGGATACAGCGGACTGCCGACAAGCGACCTCATCCAGCGCTACCGTGCCAGCCTTATCAACATCGATATGATGATAATAACGGAGCTTGGTTCGCTTTTCATGGGAGTCAGTGATACAATGGACAGCATGGCACCGCGCGGATATGATAGGATACTGCTATGGTAGATAACATACTCGGAATACCGGACACCGGAACTGGGCAGGGGGCCTATCCGTGGCCGCCGTTCCCTCGCGTTTCGTCCTCTCAGCCATTCACCATGCGGGACGGTATGAGCTATCTGGAGATTCTGGAGAGAATACGGCGCGGTCTGGAGACCATTCAGGATGAATGGGTGGAATATCTCAGAAAAGTCACCAAATGGGGCATTGATACCGAGACTGCATGGAGCCGGTTCCAAGAGCAATACAAAACCGACTTTGCAGAGTTGCGCAGGGAACTCATAGACCTCATTCAGGAGGCCGGTCAGACGGGGAACATCATCGTGTGGTCTCCCGCATATGGCAGACAAGTGCCGTTGCAAAAGGCCTTGGATGATATTTACGACGCTGACCGGGTGCATGGATTGTTCGCCGCTGACTTCGATTCACTGAATCTCTCGCCAGCGTTCTTTGACGCTCTCAAGGTAGAGCCACGGAAATTCGACATGCACAGCGTCCATCTGGTAAACGCGGTTCGTGGCGACATATCGGCAGACGACATTATATGGCTCAACCCGGAACAGCCCACATCACCGGATGAACAGCACCTTGCACGCATATTCCTGAGACGTAATCCAACGGCTGGAACTTTCAGCAACGGAAACTAAGGAGAAAACAATGGCAAGCAGTTCAAGGACAAAGAATCTCAATCTACCACAATTCTCACCGCAGGACAAGCCGTCTTTTCTGACGGATATAAACCCTGCATTCCAATCGATTGACGACGCTTTCACCCAGACCGCCGCAACCGTCCCGGACGACAGTGAACTAGGTATCACCGCCGCTGACTTTGATAGACTCTATATCGGTGAGGACGGTATTGTACGCCACAAGGCGAGAAGCACCAGCGCCCCATCGTCTTGACATATCATACCAAAAGCCATAGAATAGAATCATCGGATAGCGAAATTCCGACATGAAGAAAGAGGACAGGCAATGCCTAGCCAGAATCATACCATACATTACGGTCTGACGCAATACAGCGACAACGGCTCAGACCGCGTGTCATTCCTTGGCGACTATACGGGGGACATGGCAAAGATTGACGCGGTCGTCTACGATTCGGACAGCAAGTCAAGCAACGCCGCTTCCGACGCGCGCGAGGCAAAGACCGCCGCCACGCAGGCCGCAACGTCAGCCGACAAGGCTCTCACCAGCGCCAACCAAGCCACGAGCGACGCAAGCGCCGCGCTGACCGCCGCAAACAATGCCGCCACAACAGCCAACGCCGCAAAGTCAGCGGCCGACACGGCGACCAACGTTTCCACTGAAGCCCACCATATCGCGCAAAGCGCGCAGGCTTCCGTGAACGACAAAGAGGACAAGGGCACATCCTATCCAAAGAACATTGCGGACAAGCGTTTCACCGTCTGGCCCAGCGGTGTTCCGCAGGAGAACATCATCATCCTTGGCGACTCAATCAGCTACGGGACGGGTGCCAGCGCGCTGACCATGGGTTGGGCGAACATGCTTGGCGCGGAACGCGGAAGCACGGTCACCAACATCTCGGCAAATTCTGCCGGTTTCGTCAACTCACCGTCGTTCATGTCACAGCTTCAGACGTATTCGGGCGACCGGGATTCAGTCACCCACATCCTCATTGCCGGTGGCGCCAACGACACGGCCCAGAACGCAGGTGACGTGACCTCAGCGGCACAGGCGCTTTTCCGGTACGCCATCAAGAACTTCCCGAACGCGCGAATCATGGTGATTCCCTGCCTGCTTGGATTCTATGGCGGTGACCGATACAACCTCAATATCATGGCGACAGTGAGAGCAATCGAACTGGCACTCAGCCGTACGCCGGGTGTCATTGAGATTCCCTATGGTTGGGAATGGCTGGCAGGAAATGAGCGTTGGTCTGCCGACTACTCTCTCAACCCCAACGACAACGGCCACAAGGAACTGCTCAGAATCATCAGCAATCGAATCGATTCTCAGTACTCCTACCGAAATTCGTGGCGCGGCGAGGTATACGGAGCAAACGTCCATGGCGACGCTATAAGGTACGAGGCATGGGCCGACGCTGGAATCTATACGGTAAGCGTCTGGTTCAAGACCTCGGGCAATGTCCCGGCAGGTTCGCCGTTCGTTTCCGTCAGCAATGCAGGGTCTTTCGCCAACGATGGATACGTGCCAAATTCGGCCAACCTGAATTTGTACACCATCGACAACGACAAGAATCAGGCCCACCGTTGCTCAATCGCCTGCCGCGACAATCTCGGTGACGGCAGGGAATTCTATCTCGCTTACTCCAAGGGTGTCGCCGCATGAGTTCCCAGAGCATGTATGCCATGTACGTAATCGGGCGCGTCGAAAGCAACCATAATTGGTCTGCCGTGAACCTTAACGACCCGATTACGCTTGGCATGATGCAATGGTACGGTACCCGCGCGGCCCAGCTTATACGGACTTGCGCGGGCACCGACCCGGACGGATATACGGCATTCAAAAGCGCCGCCCCTACGCTCGCCGCTCAAGTCGAGGCGAACAACATCGACTTCAATTCAAGATATGTTACCAATGCGGAAGCCAACGCATGGCGTACGTGGTCTAAGAACCCCAAGAACCATCAGGGCCAGCAGAACACATGGGACTCGGATTATCAAAATTATTCAAAGGTCTGTGACAACGTAGGAATGCCCGCCGCCAATGTTCAGGCCAGAATAATGTTCATGACCGCCTATCATCAGTCGCCAAGGCAGGCACTTGCAGTAATCGGTTCGGTCGGAGGGACGGCAGACCTTTCCCGTGTCTATACGGGTATTCTGGCTGACGGAATTTTAGGACGGTATAGAAACCGTTACGACACCGCCTATAGTCTGCTGAAGAATTGGGACGGCAAGTCAGACCCGCCCGACTTCGGGCAGATTGGGGGAGGTTCGAGCAGTCCCGGGGGCAACAACCCACCCAGCGTGACTCCGACCCAACCGAAACGCATATCAGTTCATCTACAGGGCGATAATCTTATCGTAACATTTGACGGCAAATCATATGTGGCATATCCGTACGCCGCCCAGACATGGATAGCGCAATCCACAGGCGGCCAGGACATATCGGGCGGCAACACGGGCGGCGGTTCATCGTCCGGGAATACTGGAGGTGACGCTCAGAAAGTGCTACAATGGATAGCGGACAGGGCCGGTAAATTCGCATACAGTCAGGGTGCCGGTCGTCTCAATCCAGACCAGACAGGATACACCGACTGCTCGGGTCTGATATGGTCGGCCTATCATTTTGGCATAGGCAACAACTCCATCGGCACATGGACAGGGGATGAAGCAGGCAAAGGGACTTTGGTGTGTTCATCCTCGAACACGTCTGTTGCCGATGGAATCAAACAAGCAAAGGCCGCAGACATTCTGCTTATCACATGGTCTGGACACAATCCGTCGTTTGACCATGAGGAAATATTCACCGAGGATACGAACACCGTATGGTCGCATGGCGGCCCCGGAAACGGCCCGGAAAAGAAATCAGCCAGCCAGCAGATGGGGTGGGCGAGCGAATGGCAGATTAGGAGACATTTGTAACCATGGAGATAGTTGAGACTGACTACTATGACCTGCATGACATTCTATCACATAATGCCATGTGGAACTTCATCATGGGAGCACGCGGTCTCGGCAAGACATTCGACTCGCTCGAATTCTGTATCAACAAATATCTTCACAAAGGACACCAGTTCATATACTTACGCAGGAGCGAGGAAGAACTCAAGCGCATAAAGCCCACGTTTTTCGACGACATGGCAGGGCAGTTTCCAGACTACGAGTTTCAGGTTGAAGGCATGGCCTTGCAGATGGGGCGCAAGCGCAACGACGGCAAGCACTCATGGAAAACCATCGGCTTCATCATAGCGCTAAGCACTTCAGGAAATCTCAAGAGCGTGGCGTTCCCGAACGTCCGCTACATTATTTTTGATGAAATTTTCCCGAACAAGAAATCCAATGCGTATCTGCCCGGCGAGGTATGGATGTTTGCCGAGTTCTACAACACCGTAGACAGATACAAGGACAAGACACGCGTCATTGCACTCAGTAACGCGACCTCGCTCGCCAACCCGTACTTTTCCGCTTACGGAATACACATGGAGCAACAGCGCAAGCCGATTCAGATGTATGCCAAGGGCTACATTGCCGTCGAAAAGGCCGACTACAAGGGCTTTTCTTCCAAAGTAGCACACTCAAGATTCGGCAAGTTCATGCTGGAGAACAACCCGGACTATGCTGAGTACGCAATCAACAACAAGTTCCAAGACGACACCACGGAACTCATTGCACCTCTCGACACCTCACGGGACACCTATAATTATACCATAGAGACCGACGAGGGACGTTTCTCAATCTGGAGCCATCTCGAAACCGCCACGTTTGACGCATACTATATCCTATCGGACAGGACACCTGAACACTGCCGCGTCAAGACCACCGTACCGGCACAAGTCAGACCCGACAAACCTTTCCTAGGGAAACACGACGACATCATGAAACGCTTGCAATCGGCATACCGCTGTGGTAGACTTAACTTTGAGACAGCAGAACTCAAAGCAATATTCTTAAACCTATTCGGCTCTAGCTTATCATGAGGAGACGACATGAACAATCTGCAACTGACCGAGAAAATCGCAATGGTGACATTCGCGTTCATTCTCGCTGATATTATCACCGGATATTTAGGGGCTTGGGCAAGCCGCCAGCTATCAAGTTCCAAAATGAGGAAAGGTCTTGTACACAAGGCCACGCTCTGTATCATCATGGCGCTTGGCGCGCTGATTGATTACGCCCAACAGCAGAACATCGTGAATTTGGGATACGACATTCCCATGTTCGAGTTAATCTGTGTCTACATAATCTTCATGGAAATCAATTCCATCATAGAGAACGTTGGCATAATCTTTCCAGAACTCAAGGACAGCAAGTTGTTAGGCTTGTTCAAGAACAATCAAGACTATATCAACAGCCTGCTCGATTCTGAGAACACCAAGGGAAAGAAAGGAACAACAGACAAGACCAAGCCCGTAAGGAATGCGACAACACAGTCGCCGGACTTGCCGCCAGCGCCCCAAATGACTGAAGCGTTAGGGGCCAAACATGCCAAGTCTTGAAACATTCATAGCACGGGCAATCTATTGGGTTCGCGACGCGAACATGGGATACTCGCAAAGCGACCGATGGAACTTCAATCCAAACGCCGGGAATTGCGATTGTTCATCACTTGTGATATACTGTTTGCGGGAAGCCGGGTTTGATACAGGAAGCGCCAGCTACACAGGAAATCTCTCAGCCAACCTGACAATCCGAGGGTGGGAGAGACTGCCCAACAACGGCTCGCCACAGCGAGGCGACATTCTATTGAATGACGCTGACCACGTGGCGGTCTACTTGGGCAACCGACTGCTCGCGCAAGCGTCGCAATCCGAAAACAACACGGCATACGGACAACCCGGCGACCAAACCGGATACGAAACCAACATAGCGACATATTACAACTACCCTTGGAACTGTTACCTACGATACACAGGAGATGATACCATGGCTCTCAGTGAGCAAGACCTACAGCAAATCGCCCAGTATGTGAATTCCTACCGTTATGGAAAGAACAGCGGCACCCTTTGGGATTACGTGACCGCCGCCTACAATCGTACCACAGCCATCCAAACACAGTTGAACGGAATCGCTCAACAGGTGTGGCAGTACTCATGGAACGACAAGAACGGCAAGGGCAAGCCGGAAGGCGGGAACATGTACAATGAGGTTCACGCCATCATCAACCGACTGGACGCAATGCAGAAAAGCATTGACAGTATGCAAGCCCAATTGGACAAGCTACAGAAAAAGTAAGAGAGTGGCCCCGGTGATTCCGGGGCCTTTCCGTATCCGTCAGTGATTATCCAACAATCTCAAAGTGAGCCAAGTATCTATGTCGTTAGTGATTCGTTCCTTATCGTTGGCTCCCTCTAGAGTAAATTCCTTTCCCAATTCATTATGATTCGTTATATCATAGAATGGAGCATATCCGTTAGATGGATAATAGACAGTAACCTTTGTACTCTGATAAGGCACTCTAATCCACACATGGAATCTACCGACATTCATGATAACGGCGATGAAAGTCATGTGAGCAACAACGTTCACAGTACCATTCCATTCACTGACAATATCAGACGCAATCTCTACCGCGTCGTCCATGCTCTTGGTTAGCGTATCCTTTATAGCTTGCATATCCAATCCTTTCTGACAACAATTACAGTATAACACACAAAACCATATGCGTCAAATGTTTCTATTCTTTTTGCAAAGCGAGAAATAGTTCACAAGACCGACAAACATATCCTTTGCGTTGGCATATTCAACCACATTATAAACGCTATGGTCTTCACTCTTGAAATATTCTTCATCCGTTTTAGTATACCTAACGCATAGTCTATCAGCGTTGTATCCGATATTCACCCATACGTGATTATACGGACACGAAATGAATACAAGCACATAGTCGTCTTCAAGATACATCTGGTGACTACCGTCAAACATGTCAGCAACCAGTTCCGCATTCCTGACAGCGTCATTCACCAAGTCGGCTTTAATCCTGATATGCCTTCTATTAGACATCTCTCTAATCCTTTCATCTGTTCCTATCACCAACACTTATAATATAACACACAGGCGCGAGGAATGCAAATGCGCGACACGCCCGAAACACAGGT